>WNGG01015265.1_pt1 | contig 12281 bp, 6 predicted proteins | sample 5400661 | NCBI WGS metagenome assembly WNGG01 (sample SAMN13153372, study PRJNA577476) | soil metagenome | isolation source: 100 cm soil or saprolite under Garry oak tree replicate 1 | place: USA:California | collected 2016-06-15 | reverse complement strand
TATTTGCATTTTCCAGGCGTATTTGCACTACGGGGTTTCGATTGCGGCGATCTCGCGGGACCATCCGATCTTTATTTCTCCGCGCCTCCGTAATGGGTTCTGCTTTTTTTCCGATCACCCGATGTCCAGATCACCCGATTTTAAAATCCGTGTCATCCGTGTTGATCAGTTGTAAGGTTTTGCTGTTTACCGGAACGGCTAAAATAAGAATTACCATTCGATCTATGGACTACACCGAACAACGAAAATTCCTGAGATCCAGCCGAATGTGGGGAGCGGCCCTAGTTCTGGTCCTGCTTGCCGCCGTTGGAGCGTGCATCCAGATCGGGAAGGTTTCTGACTTTAAACTGCTCGCGCTTTATGTAGCTATTACCTCCTCCCTGGCGGTCTTTATTTATTACACGCCGGACTATTTGCATTTGTCGGTCGATCCCGCGAAGCGTTCCCGCTGGGCCGTTAAAATCCGCTGGAGAATTATTGCCGCAGCCTTAATCATCAGTGCACTTCTGGCCTCAAACACCCAGGAGAGGGCATGGGCGGCAGCGGCCATCGTCTGGCTCGTCGCTCTCAACCTGTTTGGCCGGAAAGTGCCCCGCCGGTTCGTGCCGATTTATTTCTGGCTGGGCGAAACTGCCCTGATCGCCGCATTACTCTTGATCGTTCGTCTCGACCTCTTGCTGGCCACTCTGCTGCTCGCAGCAGCCGCGCATCTTGCCATCACCGTCGCGGACCGTGCCGCCCTATACTGGGTCGGCTTGGTCATCGGGGTAAGCCTGCTGCTGGTTGCGGTGGCGGCGTGGCAGCAACACGTGGATACAACTTTCGCCACGGCATCGGCTTGTGTGCTGCTGGTAGCGTCGCTGGCGACAGCTTATCTGGTCCATCGCGCGGACACACGTAATGCGGAAAACGTCAAGGCGTCCATCCACGAATTGAACACATTTACCGGCTACTCTGCGGAACGCATTCTGCACTTGTGGGCGGTGAGCAACCAGGAGTTGGCAAAGAACTGGCAACTGGCGGCGATTGCTCCCGATGACCGTGACCGTCTGAAAGAGTGGTACCGGCAAAACTCAGAGCTGTATCTGTTCGCGCTCTCCGGTTACAACCTTGAGTACAAGCGCATCCGCTCCAACTTGAATATGCTCAAGCGCGCGCACGGCTCATGCCTCGACTATGGCGCCGGCAACGGCGAGCTTCTGCTTGAAGTTGCCCGCACAGACCGCGCCGTCTACTATGACGTCGAGGGCGAAACCATGAGATTTGCCCGCGAGCGCGCCCGGCAGCGCAATCTCGACATCGAATTTTTTCATGCTAAGGAAGATCTGGCCGCCGCAGCCTGCCCGATCTTCCCGGAGAGCTTAACTTCCTGGCCGCTCTGCTGAATCCGGGTGGCCTGCTGGTGTTCGATGTGCCGGCCGGAGCCACCAAGTCTCATCCCATGCATCTCAATCATGACCTCGATGTGGTCGCTTATATGCGCGCAAGGGGAATGAAGGACGAGCGGACCCTTTGGCAAAGACTGCCGTTCAGGAAAGAAGAGAAATATTTCTTCCGTGCTCCCAGCGATGCAAAACCCGCGCTCGCCCCGGACGCACTTTCCCACGTCGGCGGAGACGAGGCCGCTTCGGCTTGACCCCTCGCAGATTCCGGTGGATTTAGGGGCGTAGCCCCGTTTACGCTCCTTGGAATTAAGGTCTTTGACCCCTTCCCTCCAGAATTTATCGACATTTCAATCGTTCGGGTGTAATGTTGTCCGAGTTTTGCCGCTAAAATTGAAGAAAACTGCAAGGCGGGGCTGGATCAGGACTTTCACAACCGCCACAGGGCGGCGTGTGTCTTGATTCTTGCGAGCGGCTTGTGATGACGACAAGAAAGCGTTAGATGCGCTCCTTGGTTGTCTTGATTTTCCTCGGAGTGCAAGGGGCAATGTATGGCGCCTGATTTTGATGTTTTGATTATTGGCAGCGGATTTGGCGGAGCTGTTACCGCCTGCCGCCTGGCGGAACAGGGAATGAAAGTCCTGGTGCTGGAGCGCGGGCGTCGCTGGGAAGTGAAGGACTACCCAAGCCAGAGCGGAGAAAACTGGATCTATAACAATGACCACCCGCAGCGCGAACAAGGCTGGGTGGACTGGCGCTTTTGGGGCAACATGACCGTGGTTGTGGGCGCTGCCGTGGGCGGCGGTTCGCTCATCTACGCCAATGTCTCCGCTCCTGCCCACCGTGAATGCTTCGACCAGGGATGGCCGCCTGAAATCACTTACCAGGAGCTGGCCCCTTATTATGACCGCGCTGGAAAAATGCTGAATGTACAAACCCTTCCCGACGGACAGCTTACTCACCGCTTCAAATTGATGAAGGAAGCCGCCGAAAAAGCCGGCTACGGCGACAGGTTTACCAAAATGCCGGTCGCAATCACCTTTGACCCGAACTTTACCTATGACCAGCCTGATCCCTTCAATAACAAAAACAGCGTGAAGCATCTCAACGATCAGGGAGTGGAGCAGGGCACCTGCGTGCACTGCGGAAACTGCGATTTCGGCTGCCAGGTGCACGCCAAGAACACGCTGGACCTGAACTACATTCCCCAGGCCGAGAAATATCACGCTGAAGTGCGCCCGCTCCATTATGTGCGTTTCATCGAGCCGGTCGATGGCGGATATCGTGTGACCTTTGACCGGATCATTCCTGGCGGTTTTCTTGAAGAAGGAAAGCTGGTGCGTGGCAGCGAGACTGCGCGCAAAGTGATTGTTGCGGCCGGCTCTCTGGGTTCCACTGAACTGCTGCTCCGCTGTCGCGATCAATACAAGACCTTGCCGGAACTCAGCCCGTTCCTCGGGCACGCCTGGAGTTCGAATGGGGACTTCCTCACCCTGGGCATGTATCCGGAATCGCGCACCATCGCTCCTTCGTGGGGGCCAACCATAACGTGCTACATCGATTTTCTCAATAAGCCGTTCCAGGACCAGCGGTTCGTGGTGGAAGATGGTGGGTTCGCGCCATTCCTGCGCGACTATCTGGAAAAGAAACTCAGCCAGGCGGAACACGGAATCAAGCAACCGCATGTCAAGGCCATCCTGGATTCCATCGCCCAGGACCTGCGCAACGAAGATCCGCTTAAGAACATCATGCCCTGGTTCGCCAACGGCGTGGACAAAGGGGACGGACGACTCTATCTGGGACACAAATGGTGGTGGCCGTGGGGCAAGCATCTGGAGCTTGACTGGCCCAAGAGTCTTCAGCCCACTGACGCCATCATCGTCATGCACACCATGCTTTCCAAAGTTACCGGCGGCAAGGAGTGGATTTCTCCCACCTGGACCGATTTGAAGTGGCTGATCACTCCACACCCGCTGGGCGGATGCAACATGGGGACAGATGCCAGCAACGGTGTTGTAAACCACGCAGGCGCGGTCTTTGGATATCCGGGTTTGTATGTGGCCGACGGGGCCATCGTTCCTGAAGCCATCGGAATCAACCCCTCGCGTACCATTGCCTGCCTCTCAGAGCGGATTGCGCACCTTATCGTCACTGAAGAAACAGGGCGCGCCAGGCCTGCCGTTGCGGGAATCTGATTGCGCGCTTTTCGTGGCAGCTCTTCGTTACGCGGGAATTTGAGCTTGTGGAGTTGCAGGGCGCGGACTATAGTACCGCACTGGATAGCATATGGCGACTGCAACCACAACATTCCTGCGCAGATTGAACCTTGTCGGAATTGGGCTGACATTTCTCTTCATTGCGGGTTACGTCCTTTTTCATATCGATAAGGCCGCATATATTTACGGCTATACCCTCAACGGCGTGAACGGCCACAATGAATTCCGGGCCGTTTACATGGGTTTCTGGATTGGATTAACCGTCCTGTTTTTCGCCGCGGCATGGAAAATTGAGATGCCGATTCTTGGCGATATCGCCGCGCTGATGGTTTTGTTGCAGGCACTCGGCCGGCTCCTCAGCTTCTTTCTGGACGGTAAACCGAGTGAGCTCTTCATTGTTGTCTTCTTCCTTGAGCTTATCAGCAGCGTGTTCGGCCTGCTGATGCGCCCCAAATTATCTACGTCGTAATTCCGGCCGTTGAACGTACACGGCTAATGGATTCTTCTGTCTTTTTCTGGTCCGCGCTCAAACTCTCAAGCTCCTGGGTCTTACCGCAGATCAGGGCGTTCCACTTCTGTTACGCTGAGATCTGTTCCTGCACCATCGATTGAGTGAGTAGAATGCTCTCTTCAGGAGGGAACGATGCGGAAAATAAGTCTGGTTGGCCTTGCTTTAGCCTGCATGCTGTCCATGGTGGCATGCCGGAACCAGCAAAAAATGAACCCATGGGTCGGAACATGGAAGCTCGACAAAACGGCATCAAAGCTCAATGAAGTCCCTCAGCAGGAGGAGATGCAGATTGATGCAGCCGATCAACGCTCCGTTAAATACACGGTTCGTGGAACTGCAGATGATAGCAAGCAATATTCTGAGAGTTATGACGGGAAGCCGGATGGCGGCTTCTATCCTGTGACTGTGAATGGCAAGCAGTTGGGAAACATCGCATACCAGTTGCGGTCTGACCATGTTTTTACTGCTCAGGGAAAGGGGCCGGGCGGAAACACTCTTGATGAGACCGCCACCCTTTCAGATGATGGAAAGTCAATCACCATCAAGAGCCGCGAGGGGAAGGAAGCAGAAGAAACCGCCGTTTACAGAAAGTAATGTCGCGCCGCAAAGTGCCTTGAGTAAAGCCAAAGCGGTAAGCCGCATACCGCAAGCCCGAATACCAGCGGTTGGCTTCCTTTCAAATCGGACAAGACAGCGGGCCCAGAGATGCCATGAGATTTGCCGACTGGAAAGACACGATTATTAAAGATGTTCTTTACGCTTTGCGGCAGTTCATTCGCAACCCCGTATTCACAATCGTCGCCATCACCTCGCTTGCCTTCGGCATTGGCGCCAACACGGCAATCTTCAGCATCCTGGACCAGGTTTTATGGCGGAGCTTGCCAGTACCAGAGCCCCATCAGCTCGTAGTCCTCACTACTCCCACCGCGAGTGGTGTTGCCGTTGGTATGTTGCGCGGGGAACGCCGGTTCCTCAGCTATGCTGAGTTCGTCCACTTGCGTGACCACGCGGCCACGGTTTCCGGCATCTGCGCCGCTGAGTCTGCCCCCGGGCGTCGTCAGGTCAGCGTTGCTGGTGCGCCACAGGAAACAGCCACGGCGCAGTTGGTATCGGAAAATTATTTCTCCGTCCTGGGTATTGAACCTGCAATCGGCAGGCTCTTTTCACCCAATGAAGCAAAAGCTCCGGGCGAGGCCCCGTATGTTGTTCTGAGCTACGACTACTGGCGGCGCAGATTCGGCGCCAGGACGTCGGCTATCGGGGAACCGATACGAATGTACGGCGCCACGCTTACGGTGATTGGCGTGGCAGCGCCCCGCTTCTACGGAACAAGCGTGAGCGATCGGCCCGACTTCTGGATTCCGCTGCTGATGCAGCCGCAGATCATGCCGGGCCGGGATTGGCTGCATGAAGACCTCAGTCAATCGCTGGAAAAAGTGATGTGGCTGCACGCTTTTGCAAGATTGAAGCCGGACTCCAGCCGGGACAAGGCCCAGGCGGAAGTGGATGTGCTGTTCCGCAACATTCTGGATACCGGCTATCCCGCGTCACTGGCGCCTGCAACCAGAAAGCAGGCGCTCGATCAGCATCTGGTGCTGCACGATGCCAGTATGGGCACCTTCACCGGACGAAATGATTTTTCCCAGCAACTAATGATTCTGTGGGCGGCTTCAGCGCTCGTGCTGCTGATTGGCTGTGCCAACATCGCCAATCTTCTGCTTGCCCGCGCCACGGCCCGAAGCAAAGAGGTGGCAGTACGCCTCTCCATTGGGGCTTCGCGCGGCCGCCTGGTTCGCCAGTTTCTAACTGAAAGCGTGACGCTTGCGTTGCTCGGCGAGTGTGCCGGGCTCCTTCTTGCCTGGGGAGCAGCGCATCTGCTTGTCACCCTGTTTTCCGATGCGAGAAATCCTCTGCAACTCTCCAGCATTCTGGATCTGAAGGTGCTCTTGTTCAGCACGGCCGCTGCTCTTTTTACCGGGCTGTTGTTTGGACTGGCGCCCGCGTTGCGCGGCACTCGCGTTAATCTCAACCAAGGCCTCAGGGAGACGGGACGCGGTGCAACCGTTTCCGGCGGACGCCTCAACGTCTCCAAATTTCTGGTCGCCGCTCAAGTGGCCCTCTCCCTGCTCCTGGTGGTTGGAGCCGGCCTTTTCCTCCGGACTTTGTGGAAACTCCAAGCGGTTGATCTGGGCTACGCCCGGGAAAAACTGCTCATGCTTACCGTGGACGGCGTAACCGCCGGTTATAAAGATGCTCAGCTGGCAAGTCTCTGGCATGATCTGGATGAGCGAATCCGCCAGTTACCCGGAGTGCGGGGAGTTACCTACTCCGAGAATGGTCTCATGGGAGGATCGGAGTCGGCCGACGAGATTGACGTTGAAGGGTTCACCCCACAAAGGGACAATGAAAAATTCTCCCGCTTCGATATGGTAGGTCCTGGATACTTCTCCACGGTGGGAATTGTCATGTTGCTGGGCCGCGAAATTGGCGCTCAGGATACGGCATCCGCGCCGCACGTTTGCGTCATCAATGAGGCCTTTCAGAAGCTCTTCTATGAGGGACGAAATCCCATTGGCAGCCACATAACCGAGCGCTTCGGCGAGAAGAAGAATGTGCTGGAGGTTGTCGGGGTGGCCAGAAATGCTCGCGATCACCGTCTCACCGGCGAGGTCCCGCCCCGCTTCTATGTCGCGCAGGAGCAGGGGATGGACGGCCCATCACCGTGGGCAATTTTCGAAGTCCGCACCGCCGCTGACGAGACAAGCATGATCGCAGCAGTCCGCAAGGCCATACTGGACCTCAATGAGAACCTTCCCATTGAGGATGTCCGCTCACTCCAGGACTCGCTGGATCGCAACAATGCCCAGCCGCGCATGATTGCCCAGCTATGTGCCATCTTCGGGACCGCAGCTCTGCTGCTGGCGGCCACCGGGCTGTACGGAGTGCTTTCCTATAGCGTTGTTCGAAGGACTAATGAAATTGGGATCCGCATGGCCCTGGGTGCTGGAAAAGGCTGCGTGATTTTCCTGGTCTTGCGGGAAATGGGTCTCATGGTCGCGGCCGGCATGGCCGTAGGAGCGTTGCTCACGGCCTTCCTTACACGCTTTGTCGCGTCACGCCTTTATGGCTTAAGCGCCCTCGACCCGTTAACGATTTTTCTGGCCGCTTGTATTCTGGTGATTGTTGCCGCGGTCGCCGGCTACGTTCCGGCCTGGCGCGCCGCGCGAGTCAATCCCATGACAGCCTTGCGGTACGAGTGACAAGGACACGCTGACGAAAAATAAATGGTGAGCGCGGAAGGAATCGAACTCTTCATCCTGCCGCTTAGCGGCACTTCCTCAGGTTCGGAGGCTGGCCGCGGCCCAGGGTGAAGGTTCCTACATTGTCTTTTTCCAGGGTGACGGTTAGGGTCATGGAATCGCCATCCACATGTCCTGAGTAGCGGGCCTGGAGTTGGGTTGGAACCTCATCTCGACGCACGGGACCGCCGTGCTCCGGCGTAAATGTTCCTGGAAGGTCAAAGCCGCCATGCCCGTTGAGCGCCAAGGGCTGCGTGATATGGCCGCGCGCGCAATCAAATTCGGCCTCGGCGCCGTTCCCGGATATTTCCAGACTGACGTGCTCACCGCCCCATGTACCGGCGGCAATCGTCTTCGAGTCCCGCACGGCGTTGATGCTGGCGGAATGAAACGGGGCACAACACGAGGCCAGCAGCACAATTAGTGAAATTCTCATGAGTACCGGAGAATGCATCGCATAGTCCGCCTTTGCCTGAATCGAATCGTCAATTCTTTCGTCTTTCTTTCATTTTCAGTTAGCTACCTCTCGATACCAACGCACATTCTAAACCGTCATCTTTTGATGTTGTAATTCCAGAGACTCTGGTTCATAATTCGCCTAACAATTCATGCGGCGCAACGGGCTCGGTAGTTACATCAGAGCGCAACAGGATTGCCAGGCTCCTCCACCGTTTCCCCCCAATACATGTTTCCTAATGAGGCCAATTTCAATGCGCGCTATTTTGTCTCGTGTTGCGTTTTTTCTGGTTTTCTCCCTTTGTTTGCCATTTCCGTTCTTTGCGCAAGATCAGCACCAGGATGCAAAGCAGAAACATGCGCGATCGTCCCACAAGAATAGCAAGGAAATGGTCCTGCAAGCGGACGAGGGCGATCTCGTGCGGGTCAAAACGCCCATCGCCAAAGGGCGCAGCATTCCAGGGTCCTCGCAAGCTGATGGCGGCGCTCCACAAATGCCTCAGGTCCCAAGTTTCCAGGTAATGAGTCATCCCCGTGAGCACCGCCTGGAACGAGGGAAGCCATTCCGAGACGATCTGAGAACATTGCCCCAGGTACCGCCGGAAAAGTTCGAACGACCGGAGTTTGAAGAGCCAAAGGTCGCGCCTATACCTTTTCCGGGAACGGCATTTGCTCCGGCCCAGTCGGCAGCGACGTCGGGCACAAGCGCGCCTTCCGCCAGCAATCCTGCGCCGAGCCCCAGCGCTAACTTTGACGGCCTGGACTTCGCAAACTGGGGCGCAGGCCATCCCCCGGACACCAACGGCGACGTGGGCCCGACCTACTATATCCAGACCATCAATACCTCGATTGGAATTTTTCGCAAGATTGACGGCGTGCGCGTGGCCGCGTTCACTTTCAACAGCTTCCTGAATGGCCACTTCGGCAACCTCTGCGACACCAACAATTTCGGCGATCCTGTAGTGCTGTATGACACCTTTGAAGACCGCTGGATCATCACTGATTTTGCCTTCGTGCTCAGCGGAGGGAACCCTGCTGCGCCTGTGTTCCAGTGCTTCGCCGTCTCCCAGTCAGGCGACCCGGTGGCCGGTGGCTGGAACTTCTACTCCATCAAGACCGCCACTACAGCCGCGGACGCATTCGACGATTATCCCAAGTTCGGGATCTGGTCTGATGGCCTGTACATGTCGGCCAACATGTTCGCCATCACCGGAGGCGCGTTCCAGAACGTGCGCGTATGGGCTTTCAACAAAACCCAGATGTACGCTGGTAATCCGACGGTTCAGATTGTCTCGTTTGATGCTCCATCCGGTGAGTTTACGATGCTTCCCAGCAACGCCCGCCTCCAGGCAGGCACGCCACCGGCCGGCACACCCAACTATTTCACTACGGTTTTTAATTTCACAAACGCAGTCAGCACTTATAAGTTTCACGTGGACTGGAACAACACCTCGGCCTCCACCTTCTCAGGTCCGTCGATCACGATTGCGCCGACCACATGGGCCAATGCTCCCGGCAATGTAGCCACCCCCGCGCCCGGTACTAAGATCGATACCCTCGCTCCGCGGCTCATGGTGCAGAACCAGTACACCAACATCGGCGGCGCCGAGTCGTTGTGGGCCAGCCATACCGTACTGGGCAGCGCTGCCGGCACGGCCGCTCCGCGCTTTTATCAAGTGAACGTAACCGGGGGCGCCGTCGCTGCAAACACCACCCAGGCGGCAACGTTTAATCCTGACGCCAGCGCCGTGAACCGCTTTATGCCCAGTTTGGCAGTTGATCGCGCGGGTGACATGGCGATTGGCTATACCGGAACCAGCACCACTCTGCTTCCTGCTCTTCGCTATGCTGGACAGCTCGTCGGAGATCCGGCGAACTCGATCACCCAGACGGAAACTTCCCTTATTGAGGGCACAGGCACGCAGCACACCACTGCCGGCGATGGAACCTACTCATTCACCGGGCTTCCCGCGGGCGCCTATCCCAGCGCAACGGCCAGCTTTCCCGGCTATGTTTCCAGCACCGTCACCAATATCGTAGTGAACGACGGGTTAACTACCACGCAGGATTTCTCTCTCACTCTGGCGTCCGCCAACGGTTGCTTCGTGGATACAACTCAGGCGGATTTCCAGGCTGGAACCTCGACCAACTGCGATCTTATTACCAGCCCGGGAGATGTGATTCTCTCGAGTGCTCCAAGCATCAATCAGCAGAACGCCACGCTGGGGAATTTTGGTGTCGGAATCAACATCACCACCTGGGGCGGGCAGACGTTCACGCCTTCGGTTACCGGTCAACTCACGCGAGCTGACATCAACTTGTTCTGCAGCGGATGCACGGGCACAACACCCAATCTCACGCTCTCTCTTCGGGCGACGACTGGCGGCCTGCCCACGGGAGCCGACATCGCGTCCGCAACCGTCACAGGGTTCAACAGCGGCGCGGCAGGCTTCCACACCGCCAACTTCAGCAGTCCACCGACACTTACTGCGGGTACGCAATACGCGGTGGTGATACGTCCGACCGCCAATCCCTCCGCAGGCACCTATGCGCTCACGCGCAGTGGCGCTCAAACGACGGGCGCAGACGTCTATCCGGGCGGTACGCGAATTTCCGGAGCTACCAGTGGTACGGTTTGGTCAATTCCCCTCACCGGTGGCGTCTCAACCGATGCCGGCTTCAAGATCTTTCTCAGTACCGGATTCGCTGCGTCCGGCACCCTCGTCTCTTCATTGAAGGACGCGAATCCAGCGAACAGCGCGACGGCCAACTGGAGCACGCTCTCCTGGACCGCTGACACGCCAACCAATACGGCAATTCAGTTCCAGGCTGCAGCGAGCAATAACGCCAACGGCCCATTCAATTTCGTTGGACCGGATGGCACAGCCGCAACGTTCTTCAGCAATGGCGGATCGCTGGCGCAGTTTACTGGGAGCCGCTATCTCAAATATCAGGCGTCACTCAGCACTACCGACAGCACTGCCACCGTAAGCCTGCATGACGTGACTGTCTGTTTCAATGACACTCCTGCCCTGGCTACAACGCTTACGGTTGCGGCAGCGTCGGGCACTTTTGGCGGCACGGCTGATTTATCCGCCACCCTGACTTCCGGCGGTACGGGCGTAAGCGGCAAGTCCGTGAGTTTCACGCTCAATGGAAATAATGCCGGCAGCGGAGTCACGGATGGCTCCGGAATCGTTACCGTGTTGGCCGCGAGCCTCACTGGTATTAATGCCGGCAGCTATCCAGGCGGGGTGGCCGCGACATTCGCCGGCGATTCGGGCTTCAGTTCCAGCAGCGGTTCCAATACGTTGACGGTGGCAAAAGCAGATCAGACGATCACTTTCAGCGCGCTGGTGGACAAGGTCTTTGGCGATCCGGACTTCAGCGTAAGCGCGACAGCATCTTCCGCACTGGCGGTCACGTTCGCTGCCACTGGCAATTGTAGCGTCACGGGTTCCACGGTCCACCTGACCGGTGCCGGCCTGTGCACTATCACGGCCTCGCAGGCGGGGGACGGTAATTTCAATGCGGCACCCGACGTACCGCAATCTTTCTCCATTTCCAAGAGCAGCCAGGCGATCACGTTTGGAGCGCTGGCAAACAAGAACTTTGGTGATCCTGACTTCAGCGTGAGCGCGACAGCGTCTTCTGCTTTGGCGGTCACTTTTGCGGCTACAGGCAATTGCAGCGTCACGGGTTCCACGGTCCACCTGACCGGCGCCGGCTCGTGCACCATCACGGCCTCACAGGCGGGCGACGCTAATTTCAATGCGGCCGCTGATGTGCCGCAGTCGTTCTCCATTGCCAAGGGTAGCCAGACGATCACGTTTGGGGCGCTGGCCAACAAGAACTTTGGCGATCCTGACTTCAGCGTGAGCGCGACTGCGTCTTCTGCTCTGGCTGTCACGTTTGCCGCCACCGGCAATTGCACCGTGACCGGATCAACCGTCCACCTGACCGCCGTCGGCTCTTGCACCATCACCGCATCACAGGGCGGCGATACCAACTACAACCCGGCGGCGGACGTGCCGCAGTCGTTTGCAATCGCCAAAGGTAGCCAGACAATTACGTTTGGCGCTCTGGCCAGCAAGAACTTTGGCGATCCTGACTTCAGCGTGAGCGCGACTGCGTCTTCCGCTCTGGCTGTCACGTTTGCCGCCACCGGCAATTGCAGTGTGACCGGTTCTACCGTCCACCTGACGAGCCCTGGCTCTTGCACGATTACGGCATCACAGGCCGGCGACACCAACTACAACCCGGCAGCGGACGTGCCGCAGGCCTTCACCATTGCCAAGGCCGGCCAGACCATCACGTTTGGCGCGCTCGCGGGCAAGACTTTCGGTAATCCCGACTTCGGCGTGGGCGCGACGGCATCTTCCGCTCTGGCAGTCACTTTCGGCGCCACGGGCAATTG
>WNGG01007268.1_pt1 | contig 12281 bp, 14 predicted proteins | sample 5400661 | NCBI WGS metagenome assembly WNGG01 (sample SAMN13153372, study PRJNA577476) | soil metagenome | isolation source: 100 cm soil or saprolite under Garry oak tree replicate 1 | place: USA:California | collected 2016-06-15 | reverse complement strand
GTCAACAACGGGCCGCTAGATGTGGAAGACGTCGTTCTCGAGCTGGTAGTGACTCTTGACGGTAAGCAGCTCTTTAATCGCGGCATCCCTGGACCCGGTGAAATTCATGCCGGCTCTTCCCGTTTCAAAAGCGACTTTTTGGGTATCGGTTTTCCGGAGGATGCGCCTGTGCATACCGTGATCGCGACGTTCACTGCAAGGAGCGGTCTCCAGTACCCCTGTGGCTTCGGCAAAGCGCCGCGTGAGCTCAACGATCCTAACTTTGTCGATAATGTCGTAACAGTCACCGATACCGTAGGACCTTTTCGCGAACCGCCGAAATATCCCAACACGTTCAAAATGGGCCTTACCCTGCCGCCGATGACGGGGACGGGCAACGTATTCCTGGCAGGGCCATTGAACCTCCCCCCCACGATAATGCCCACCGTGCCGCTTACGGTCCTGGTGGATCCGGGCGGAGCTTCTTCCCAAGCTGTGGCGAAGCCGCTCACCGGGGATGGCCACGGCGGACTCGCTCCCATCATTAATATTCTTCCACCCGTAGGTGCCAACCCGTCTGGACTCATCCTGGGGCCAATTATCTTTATGCCAACAATCATTCATATGGACATAGGGATCTTGTACAGGTCACCCGGCAGCATCTCGGTACTTGGGGCTGACGGAGCGGGTGGTTTCAATTCTCCCATTACGACGCCCGTAGGAGGGACTCCGATCGCTTTCACGCCGCTGGACTTCAATGGAGACAAGAAGCTTGACGTGGCAATCGCGGTGGCCGGAGCCAATCCCGGCAGTCCGGGCAGCATCGCCTTGCTTCCAGGAGATGGGACCGGGAAGTTCTCGGCGGCCAGCCCTCCGCTCGCGGACGGCTTCGCCCCATCCGTTCTCCCAGTAGGCATCGCGCCATCCGCCATCGTAACCGCGGATTTCAACGGTGATGGCAAGGCCGATCTGGCGGTGGCCAATTCCGGCGCCGGCAACGTGACCGTCTTTCTGGGCGACGGCAAAGGCGGATTCTCGTCCGCCGGAACGTTCACTGCCGGTTCAAACCCGTCCGCATTAGCGGTGGGTGACTTGAACGGGGACGGGAAGCCCGATCTCGTGGTAGCCAACCAGGGTGAGGATACCATCTCCGTGCTCCTTGGCGACGGAGCCGGACACTTTGCGCCATTTGTGGGCAATATTCCCGCGGGGCCGGGGCCCGCGGCGCTGGCGATCGCTGATTTCAATGGCGACGGGACGGCTGATGTGGCCGTGGCGGACGGCGGCTCAAACACAGTGACGTTCTTGCTCGGGGACGGATCGGGCTTCCTGGGTTCGGCCGCCACGTTTCAGGTCGGAGCGAATCCCTCGTCGCTCGTGGTTGGGGACTTTGATGGGGATGGCAAGCCTGACCTTGCCGTCGGCAGCAAGGGCGACGGAACTGTGACCGTGCTGCTGAGCAGCTCCGCCTCCATTACGAGACCGGCCATAACCCAGGCTACAAAAAGCGGCAAACAACTGCTGGTCACCGGCAGTGGATTCGACAACGGGGCAGCGGTGTTGGTGGACGGACAGCCTCAGCGTACGGCCAACGACAGTTCGAGCCCCACGAGCTCGCTGGTGGCTAAAAAGGGCGGTAAGAAGGTGGCGCCGGGAAGCGTGGTGCAGGTCCAAAACTCGACCGGGATACTATCCGAGTGGCTCATCTTCGGAAAATAGGACGCAGAACTCGAAGAAATATGGTACGCACTGAGTACCGGCATTGGTTTCCGTTACTCCCGTCGATCCACGCGGAAAGCGCAAGGCAAAGCTGGCTGACCGGATCCGCTTGTCCTCTGTGTCTCTCTGAGCCACGGGAGTCTGGACGGATAAGATAATTGCTTCAGCAGGTGGGACGCAAACTTCGTGCGCTCGTTCATAGAAACCAATAAAAAGGAGTACCAACGTTTATGCCAACGACAGCTACGCAGGACCTGGCGGCAGGTCAAAGGTTTGAAGGGACCGGGGATTATACCGAAGCTGCAGCGAAGTATCGAGACGCTGCGAAAAAGTTTGAAGACGACGCTAATGCAGCCCGAGCGAGGGACCCGCTGACGGCCGCGAGCAAGCTGAAGGAAGCCGCGGAGGCCCTGGCGCGTGCCGCGTACATGCTCGAGTTCCACGGCTCGGCTCAAGTCAGCCAGGAGCGCGAGTCCGAAATATATGCCGAGGAAAAGCGGAATGCGGCTGGGCAGATTGTAGAGCATGGCGCAGCTCCAACACGACGAACTGCCGCAGGGCTCTTCGAACAGGCGGCCGCGATTTATCGCGCGCAGGGTCTTAAGGATCAGGCATCTAATGCGTTCAGTCGCGCCAGTGCACAACACGAAAGAGCAAGGAACGATTTCATTCACGCCATAAGCGTCGAGCATGGCAGAAACGTGGACCGTGAAAGACTTGAGATCGTCCGATGGCAAGATGATCGCGATCTAGAAGAAGCGGCAATGAGACGCGACGATGATGACGCTAGAAACCCATAGCGTATGAAGTCAAACCCGCGCAGTTGTTCAAACCGAGTCGCGCCGGACGGCAGCGGCCTTCTTCTTGCGCCGGCGGTCGAGCAGCCTCAGGCGCAGATCTCGTTGGAAAAGAAGGTCTGGGACCTATGGCAGTTCGGCGACAAGGGCGCATTTGCGGCGCTGTTCGCGGATGACTTCGTGAACGTCGATGCTTATGGCTTTTCCACCGAGAGAGAGAACGTCAAAGGAAATCGACAATCCCATCAAACACGAATACCGACTGTGGGAATTTGACATTAGGCGGATTGGACCAGATGTCGTCTTGGATCGTTTACAAGGCTCATCTCAGAGGCGCGTGCAAGGGAGAGCCGTTTGAAACCGATCTCTATGCCAGCTCCGAGTGGGCTACCACGAGACGGCCGCGCAAGAGCAGGGAAGTGTCTCAACGGGCGCATGCGCCGCTGATCCTCACAGCTACGGTTACCCTGGTGGTTCAGTAGCATCATCTTCATGTGAGAAGTACTTCAAGCTGACTCTCAATGCTGTTAGACGCTCGTCGTCAAGGTTTAGGACAGCGGATGTTGAAACTGCTCCAAGTACAATGGAACAGCCTTGCGAACGAACCACACGGAGCTTTCCATCAAGGACCCAACAGCGAGTTTCTTAAACAGACACGCACTTTCCTAATTGCCTCTCGCAAGCCCCGCAGCTAGAATTATCATTCCGCTGAACACCACAACATGCGGGACAAGTTCAAAGACGAGTGCGGCGTATTTGGTATCTTCAACCATGACGATGCCGCGCGGCTGACTTATCTTGGGCTGTACGCGCTGCAGCACCGAGGACAAGAGTCCGCGGGCATGGTTTCGTCCGATGGAGAGCGACTGTATGCCTATCGCGGGATGGGTTACGTCAGCGAGATATTCCGCCAGCAAGAACTTTCCTACTTGCCCGGGCGCTCCTCGATCGGTCACGTGCGGTACTCGACTGCAGGTAGCGTGTCTCTCAAGGAAGCGCAGCCCTTTCTGGTCGACGGTTACCGAGGACAGATCGCGTTGTGCCACAACGGCAATCTCCCGTATGCAAACCAGGTTCGCGGAGAGCTTGAGCTGGACGGCGCGATTTTCTCCTCGACCTCGGATACCGAGGTCGTCCTGCACAAAATCGCGCGCTCGCGAGCTATCGATCTGATCGGCGCCATCGTTGATACGTTTAACGACGTCGAAGGCGCCTACTCGATGCTCTTTCTGACCAAGGGCAGCCTGATCGCCGTGCGTGACCCGCGAGGCTTTCGACCGTTGTGCCTCGGACAACTTGGCGACTCTTACGTTGTGGCGTCCGAGACTTGCGCGTTTGATTTGATCGACGCTGTTTATCTGCGCGACGTTCAGCCGGGCGAGATTCTGGTGATCGACGCCGACGGGCTCCACTCGAGTTATCCGTGGGCGAAGGCCAAGCCCGCACATTGTATTTTCGAGCACGTTTATTTTTCGCGGCCTGACTCGATTGTCTTCGCGCGTTCGGTGAACGAGAGCCGCCAAGAAATGGGACACCAGCTTGCGCGCGAGCAACCGGCCGACGCCGACATCGTAGTGCCCGTGCCGGACTCGGGTGTCGCGGCGGCTATTGGATATTCAGCAGAATCTGGATTGAGGTTTGGATTCGGACTCGTGCGCAATCATTACGTGGGCCGGACGTTTATCGAGCCTAAACAATCGATCCGTCTCTTCGGTGTGAAGGTCAAGCTGAATCCCGTCCGCGATTTGATCGAAGGTTTGCGAGTCGTGCTGATCGACGATTCGATTGTTCGGGGGACGACTTCCAAGAAGATCGTGCAGATGGTCCGGCACGCCGGCGCGCGTGAAGTCCACGTTCGCATTAGTTGTCCGCCGACGATAGCGCCGTGCTTTTATGGCGTGGATACGCCGACTCGCGAAGAGCTGATCGCCGCAAATCAGAGCGTCGAAGACATCGCGCGGCACATCGGCGCCGACAGCCTCGGATACTTGAGTCTTGAAGGTTTGCTGCGGGCGTGCGGAGATCCGTTCGGAAATCGACATTGCACAGCGTGTTACACGAATGATTATCCAATACCGGTCACTTCTAATGCGATGACCAAGACTGAGAGAGAAGAGGGTTCGCTTCTGCACGACGCGGTTTGGCCTCGATCTTAAGCTCGCCTTCCTGATGAGAAAGTCATTCAGACCCATTCTTGTTCTGGCGCTACTGGTCGTAGTGCTTGCGGCGCTGGTCTTGATCTTTCGCCAGCGGCCAAGGCCTGGCCCCACTTCTGGAAAGCTTGTCGTTCACTTCCTCGACATCGGTCAAGGCGATTCAGAGCTGATCGAGTTGCCTGATGCCGAGACGATTTTGATCGATTCGGGGGATCGCGGCGCCCCGACGGTTGATCTGCTCCAAAAATACGGCGTCAAACAGATAGATTTGATGATCGCCACGCATCCGCATTCGGACCACATCGGCGAAATGCGCGACGTGATGCGCTCGTTCAAGGTGCAGGAGTTCTGGGACTCGGGATTCAATCATCCGACGAAGACTTATGCGGATATGCTCCAAGAGATAAAGGATCGAGGCATCAAGTTCGCGACGCCCAAGCGCGGAGACTTCCGCAAGTTTGGAGACGTCTCGCTCGAGGTGCTAAGTCCCACAGAACAGTTCGTCGATGAAAATCCTAACAATGCTTCGGTTGTGGTGAGACTTACGTTCGGCTCGAGGCGATTTTTGTTCACCGGCGATGCCGAGACGCCTGCCTGGGGACAGATGATCGCCTCGGAGAAGGACGAGCTGCGCGCCGATTTGCTTAAGGCCGCTCATCACGGGAGCTCGAACGGCACTACTCGTGATGTGCTGGATGCGGTTAAGCCTTCGATATTCACGATCAGTTGCGCTGCTGGAAACGATTATCATCATCCGCATCCGAAAGTAATGCGAATGTTGGAAGAAGCTCGCGAACAGATAAAGGTTTACCGCACGGACCTCGAAGGCACGATTACCGCCGAATGCGACGGCAACAACATCGAGATGAGCGTCGACAAACAGGTAGCGCGTGAACGCCTCTACTTGACTGGTGATGAAGTGGCGGGTACGGTTGCCAGCGACGGAAGGGAAGCGCCGCGGCACAGCAGGCGCGAAGGCAGGAGGTCGCGATGAAAGCGGAAGCTTTAACCAAGGTGGTGATCGACCGCTTCGAAGGTGACCTGGCGGTGGTGGTTCTTTATGACGACGACCGGGTGAAGTTCAACTTGCCGCTTCAGTACTTGCCTGAAGGGGTCCGGGAAGGCGACCACTTGCAGATGAGCTTTGCGAAGGATTTATCGGGGCGAGAATCGGAGAGAATGCGGATCGACGAGTTGCTGAAGGACTTGAAGAAGGAATGATCCACCTTAGCGCTCCAAGATCTGGAAGTCTTAGAGTTAAGATCGCGCAAAGTCGCAAAGGAGAAATGAAACAGCAGCTCAGCTATCGCGACGCGGGCGTTGATATTGATGCCGCAAACGCGGCCAAGGAACGCATCAAGCGCCTGGCCCGCGAGACATTCACGCCCAACGTTATTTCGGAGATCGGTTCATTCGGCGGAATGTTTCGCGCTGACTTTTCGCGGACGAAAGAGCCCGTGCTCGTGTCGTCGGCTGATGGAATTGGCACCAAGCTCCGGGTAGCCTTCATGACTGGCATCCACAATACGGTTGGGTATGACCTGGTTTGCCACTGCGTAAACGACATTCTGGTTCAAGGCGCGCGGCCTCTATTCTTTCTCGACTACATCGCAACCGGGAAGCTGGTGCCTGAGACTGTCGCGTCGGTGATCGAAGGCCTCGCGCGAGGATGCAAAGAAGCTCGCTGCGCGTTGATCGGCGGCGAGACTGCCGAGATGCCGGGCTTTTATGCAGACGGCGAGTCCGATGTCGCGGGATTCATCGTCGGCGTTGTCGATCGCGATAAAGTCATCGACGGCTCGTGCATCCGTCCAGGCGATGTGCTGATAGGCTTGCCGTCAGTAGGATTGCATACGAACGGTTACAGTCTCGCGCGCAAGGTCCTCTTCGAAGTAGCCAGCTATAATCCTGATTCACTCATCGAAGAACTCCGTTGCACCGCCGCTCAGGAATTGCTGAAGCCTCACCGCAGCTATCTCGCCGCGATCGAGGGATTGCTGGAATCAGGCTTGATAAAAGGGCTGGCTCACATTACAGGCGGGGGCTTGCTCGAAAACATCCCGCGCGTCTTGCCTGAGGATACGGCAGCCGAGATCACAGCCGGCTCGTGGCCGATGCTGCCGGTGTTCAAGCTGCTCGCTCGAATTGGCAACGTCTCCGAGCGAGAGATGTTTCGGACTTTCAATATGGGAATTGGAATGGTTGTTGTCGTGGGCCCCGACGACGCCGAAGCCGTGGGATCGCATTTGGCTGAGAGAGGCGAAGCGCATTACGATATCGGTCGCATCGTTCAGGGCGGGCGGTCGGTATTAATCGTGTGATTTGCGGCTTTGCGAGTCGTGACGGGCTTTGCGCGAAACGGGTGAGGTTTTACGCGCAAGCGCGCTAAAGACAGGAAAAAACGAAAAACGAAAGAAGCAATGACAAAGTGGTGTCCGAGCTGCGGAAGACAGGTTGAGGAAGACGAGAAATTCTGTCGCCAGTGTGGAATGCCTCAGCATCTCACCGGCGGGGAGGCCACGACGTGGATTCTTACTCCGCCAACTTCTGAAACCAACTTTCAAACGGCCCGCGTCAAATCCGACACTTCACCAGCCAAACCGCCGACTGGAGCGGCTTACATTCCTCCGACTCCGACGCCTTATTACCAGCCGCCCCTTCCGACGCAATATGAAGCGCCCGCGCAGACAGACCAGCCTCACATCGCGCTTGGCGATTGGTTATCCGGGGGTTGGCAAGTTTACAAGGAGAACTGGGCATTGATGACCCTCGCGTCGTTGCTTGGCGGAATATTGAGCGTGGCATCGATCGGGGTACTCGCAGGCCCGCTGCTGATGGGAATGTTTCGAATGGCGTTCAAGACCATGAAAGGCGAGCGGCCTTGGATGTCTGATCTGTTCAACTGGCAAGGCAGCTTCCTTCAAGCGTTTCTGGCTTTCTTGATCTTCGCGGTTGTGCACGGCGTGACTCGTATTGGGAACGGTGCGATCAATGCTCTGTTGAGCTTTATCGTGTCGCCGTTTCTGACGGTTATGCTTGGATTGACGATGTCGCTGATAACAGAGCGCGGCCTGGATGTATTGAAGGCCATAAACGAAGTCTGGCGGCTGGTCTTTACGCGGGACGCATTGATGTGGTGGGTAGTGGGGCTAGTGTTCGCCACGATTTCATTCGGAGGCATAATCGCCTGCGGCATCGGTCTGTTCGTGACGCTGCCGTGGATAATTTCGGCGACTGCAGTTGCTCATCGAGATGTGTTCGGAATGGACGATCCTAACCGCACACTACATTGATCGATATGAACAGTAACTCCACCATTCAGGTTCGGTTTGGCGATTGGATAAGCGAAGGCTGGAAGATGTTCACCGAGCAGTGGAAAGGCTGGGTGACGATCTCCCTTGGCTTCTTCGTGGTGGTGATCTTGCCAATCGGCGCGTTTGTCGTCGGTTGGTATGCGCTGTTCATTACTAGCGTGATGGCGCAACAACCCTCACGCGGGAGACCACCTGAAATGCCGGCAGCGGCATTTCTGCTGCTGTACGCTGGAATGTTTGCCCTCATCATCGTGCTGCTGCCACTCACGGTTTTCTTGATAGGCGGCGCGTACCGCGCGGCGTTCAAGCAACTGCGAGGCGGGAGGGTTGAGTTCCGCGATCTTTTCTCCGCGCGAGATTGTTACTGGCGCTTGCTTGGAGCGACGCTCATACACTCCGTGCTCGTCTTCATTGGCGCGATGGTGTGCATCATCCCAGCTTTCATAGTAGCTGGGCTCTTGTTCTTCACCGCGCCGCTGATTGTCGAGCGAGATCTCGGAGTCTTTGAAGCTATGCGTGTCAGCCGCGATGTTACGCAGCGCAATCTTCTGATGTTCACTCTCTTCGCGTTTGTGGTGCAGTTCCTGGCCTCGGTGGGAAGTTATGCTTGTTACGTTGGACTGCTGGTCACCTGGCCTTTGATGTTCACGATAACTGCCATCGCGTATCGCGATTGTTTTGGCGTCGAGGGCGCTCGCAGTTTCGCACAGCCGAGTCCAACCCAGCAGCAGGGCTATGGAGCGCCTCCAACCCAACCATCGGTCGTCTGTCCAAACTGTCAAGCCTCCTTGCCGCCGACAGCGCAGTACTGTTTCCGCTGCGGCGCCAGCGTCAGATGAGCAATACGGTTGAACATAGAGCACAAATAGCCGTGATTGGCGCAGGCTACTGGGGCGTCAACCACGTGAGGAATCTTTACGAGCTTGGCGCGCTGCGTTTGGTTTGCGACACGAGTCAATCTTCCCTCGAGAGGATGGCGGAGAGATTTCCAGGCGTCAGAACAGAAAGCGACTTCGCGAGAGTGCTCGACGACGCGGACGTTCGCGGTGTGGTCATTGCGACGCCTGCCGAGAAGCATTATCAGATGGCTAGCGCCGCCATCGAAGCCGGAAAAGACGTGTTGGTTGAGAAACCTCTTACGCTGGATGTGACAGGAGGCGAACGGCTCGTTAAGCTCGCCCACAATCGCGGCGCTATTCTAATGGTCGGCCATCTGCTCGAATACCACCCGGCGGTGCTGAGGCTTCGCGAGTTGATAAAATTGGGGGAGCTCGGTGAGCTGCGATACATCTATTCGAGTCGGCTCAACCTCGGAAAGGTGCGGCGTGAAGAGAACATATTGTGGAGCTTTGCGCCTCACGACATCGCAATCATCTTGAGAATGGTTGGCGCATGGCCTAGCCGAGTCGCTGCAACTGGCGGCGCGTATCTTCAACCGCAGATTGCCGATGTGACCGTAACGAACATTGAGTTTTCATCGGGCATCCGCGCGCACATATTTGTTAGCTGGCTGCACCCTTACAAGGAGCAGCGTCTGGTCGTTGTAGGATCGAAACGCATGGCGGTCTTTGACGACGTGCGCAAAGAAGGCAAGCTCGTGGTCTACGACCAAGGCGTCGAGTTCATAAACGGCGAGCCGATCGCGCGAAAGAACGAAGGAGTCGCGGAGACGATTGAATCTGCAGAGCCGCTTCGTCTCCAGTGCTTGGAGTTCCTCGAGTGCATCGAAACGCGCAAGCCTCCACTCACGGACGGCGAAAGCGGATTGCGCGTGTTGAGCGTGCTCCATGCGGCCGAGCACTCGCTTGCATTGGGAGGCTCACCGGTCAATTTATGATGAGATTTCGAGGAAGTTACACGGTGAGTTGGCATCCGCACTCCAGTTGTATGTTGACCGGAGATACGTGCAGTGTGGTTCCGTCGCGGCGTCTGTGTGTCACCTCCAGAGTGCGCGGATCGAAGAGGATGACGTCTTTTACACCCTGCGCCAGATAAAACGGCGCGCCGATCTCGGTATCCTTCTTCTCAGAGTCCTTGCTCAGTACTTCCAGGACGGCTTCGGGAACTTGTGGATATGCTTCGTCGATGTCGGGCGGCTCTTCGCAAAAAATCGACAGGTCAGGACGCTTAAGCGAGCCGTCAGGGAATTTGATATAGGCGTCAGATACTTGAAAGCACCCGCAATTACTGTCGGGCAATCGTTCCAGGCTGGTCTGAATGCGAAAAATAGTCTTCTGGTGCCGTATGCCGGGGAAAGGCTCCCAGGTGGGAATTCCGTCGGTTATCTCCAGCTTTACGCCGGCATGGTCGGCCATTTCGACTAGCTCTTCGAATGCAACACGACTTGCGACGGGTTCGACTTTCATCTTTGAATCACCCTTCGTTTCTTTCGACTTAGCTGCATTATCGTACTCCTGATCGCGCCCATTCGGGAAGAGTGCATGGGTCGCAATAGCTCACGCCGCGAGGAAACCTAAACGCCAAGTCACAGAGCTTCTCTTTTTGCTTAGGGACTTCGTGAGTTTGTGGTTTAATCGCTAATAATGGAAGAGAACTACTTCGTTCATGAATCCAGTTACGTTGACGAGCCATGCGAGATCGGCGAGGGGACAAAAATATGGCACTTCTCGCACGTGATGGCAGGCTCGAAGATCGGCCGACGCTGCAACATCGGTCAAAACGTTGTTATCTCGCCGCAAGTCGTGATCGGCGATAACGTCAAGATTCAAAACAACGTCTCGGTCTACACCGGAGTCGAGCTCGAAGACGACGTCTTCTGCGGGCCTTCGATGGTCTTCACCAACGTGACTAATCCGCGCAGTCACGTGCCGCGCAGGGACGAATACAGAAAGACTCTGGTCAGGCGCGGGGCGTCAATTGGAGCCAATGCTACCGTAGTTTGCGGGAACACGATCGGCCGCTACGCATTCATCGGAGCGGGCGCGGTTGTCACGCGGGATGTTCCGGACTTCGCGATTGTTGTCGGCAATCCGGGCAGAGTGGCTGGCTGGATGTGTCAGTGTGGCGTGAAGCTCGATTTGTCGAGCGAACCTGAGGGATCTGGAAGAGCAACCTGTTCGGCCTGCCAGTCTGTGTACGTACAGCAACGAGGCCTGGTCACCGAGTCGGTTGGGAGATAGCTGTTGGCTTGATGCCCGCTCGCTGAACGATCTGGTCGCGTCAGCGGCCTAACCTGCCGACGTACAAAGCGAGCGCGGCAGGTCAGACTCGCAAATGGAGAGTCATTACGCAATCGTTGCCAGTCCGTGAGAAATCGCGTGACGGTCACGCGCATCGCGCGCGATCTTCTTCGCGGCGGGCAGTTGCTGACCGGTCATTTCTGTATAAACCTTCTCGACTTGCGCTGCGAAGCCGCTCCCCTTGCCGACGTACCGCGCGATCTGAACATCCGCAGCAAGTGCCGTGTTGATCTGATCAATCGAATCCCGCACGGCCTGTCCTGACATCTTTGCTTTCACCAGCGCGCCCACTCGATCACGCAGCGAAACAAAGAACCGCTGCTGATCGGCAAGCACCGTCTCAACTCCGCGCGGACCGTGGCCGGGGCATACGATACGAGCGCCCAGCTTGCGCGCGGCATCCAAGGTTGCCACCCATTTTTCTGTATCGCCATCGCCGACAAAGTTATACGGACCGTTTACACAAGCGTCGCCGGTAAACAGGATTCGTTCGTTCGGCAACCACGCGAACGCATCGCCGTGCGTGTGCGCGATGCCAAGATGCATTAGTTCGACGCGATGTTTTCCGTCATCGAAAACCATCTCGCGCGGGAAGAGAACCGAAGGCGGCTTGAGCTTCGACGCTGCAACGTCGGGCCTCGTCTTGGCGGCATCTTCCCAGCGGCCGGGCTTGCCCGCGTAATAACCCGTCTCGTAGCGTTTCATCTCGTCGATCACGCCGGTGTGCGCAACCGGAGTCGCTCCGTTGTCGATCCACACCTGGTTACCGTAGGCGTGATCTCCGTGATGATGAGTGTCGAAGGCGAAGCGAATCGGCTTGTCGGTGAGCGCGCGAATCTTCGGCAATATATCAGCCGCGCCCGAAGGGAAGTTCGCATCGATGACTAAGACGTAGTCTTCAAAGATGATCCAACCGTTATTGCAGTGTCCTCGGACCAGATTGCCCTCGTGGAAGTAGACTTCCGGCGCGAGCGAGTCAACCTTTCCGACTTCAGGTCGGGTGGCGATTAACGACTTTGCTTCCTTCATTGAGATGCCTGCAAGCGCGGCGGCTCCCATCATCATTTCTCGACGCGTGATGTCGCACATGTGAGTCTCTCCAAACTATTGTTTGAC
>WNGG01007267.1_pt1 | contig 12281 bp, 5 predicted proteins | sample 5400661 | NCBI WGS metagenome assembly WNGG01 (sample SAMN13153372, study PRJNA577476) | soil metagenome | isolation source: 100 cm soil or saprolite under Garry oak tree replicate 1 | place: USA:California | collected 2016-06-15 | reverse complement strand
CGTCGCCGGATACCTCGGGCAGAAGACGGACATCGTCCTGATGCGTTTCACCGACGTCATCTTGGTCCTGCCGACGCTCCCGCTGCTGATCATCCTTTCCGCGGTCCTCGGCTCGAGCATCTGGAACATCATCCTCGTGATCGCCTTGCTCGCGTGGCCGAGCACGGCCCGCGTCATCCGGTCGCAAATCCTCAGCCTCAAGGAGCGCCCGTACATCCAGTCGGCGCGGGTGACCGGCGCAAGCGGCGTGCGGATCATGTTCCGCCACCTGACCCCGAACGTCCTCCCGCTCGTCTTCCTCTACATGACGTTCGCCGTCAGCGGGGCGATCCTCTTCGAGGCCGCCCTGAGCTTCATCGGCCTCGGCGACCCGAGCACCCCGAGCTGGGGCCAGATGCTCTCCAAGGTCCAAAATGCGGACCTTCTCCGAGCGTACTGGTGGCTGCTCCCTCCCGGCCTCGGCATCACGGTCCTGTCGCTCGCCTTCTTCCTTACCGGCCGGGCATTCGAGCAGATCATCAACCCGCGGCTGCGCACGCGGTGACCGAATGGCACTCCTCGAAATCCGGAACCTACGCATGTACTACCGCGTGCGCAAGGGCGAGGTCAAAGCCGTCGACGGTGTCGATTTCACTGCACACCGCCGCAAGACCGTCGGGCTGGTCGGCGAGTCCGGTTGCGGCAAGACGACCCTGGCCTTCGGGATCCTGCAGATCTTGCCCACGAACGCGCGGATCATTACCGGCGAGGTGCGCTTCGGCGGGGAGCTCGTCTTCCGCGCGCCGCTCCCACGGGAGTTGAGGTTCTTCCTCGAACAAGACGGTTCGCTGGAGACGGTCCGGGACCTCATTGCGACACGCGCGACGAGCCTCTATGCCGACAAGGCGTCGATGGCCGGCAGTGAACTGATGCCGATCCTCGACCAGGAAAGCTCCCTCGTCGACGATGCGCAAAGACTCCTTGCGAACGATCAGGCGGATCCGGAGGCCCTGAAGCGGGACCTGTTGGAACTCGTCGAGCGACGCGAGCGCGCGTGGAGCCGTGGCCTCACGCGACGCGCGATCCAGCGATCCCAACGGAATCGGATGCAGTCGCTCCGATGGTCCCAGGTCTCGATGGTCTTCCAGGGGGCCATGAACGCGTTCAACCCGGTCTACCGAGTCGGGGACCAGATCGAAGAAGCGCTCAAGGCGCACATGGAGATGACGCCCGAACAACGAAAAGCGCGGATCCAGGAGTTGTTCCGGCTCGTCGGCATGACCCCGGATCGGGCGGAAGGCTACCCGCACGAGTTCTCCGGCGGAATGAAGCAGCGCGCGATGATCGCGATGGCCCTCGCGTGCAAACCGGACCTCATCATCGCGGACGAGCCGACGACGGCCCTCGATGTGATCATGCAGGACCGAATCCTCGGAGAGATCCGCGACCTACAGCGCGAGCTGAACCTCGCCATGATGATCATCACACACGACATCTCCGTCGTCGCCGAGGTGTCGGATCGCATCGTCATCATGTACGCGGGCGAGGTCGTCGAGGAGGGCTCGACCGAGAGCGTCTTCGAAAAGCCGTCTCATCCGTACGCAATCGGCCTCCTCGAGGCGTTCCCGAGCGTGAAGGGTCCGAAGAAGAAACTCCGGGCAATCCCCGGATCACCGCCGGATCTCGTGAATCCGCCGAGCGGATGCCGATTCCATCCGCGGTGTCGCTTCGCGCAAGACATCTGTACCCGCGAACGACCCGAACTCATCGAGGTCGAGGCGGGCCACCTGTCCCGCTGTCATTTCGCGAAAGACATCTTCGGCGGGAGCCTCGCATGACGGAAGACGGCCTCGTCTGGGACGTCCGCGGACTCCGGAAGCTCTTCCCGCTCAAGGCCGGCCTGTTCGACGCCCTGCTGGGCAGGGAGAAGAGTGTTCACGCGGTCGACGGGATCGACTTCGCGATCCGGCGCGGCGAGATCCTCGGGATCGTCGGCGAATCCGGCTGCGGGAAGACGACGACCGGGCGCCTCCTCGTGAGGCTCGAGGATCCGACGGAGGGTCAGCTGCTCTTCCACGGGACCGACATCGCGGCGCTCAAAGGCACGGACCTCAAGGATTTCCGCCGCCGGGTGCAGATGATCTTCCAAGACCCATACGAATCCCTCAACCCCCGGTTCACGGTGATGGACACGGTCGCCGAGCCGCTGACCGTCCACGGCGTGACGGACTCGCTAGCGGACCGGGAAGACCTGGTTGCGAAGGCGTTGGAGCACGCGGAACTCGTGCCTGCATCCGAGTTCATGTACCGCTATCCGCACGAGCTGAGCGGCGGACAGCGCCAGCGCGTCGCGATCGCCCGGGCGATCGTCCTGCGACCGGAGTTCATCGTCGCGGACGAACCGGTGTCGATGCTCGACGTCTCGATCCGTGCGGGCGTCATGAACCTGCTCCTCCAGCTTCGCGACGAGTTCCAGCTCACCCTCGTGTTCATCTCCCACGACGTCGGGGTGACTCGGTACATGTCTGACCGCATGGCGGTGATGTATCTCGGCCGGATCGTGGAGCTCGGGACCACGGAGGAGGTCATCGCCCAGCCGCTCCATCCGTACACTCAGGCGTTGCTCACCTCGGTGCCGGTGCCGGACCCGAAGTTTCAAAGGGGGCGCGCGAAAATCCAAGGGGAGTTGCCGAGCCCGATCGACTTGCCGAACGGCTGCACGTTCCATCCTCGGTGCCCGTACGCGCAGGAAATCTGCAAGACCGCGAAGCCTGAGCTTCGCGAAATCAGTCCGGGACACTTCGCAGAATGCCACTTCGCGGGCGAGGTTGGCTTGTCCGCCGGGCCTCCCGCCGGACCCGGAGCGTCGGCCGGCGGTGGGGCATCGACATGACGTGGTTCTCGAAACTCGCGGCCGTGGCGCTCGCCGCGCTCGCGATCATCGGCGTGGTCGTGTGGGTGAACCTCCTCGACCGGTACATCGCCGCGAGCGACGTCCGGATGCAATTCGGTAACAACGTCGGGTATCAGAGCGTCACGATCCCCGCGATCACCTCGCCCGATCAGGACGTCAGGATCGGCGTGCGGTTCGTCCTGCGGAATCCGTCGGCGATCGCCGTGGACATCATGCAGATCGCGTACCGATTCTACATGGACAACCTCACGGACACCCGTTCGTTCGCCGAGAAGGAGGAATCGATCTTCGTGGTGACGGGAGGGTTCTTCCCGCCGGGAATCGGCTACGTCCTCGGTCCGCATTCCACGGCGAGCGTCTGGGGAAACGCGACCGTCCACGGGGCGACGCAGCCGGTGCAACTCGCGAAACTCAACCTGACGTTCGGCGGGCGATATTTCCCGATCATCGACGCTTCGCTCGTCTACCGCGTCGATGGAACCTCGATCGTGGAGCGCATCCTCGGCATCGAGTTCGTCACATCGGGAGGGATTGTCCCAGATGCGGCGTGAGGTCCTTCGTCGCGGCCTCGTCGAAGCGTTGTTCGTGATCCTCGCAGGCGTCTCGATGGGGACGCTCGTCGTCGTCGCGAATTTCGCGGACTACGGGGCCCTGCTGACGCTGGACTTCGGCGCGACGATCATCTTCGTCGCCTTGGCGACCGGCATTGCGATCGGCCTGCGACTCCACGCGACCGAACCGCAGTACCTCGTGGTCGCCGGGTTCCTGGGATCGTTGATTGCAATCGTCATCGTGTCGCTCTCCGTGTACGCCCCGGTCTTCGCGGGCGCCGTGCCGGGGCTCGAGGCCTTGGGCCCCTCGGACTCGGCCCGGGCCGTGATCATCTTCGCATCGCTCTTCCTGATTCCGATCCACATCGTGGGTTGTGTGGTCGGCTACGCGCTCGCCGACTTCTTGGCGCCCGCGGGGCTTCGCGGCGGCAGGGAATTCGACCGCGTGTGAAAGCCTCGTCGCCGTGCTCGGCGCCGCACAACCCTAGGACAATCCTCGACCGAGAGGTGATATATTGCCATCCAGAGATAATATCTTTCTATGGAGAGAAGAGTCACCTCCATCGCTCGATCGATGAGACGATGCGAAGACTGTTGAGCTCCGAGGTCGACGGCCGACTGTCGGCGCCACGGTTCTGGGGAATTTATTTATAGGCTCGAACGAATGCCCGCGCGCTTTTCGTGTTGGGGGAGAGGGAGTCGAATGTCAAATAGCATGGCTCGCAAAGCGCTAAGCTTGTTGATCGTCGGCGCGATGGTCCTGGGGGGCCTTCTCGTGCTGGTGACGGCGGCACCCGTTGCCTCCGCCGGCATGAGGGGGTCGTCCGACACGTCGGCGACCGGTGTCTCTGAGTCACACGCGAATGCGATCGGTCCGTCGACGCTCACGGTCCCCGCGGAATCGCGGGATTCGTGGAAGCTGAAACTCGATCCGTCGTTGAGGGATGTGGCCGGTCGGGGCTCGAAAGACCTCCGAAGCGTCGTCATCTACACGGACGACATGAAGTCCCTGGCTCCCCTCCTCGACAAGTACGCGATCCTGTCGCTCCCGGAGGAGTTCCGGGGCAGATCGGTCCGGTCCGAGATGCGCGTCCCGGCGACGACCGGCGGCCTGGTCTCGACCGCGGTCACCTTGCCTGCATCGGCCCTCGCGACGATCGCAAAGCTCCCGGGCGTCCTCGGCATCGACGCGAACAATCGCCCCGCGCCGGCGGACTTCACGAACTTCGACCTGACCGAGACCCGCGAGCAGTTGAACGCATTCCGGGAGCGGCAATCGGCACCTCCGGGCGACCCCGCGCCGGCGGACTGGGGCATCGTGCAGTCTCAGCACGCGCCCGAAGCGTGGGCGACGGCCCGCGGCGACGGCGTCAACATCGCGGTACAGGACTGGGGTACCGACTTCGCGCATCCGAACCTGTACGATCCTTTCACCGGCGTCGGCCGATGGGCGGTCGACACGAACCCTGCGTCCCCGTACTACGGTTATCCGATCATGCACAGCCAGTTTTCCCTGTGGAACGAGCTCTCCCTGTTCACCGCATCGAGCGACGTCGATCGCGCTCCCTATCCGGCCTTCTTCTCGGTCGGAGGGTCCACCTGGTTCACCGACACGAGCTACCGCGCGACGGCGAGTGGGACGGGGAGGTTGACCTACTCGACGGGCTTCGCGTACGGCTTCTTCCAAGTGACAAACCGCAAGGCCCCGACCTGGACGAGCTGTCCGGGCGCCGGTAATCGCATCAGCCGCACGTACGTAGTCGGGACCTCCGCCGACTCCTGGGCCATCCCGAGCGCGAGCGGCTGGTACCATCTGGGCGTGAGCAAGGACCAGTACCTCGAGGGAATCCACTGCGAGCGTCCGGGCATCATGGTCACCGATCCCGTGACGGCAGGCGTATACGACACGGTCTACGTGGACCTGGACGACGACTACAATTTCACGAACGACAAACCGGTCACGATCGCCGATCCGATCTCGGGCCTCGACACGAACGACGACGGCTTCTACGACATTTCCGGCGGGCTCCTCTACTTCGTCGCGAAGCAGACGGACTCGATTTCCGGGGAGGTCGTCATCCCTTCCGCGACGGGGACGGAGACGAACGCGGTCCTGGCAAACGGCTGGATCGAATCGGACGTCGACGGGCTGAGCCTCGCGACCGCGACCCTCGCGTTGGACGGACTGTACTGGCCGAGCGCCACGGAGGATATCTTCGAGGAGCCGATCGCGGACACGACCGGCCTCGGAGACGAGACCGGTACGACCGCGCAGCTGACGGCCGGCTTCAATGCGTTGACGGGCGCCCCGGTCGATACGGCCACGCTCCTCGCGGACGGTTACCCGGTTTCCCTCGTCTATGACATCTTCAACTCGAGCGGGTCCCTGACCCAGGGCGTCGACTACGACATCAACGCGACCACCGGCGTGATCACTTGGCTCACGGACTTCCCCGACGGCGACTTCGTCGACATCCTGTACCAGCTGGACACGTGGACCCTGAACTACGACACGGGTGGGATCGCGTTCAACACACCGCCGATGGCGGGCGCGCAAGTCACCGCGACGTACAATACCGGGCTCCCGGTGCCATACGCGAACATCACCGCGCAGCGACAGGGCTGGGACCTGTTCGTCCCCGGGCCGGGCGATCTCGTGGCGTTCTACGGCTCGTTCGCTCTCGGTGAGGAGCACGGCACCTGGGTGGCGACGGACCTCGCGGGCAACCCGGTGGGCAACTTCCTCGGGCTCCTGGACGTGTACGGCACGGCGCCGGACGTGAAGATCGTTGGAGTCGACCTGCCGACGTCGCTCGACACCGCCGAGTTGTTCTACTTCTCCTCGCACGGGTACGACGGCGTACCGGGCACCGGCGACGAAGCGAACATCGCGACGAACAGCTGGGGCTTCACGCGGCCGCAGGAAACCGGCTTCACGAACCTCGAACGGTACCTGTACGACCTCACGACGAACCAGGTTCCGGATTTCACGATCTTGTTCGCCGCGGGCAACAACGGTCCCGGATACTCCACGTCCACGCCGCCCAACACCGCGCCGGGCGTGATCACGGTCGGCGCGGGCACGAACATGAACTACCGGACGATCTTCGGCTTCGACCTAGGAGAGGCGTATTGCGACTTCGGCGCGCTCGGATCGTGCATCCATGGCGCCGGGCCGTACGGAGAGCCCGCCGACTTCACGAGCAAGGGCCCGACGGTGCTCGGGACCCCCGAACCGGATGTCTTCGCGACGGGCGAGTTCGGCCTCGGGGGCCGACCGCTGAACTCCGCGTGCTTGGCGTTCGGATGCGACGGTCTCGGCGCGTGGGACCTCTGGGCCGGGACCTCGATGTCGACTCCAGTGACTGCCGGTGTCGTGAGCCTGATCTACCAAGCGTTCCGCAATGCGACCGGACGCTGGCCGACTTCGACGGAGGCGAAAGAAATTCTCATGTCCTCTGCGGATGACCATGGATACGATGCCTTGCAGCAGGGGGCGGGCTGGGTCAACGCATCCGCGGCCGTGAACGTGGCCTCGGGCGCGTCCGGCGTCTACGTCGATCCGCCGTTCCTCACCCCGGGATCCTTCGGCGGCGTCCACCGGCCTGCATTCGTGAACCAAATGGCGGCGGGTGCCTCCGCATCCTCGGGCCTAGTGGTGAACAATCCAACGGCTTCGGATATCACCGTCACCATCGGCGACTCGATGTACACGAAGATCGCGGCGGACTACACGTTCACCTGGGACTTCCAGGCCGCTCCGGGCGTCCGCGATTGGCGGGTCCTGAAACCTTCCGGGCTGTACGCGGGCAATGGGCTGACCTTGATCGACGCGCACGACATCTCGGCCGGATGGGACGCCGCGGACTTCATCCGGATCAACTTCGTCCGGGACCCGAACCTGCTCACGGCTAGCCCGGACACGTTCATCGAGTCGTTCGACTGGTACAACTATCCGGGACACCCGAGCGCCACCGCCGGATTCGATCGACCGTATGAACAGAACCGGTTTGAATTCGGCATCGAAGGCGGATCGGACACGTTCTTGCAGCTCCGCGACCCGAAAGACCGCGTCGACGACGGACTCGGGATTTCCTTCCGCGACTTCGCGGGCGCACACGGCCCCACCGCGGTCACCGTGGAATTTTACGGAAAGGCGGACTGGCCCTGGGCGGTTCCGAGCGCCACGAGCCTGCTCGTCCCTGCGGGCGGCGCGGCCTCGTTCAGCGTGGCCTTCGCGGTCCCGGCGGGAACGCAGGCGGGCATGTACCAGGGCGTCATCTGGGTCGACGACGGGGTCAAGAAGAGCCTCGTCCCGGTCGTCATCACCGTGCCCGCGAGCGGGCTCCCGTTGCAGTTCGGCGGCGGCGCATCCGCGTCGGACCTGTACGACAACAACGGCGTCGGGCAAGGCCAGCTGCCGGGCAACTGGCGTCAGATCGGCGACTCGCGACTGTTCTGGGCGGACTTCTCGGCAACGCCCGCCACAAACCGCCGGATGATCTACGATCTGCTCATGGACGCCGCACCCTCCGAAGGCGAGATCACCGTATACGCGCTCCAGCCGGACCCGACCTGGACGGACGACGCGGTGTTCGGTCCCGGCACCATGGTTGAACTCGCCACCACGAAGGAGATCCTCGGCGCGACGGACACCTTGTACATGAACAAGGAGTTCCTCCAGACGGACGTGCTCAGCGGGCCGATTGCAATCCAGGTCAAGGCGCTCAATTCCGTTTCCGGCAGCGAGCCGTTCAGCTTGGACGGCGGCATCATGGAGACGAATCCGATCACCGCGCGAATCTCGACGAACCAACTCGCGGGCTCCGTGCCGATCACGGTCACGTCGCAGGTACCGCTCCAGGACGGACTAGGAACGGCGGTGACAGAGATCGTCGTGACTCACGCCGATGACCAACCCGTAGTCTCGTACCCGTTCCCCGGTGGGTCGTTCATCGCCTACCTGTATGGGTCCACGAACCGGGTCGAGACCGTCATCCCCGCCGGCACGATCGTCGCGACGTGGTCGATGTTCTTCCACAGCGGCGCGAACGATGTCGACTTCGGCATCTTTTACGATGCGGATTGCGACGGGGTCTACACGGTCGCGGACGACGCGGTCGGGACCGTCGCGGCAACGGCGAGCAATCCGGAACAGGCCTCGCTCTCGTTCCCGGCCCCGGGCTGCTATTGGGTCCACGCCGCCGGGTTTGACGTGGCGCCGACCGGCGGGTTGTTCGACCTCACGCTGACCGTCAACAAGATTGGCGTGTCGCCGTTCGCTTCGCAGGGCGCGCCCTCGACAACCGTTGCGGCCTTCACGCCGTCCGGATTCAATATCAGCTGGGACTTCCCCGGGAGCCACCCGGAAGGAGTCCTGACGAGCTTCCTGTTCGCCAGCCCTGGGTTCGCGCCGTTCGCGCTCGCGCAACAGATCACGATCCGGTACAGCTACGACATCACGCCGCCGTCGTTCAGCAGCCAGCTCCCGGCGCAAGGCAGCGTGGTGAGCGATTCGACGCCCGGAATGTTCGTCCAGATCAACGACAACCAGCCCGGCGCGTTCGAGGCGCGAGGCGAGATCGACCAGACGAAGATCCGCGTCTGGCTCGACGGCGTCGACATCACGTCCGTCGCTTCGATCAGCGTGCCGCATCAAACGAACGTCGGCTATCCGACGGGGACGGTCCTCTACGCGCCAACCCAGCCGATGGGCGACGGCTCGCACACGATGATCGTCCAGGCCGGCGACTTCGCCGGGAACCTCGCGACGACCGCGTGGTCGTTCTCCATCGATACGACCGCGCCGCGGCTCGACATCACGTCGCCGACACCGGATCTCGTGACTTCGGCTGCGACCGTGACGGTCACAGGCCTCACGGAGCCCGGAGCGAGCGTTTCGATCGGCGGATCGAGCGTCTTCGTGGACAGTTCCGGCGCATTCAGCGCGGCCGTCGCCTTGGTCGAGGGTACGAACACGATCGACGTGAGCGCGACCGACGCATCCGGGAATCGGGCGGCGACGTCGCTGACGGTCGTCAGCGACTCGACCGCCCCCGCGATTTCCCTCCTCCGGAGCTCGGCCGGGCTCCTGACATCGAGGGAGCTGACCGTCGTCTCGGGCGTTGTGAGCGAAGCCTCGTCCTTGACCGTCGCGGGCATCCCGGCGATGGTCCACTCGGACGGCTCGTTCGAGGTGCCCGTGTCGCTCGTCGAGGGCACGAACGTCCTTTCGATCGTCGCAACGGACGCCGCGGGCAACCAAGGTTCGGCGACCCTCACCGTCACACGCGACACGTCACCGCCGACCCTTACGATGGACGCGTTGCCGACGGAAGTCAGCACCGCGACGATCACGGTCAGCGGGTCGGTCGAGAGCTCGATCGCGTTCGTGACGGTGAACGGACAGCCGGTCGCCGTCAGCGGCGGAAGCTATTCGACGAGCGTCGCGCTCAGCTTCGGCTCGAACGTGATTTTCGTCGAAGCGACGGACGGCGCCGGCAACACGGCGACGACCTCCCAGGCCGTCTGGTACGTGCCGCAAGGCGTGACGACCACGTCGGTCGGACTGATCCTGCTACCCGTGCTCACAATCATCGCCCTCCTGGTCGGCTTAGCGATCGGGCAGGGGCGGCGCGGCGGCGGGGGCGGCGGGGGAGGCGGCATGAAGATGGAGCGGATGAAACGAGAAGAGGCGGCGGCAGAGGAGATCCCGCCCCCCGAGGAGGCTGAGCTGTGATGCGGAATCTCGTCGCCACAGCGATCCTCGGGATTGCCCTCTTGCTCCTCGTCTCCTCGGCCATTCCCGCCGGCGCCACGCACGGGGACGCGTCCGGCCTGTACGGGGGGAACCTTCGAGTCGCGGTCCGCGGCGCGCTGAATTTGAACCCGTTCACGGCGACCGACGCAGACAGTTGGAAAGTGATCCCGCTCGTCTACGACAGCCTCGGTCGGATCGATCCGGCGACCTTAACCCCCGTGGAGTGGGCCGCACAATCGTGGTCGATCTCCGGCACGACCCTGACCGCGACGTTGCGGTCCGATCTGAAGTTCCACGACGGCACCGCCGTCGGGGGCGCGGACGTCGTGTACTCGTACAACCAGTACAAAGCCGTCGGCCAGGCCCCGTCGGACCTTGCGGCGTCGAACGCAGGGAACGTCGTCACGTTGTCGTCCGCCTCCGGGGGAGGCTTGCTGTTCGGTCACGGACTCACCCTCCCGATCGTCAAGAGCGGGAGCGCCGCGACCCCCGTCGGGAGCGGACCGTGGAAGCTCACGTCCTCGACCTCGAGCTCGTGGACGCTGACGGCGAATGCGGCCCACTTCCGGCCCCCGTACCTGGAGACCGTGACGTTCACCGTCTACGCCGACACGACGAGCGCCGCGACGGCGTTGTTGAGCGGGAACCTGGACTTCATCGGTTGGAGCCTCCTCGTCGACGAACCGTCACAAATCATCAACATCGGCGGAGTCAACAAGACCCTCCTGAACGACGCGACGACCGTCCAGAACCCCGGCATGCGGCAGCTCTCGTTCGGCTTCAACATGGACTCGAGCCGCGCGACCTCGGAGTCGAGCCTCCGATCCGCGCTCGCGCTGACCTTGAACCCGATCTTGTACCGCCAGCTCTACCCGTCGACGATCATCTCGCGAAGTCCCGTGATCCAGGAAGACGTGCCGTGGTTCAATGCGGCCGTCCCGACCTACCAGGTGACGATCACCTTGGTCGGCGGCCGGTCGACGGCGTTGCTGACCCCGAGCCTGCAGCTCTTGGACAACGCGGGCTACCTGGACCGCGACGGGGACGGCTTCCGGGAGGCGCCGAACGGTGCGCCCCTCTCGCTGACGGTCGTCGGGATCCCGGTCACCGAGGACGCACGGACCTTCACGATCCAGGAGGCGACCGTCGACGTGTTCAACCGACTCGGGATCCGCGCGGCCCTCGTCAGCGTGCCGAGTGCGTCGATCCTGAGCACCCTCGCCGCGGGCAACTACGACGTCTTCGCGGCGACGCTCGACACGGCGCTCGACCCCGGGTTCCTGTGGGACTACCTGCACAGCTCGGGAAGCCTGAACGTGTTCGGCGTCGTCGACTCGACGTTGGACGCCGACCTGTCGGCCGCGAACGCCGCGCTGGATCCGACGGCGCGCGCCACCGCGGTGTTCGACGCGCAGCTGCGCGCGATGACCGGAGGGTTCTTCGTCCCGGTCTTGCACTTCAATGCGATCGAGGCGACGGTGCGCGGATCCTTCGACGGCTGGGTGGGCATGCCCGGCGGCGTGAACAACTTCTGGACGTACGAGACGCTGCACGTGACCCAGCTCGGGCCGCTCATGGCGACGCTGACCGTCGTGCCAACGTCCGTCAGGGCGGGCGAGACGACGACCGCAATCGCGAAGGTCACGGACTCGGACGGCGCACCCGTGTCCGGGGCGGACGTTTCGTTCTGGATCGGCGGGAGCCAGGTGTCGAGCGGCACCACGGACCTGGCGGGCACCCTGAGCGCGCTCGTGACCGCCCCGGCCGCGCAAGGCGCCACGGACGTCCCCGTGACGATTCAGGCATCGAAGCTCGGATACGCCGGTGCGTCGGCCTCGGCCTCGATGACCGTCACGTCGGACACCCGCGGACTCGCGGTCGGCGTGAGCTCGAGCGCGGTTACGATTCCCTCCGGGGGGCAGGCGACGATCACCATCGCGGTGACCTCCGCCGGATCGGCCGTGTCTGGGGCCGTCGTGAGCCTCCACGTCGTCGGCCTCGGCGGCAGCGTCGCAGCCGCCTCCGGTCCGACGGACTCGGCGGGTCACTTCACGACGACGTTCACCGCAGACGTCGG
>WNGG01012747.1_pt1 | contig 12284 bp, 13 predicted proteins | sample 5400661 | NCBI WGS metagenome assembly WNGG01 (sample SAMN13153372, study PRJNA577476) | soil metagenome | isolation source: 100 cm soil or saprolite under Garry oak tree replicate 1 | place: USA:California | collected 2016-06-15 | reverse complement strand
CGACACCGCTTTCTTCAAACACCTCGAAGAGACGTTCCCGGGCCGCGATATGCCGGCGCACAACGACGAGGGGCTGCACAATCATGGCAGCAGCACGGTCAAGCACGGCCGCGGGTCTGTGCTCACGCTGGACCTTACCAATCGCTGCAACATGATGTGCGATCCGTGCTTCATGGATGCCAACCAGGTCGGGTTCGTTCACGAGCTAAGCTGGGAAGACATCAAGACTTTGCTGGACAACGCGATTTCGATCAAGCCGCGCCGCCAGATGTCGGTGCAGTTCTCGGGCGGCGAGCCAACGCTCTCGCCTTACTTCTTCGACGCAATCCGGTACGCGCGTAAGGTCGGTTATAACAGCGTGCAGGCCGCCACGAACGGAATCGAGTTTGCCAAGAGCTTCGAGTTTTGCAAGCAAGCGGAAGAGGCAGGGCTTCGTTACGCTTATCTTCAGTTTGACGGAATCGGCAATGCTGCCAACGAGCATCGCAGAGTCGGCAACCTTTTTGATGTGAAGCTGCGCGCAATAGAGAACCTGCATAATGCGGGGATAGAGATTGTGCCGGTCACAACCATCTTGAACGGAATCAACAACGAGCAAGTAGGACGAATCATCCAGTTTGCGCTCGACAATCCGAAGAAGATCGCGTTCTGTTCATTCCAGCCTGTGTCGTTCACGGGACGCGACGAGGCGATCACCGACGAGCGTCGTCACGCGCAACGCTACACTTTGTCGCATCTTGCGCACGACGTGAAGAATCAAACCGGCTTGGGTGAGCCGACACGCGATTGGTTCCCGATCTCGTTCATCGGCACCTTTTCGGATTGGGGAGACCTGGTCAAGGGGCCGGACAACGACTGGGGGCAATTCAAGTGCGGTTGCCATCCTAATTGCGGCGTGGGGATGGCGGTGATGGTCGATAAAGAGACCAAGGAATCCGCACCGGTCACGGCGTTTTTGAAGGGTGAGCAGCTCGCCCGTGACGTGTCGAAGATTAATGACGCGGCGCGGGGCAAGTGGCTGTCGATTTTCGGGATGGCGCTTGCGTTGATGAAAAATTACGATCCGTTCAAAGCGCCCACTCACTTCAGGATCTTCGACTTGTTGAAGAAGTTTGATAAGACTTGGGGCGCGACAGGGCGCAACTACGGCAAGGTGTCCGGCGACCGCACGATGGAAGACATCCAGAAGCGGCGACAGGACCGCTGGCTGTTCCTGTTCATCGCTGGAATGTGGTTCCAGGACCTGTTCAACTACGACTTCCGGCGAACCGAACAGTGCATCATCCCTTACGCGACGCAGGAAGGCGAGATTAGCTTCTGCGCCTACAACACAGGCATCGGCTGGCGCAACATTGTTGAGAAGATGCATATGACCGCGACGCTCACGAAATGGTACGAAGAGCGCGGCCGCCATGAGATTTTCGCCGGCGGTAAGGAGGTCGGGCTCAACAGCACGGACCATTCGCTTGTGCTGAAAGAGGAGATCATCACAAAGGATGTTCAGCACGATCTGGATGAGTTGGGCATCGCAAAGACAGCCCGCGAAGAGAAACAGCGCGCGCGAGCTCAAAGGCTCCGGCAGCAGCAAGAGAATGAGCGAATGGCGAAGCTCTATCGCCAGCACATTCTGAAAGAGCCCGCGACGCCCGACGCGCAACTGGTCCAGATCCAACTGGGCAACGAGTCAAAACGCCGCGAAGAGATTGTTAGCGCCGGCGATTAGACCCGGTTTTCTCTTTTTCCGGCTACGTATGTGGTTCGAGGATCAGGGGCGCTCACAGAGCGCCCCTGTGAGTTTTGAGTCAGCAATGGAGCTCATTCCTCTAGCAGTCTGCTGTCCCAGTTGCAAATCGAGCGAGGTAACTTACAGTTGCCACCCAGACTGTTGCTTCAATCACGTGTGTGGATCATGCCTCAACAGCTTCGAGTTGTTCACTGAAGATGCAGGGGCGACCTTGCGTACCGTAACCGTAAATGGCGACAGACGAGATTCCTGCGCGCCGACTGTTGCTTGTGCTCGATGCGAAGGATTGAGTGTTTATGCCGTAAAGGGCGGGGAAGCGGACAGCCTCGTCTGCGCGTCCTGCGGAGCTGAATTGCGGCTGAGAATTTCGTGAGGTTGGAATGAACGTCGACAACCTGTTTCAAGCTTACGAAGCTCATATTGCCGGTGTAGACCGCGAGTTTCGTCGCGTTTTTCAGAAATTCGCCGATCGAATGCAGTGTCGCCGCGGCTGCTCGATGTGTTGCAGTCAGATGTTCTCAATTTCACTCGTCGAGGCGGCGTACATATCAAGGGCAATGAAGGCGCTGCCCGATGAGGAGCGTGAGCGATTGCGCGCTTCCGCGCGTGAGTACGTATCCCGAGCAAGGGTGCTCACGTCCGTCGATGACGAACGGGACGATGAAGGAATCACTCCAAAGCCCGGCGCGCGGCTTCCGTGTCCGGCGCTGAAAGATGATGCTTGCTCCATCTACAACGCGCGTCCGATCATCTGCCGCAAGTGGGGCATCCCGGTATTTAATCCGAAGAAGCCGCTCGAGATCCAAGCGTGCCACTTGAATTTCCAACCTGGCGAGGAGATAGATATGGACGGCTTGATTGAGCCTCAGGTAGCTCTGCTCGAGGAATGGGTTGAATTGAAGCGTCGCGCGCGCCACGAGCTTAATCATCCGAAGACGACCGCTACTGTCGCCGAAGCCATGCTCGAAGATTACGAACAAATACTTGAGGATCACGCAGCAGGGAAGTAATCAACGATGGAACTGAAACTGTTAGAACTGAGAAGGTACGCGATTGACAATCGAGTCGAGATCCGATTTGGCGATCCCGACGCGGGGAGAGCATGCTCGATAAACGATAGAGGACAGCTCAAGATACCTGGCGACGGCAAGGATTTTCGGATCGAGGAAGTTCTATCCTCTGCTGAGCGCTTCGAAGTTGTTGAAGGCGGTAAGTCGGCGCACCTCAACCGCGGCGAAATGGCGGAAGCGGTAGCGGAGACGTTCAAAAGCCGCGGGTTCGCGGGGACGGTGAAAGAGGAAGAATAGATTACGGGGCGGCGTTGATGGGACCGGCAGATGATTAAGGTGTTCTTGGCGTTATTATTGTTTGTCGTAATCGCGGTGATCTTGCTTGCCGTGGTGATGATCCGGCTGGTGAAGTCTCGCGAACGCGACAGGACTGTTCCTTCAAAGCCTGGCATTGAAGCCATCAAAGCAACCAGCGCGAAGCTTGGGACCTGTTCAAAGTGCGGCGAGCAACGGGTGATTGTGAGCGACAGTGAGGGAATGTGTGCGTATTGTTACAGTTCGCTTAGGACAAAGCCGGTTTAGGCGCAACCCCACCAGGTTTGGTCGATTCTTCTTGACTAGGCGCGGCCAAACAAATATGATAGTGCGGTGCGCTGGGTCGTCTAATCGACAAGCCCCCTTGAACATTCAGTAGCCCCCTTGCTGAATGTTCCTTTCCCCAACGCACCGCCAAAACAGTACCGCTTTATGGCAGGAACATGAAGCGGTGTTGTTCACGAGGCGATCTTATATCATACCTTTCAACGGGATGCAAGCAAAAAGTTAAAGTAAATTGTTAAGAATTTGCTGTCGCGCGGCTCGGTTCGCGTCAACCCGCGTGATTTCAACAATTAGATGCGAGAAAAATTTTTGCTTCCACGTCAACATTTCTGCTCACCTGGGACCAGAAACGACCGGAACCGGTTAATAGGCTGCAAACGTCTATTTCTTCAGGTACTAACGGACTAATCGGAAGGCTGCCAATCAGGCTGGGCCGACCATCTTGAAATGTTGAAGTTGCTCAAAAAAGGCATCGATTTCCCTTCGCGCCGTACGCTCATCTATGTCGAATCGCTGGCATGTCGTGCGAAGAAGATCATCTGAGTTGAAGGTTTCGCTGCTCTCTATTTGTTGCCAAAGCGCAGCCCCGGTACGGTTGAGACTGTAATAGCGGAGAGTGTCCAAGTTGAGTAGGACGCCTGTTCCATCGTCCAATTTGGTGAAGACGGCACGTGACGATTTCTTCGCGGGCATCAGCTCATAAAATAAACTCTTAAGGTCATTGGCGCAAGCTGTCGATATTAGTCAGACGCCTCTGTCCAGGAGCCGAGAGGCAAGCTCGGATCGGCCTCGGACGTTGGCTTTTTGATAGACTTTATCCAGGTGTTTGTTGACAGTTTCGACGCTGATTCTCAAACGCCCCGCAATCTCGATGTTCTTATTACCCTTCAAGCATTCCACAGCGACCTGAGCTTCCCTTTCCGTCAGACCCCACGTGTGTCTAAGGTGCTGCTCATAGCTCGACCATCGCGAGGCTGGCCGCTTGACTAGGCACAGCACGTAGATGTCATCTCCTAACATCCCCTCCGGCATCAAGGTGCAATGAATTTGGTGCTCGATTCGGCCTACAGTCACATCGCGTGACGACGTCTCCTCATCATGTCGTCGCGGCGAGTCGGACCAGCCCTGATAAAAATCGGCGGCCGCCTCGATTACCCCGGCGACCAATAGATGACCTTCGCGATTCTCAACCAATAGCTTATCAAACGCGCGATTATGCCAGATGAGTCGCCCTTCTGGGTTTAGCACTACTGCGCCCTCGCTGACTTCATCGAGCGCGGCAGCGAGGCAGTACAGGCGATCCTTTCTTTCCGACTGGGCTGTAGTCAAGGGCGCGGATACATAAGATCCTTGAGCCAACATACAAGCTTCCTTTTGCGTTCTTGCCAGTTGGAGGCGAGACTAATCAACACTTGGCGACCATGTCTGGGGACATCCGCGATGGGACAAAGTATCTTCTCTCTTGTCTCTTGCCCTTCTTGTTGAGCGGACAAGAGGCAGCTTCATCTGTCTTATAAGTGGACCGGCTGTCATTGTCAATACTTTTCAGCGTTTACACTGGAAAGCCACTCCGATTCCTTCTTTTCAACAATAAGGAGCGTATCATTCGTCGCTGAGTGAGTGAATGAGCGAATTAGAGGGCTCGAAAGGCTATCAAACGATGTATTCGCAACGTCGTCGGAGGCTCGGTAGTTGTCTTAGCGCTGTGCGTCGACGCAAGTTGGCGCTGCTCGCGCCCGCGCTCGTGCTGGCTGTCGCTGCCGGGGCGGCGGTGAGAAAACTTCCGAATCACTACAAGTCGTCAGCCAAGGTGAAAGTCGCGGGAGAGAGAGAGTCGTCAAAGCGCCTTGGCCAGGTACGGCAATGGATCACCGATCCCGACTCTCTGGCGCGGATAAGAGAGTGGCTTCCATCAAACGGTCAAACGCTCGATGATTTCATCGCTCAAGCGCGTGAAGACATCTCGGTTGAGTTGGATGCAAGCCCGAATCTTACGCAGAGCGTGTTCACCGTTTCCTATCGCTCGACTGATCCCGAGGAAGCGCGAAGAATTACAGAAGAATTGGCCGATCAGATCATCGCCCAAAGCTCGACGGAGCGTACGCAGGAAGATGCGGAGCTGGAGAGACTGAACGCTCAGGCGAATGAAATCTTGAGGCGAGTGCGCGCGCTCGAAGAGACTAGTCCGTGGCTGCCTGGCGTCCGCGCCGATGAGACCATTGTTTCCCAGTCAGCGCGCAGCGCTCCTATCTCCGCCGAAGCTGCGCGCGCGCAAGAAATGACCATCGAGAGCATCAAGGACCAGCAGTACAAGCTTAAGCAGCAACTGGCCGATGTCGAACGGCGGATCGGCGAGCAGCGGCTCATCGTCGAGCAGCAAAAGAAAGGATCCGGGCTTCGCGACAATCCGACCTACGCAGCGCTGGTTGCCAGGCGGGCCGAGCTGCAAGGGCAGCGCGACACCTTGATCAACAGACAGGAGCTAACCGATAGGCACCCGCGAGTGCTTGCGATCAACGATCAGATTGCCGCCATCGACCGTCAGATAGAAGAGCTCCGCCGGCAGGAGGCAGCGTCGGTCGCGCAGTCGCCCGAAGCACGCGAGTTGTCGGCATTGGAGCGCGAGCGAAACCGGCTCAGGTTGGATTTGGAGGTCACACAACGCGAACTTGCGCGGCAGTCAGCGAACACGCTGAAGGAACCTGCAACGTTAGAGAAATCACCCGCTCGGCGTGACGCATCCGCGTCGAAACTAGCGCATCAATATCTTGACCTCAAACGCGCGTACTCAGACGTCAAGAACCAAATTCAGGTCGCTCGAAGCACGAATGTCCGAACGCCAGGCGAAATCGACGAGCAACCTCGCCTGGTAGCACAGGCGAGCTTGCCCAGGCGCCCCATCTCACCTAATCGTCCATTGCTGATATTCCTGGGGGCCGCTGTAGGATTGGCTCTCGGAGGCGCTTTCACGATCTTTGCCGAATCGCGTCGACTCAAGTCGCTTCAAGATGCCGGCGACGTTGAACGCTATGTTCGCCTTCCCGTGCTGGCGTCGATACCGCGCACCACGACCGTCGGCGAGAGTAAACGCGCGCGGTGGCGGGCCATGGGACGGCTCGCGTTGGGCACGGCGATCTCGATGGCCGCCACGGTCGCGCTCGGCAAACTTTTCATCATCTCGAACCTCTTCGTACTCATAACAAGAAGATAGAAATACAGGCTTATTAGTCATTTAACTCAGGTGAGAGGACCCGGGTTTCATGTATAGACAATTCTACGGACTTCGCGACATACCTTTCAGGCTGGCGCCCGACCCGAAGTATCTGTTTAAGACGGAGAGCCTGCTGGAGGTCTTTGCGAACCTCCAATACGGAATCGAAAACGGCAAAGGTATCGTCGTGGTTACCGGAGAAGTGGGGACCGGAAAGACCACGATCCTCCGCTCGATGCTTCAATCGCTGGATCGCTCGGTGCTGGCAGCCTATATTTTCAACCCGCTTCTCTCGACCCAAGAATTCTTCGATTTACTGGCAGGTGAGTTCAGACTGCAGCCCACAACTTCGAAGGCGACGATATTGCGCTCGCTCGGCCAGGTGTTGATGACGCGCCAGGCGCACGGAGTTCGGACGGTGCTGGTCGTCGATGAAGCGCACCTTCTGCCGCTTCACCTCCTTGAAGAGATTCGGTTGCTGTTGAACTTCGAGACAAATCGAGAAAAGCTATTGCAGGTCATTCTATGCGGTCAGCCCGAACTCCACGAAATGCTTGGCCGTCCCGAACTTCGACAATTGAAGCAGCGAGTCAGTCTGAAATGCGCGATCAAGACGATGACGGCGCAGGAGAGCGTCGAGTACATTCGTTGGCGACTGCGAGTCGCGGGCTGCGCAAACGAAAACCTTTTCGAATCGGATGCACTCGCGATGGTGCATCGGTTCTCGGGCGGCATCCCCAGGATCATAAATAACATTTGCGACAATGCGCTGCTGACCGGCTTCAGCGAAGCGAGTACTCGCATCACTGCTGACGTCGTCAATCAGGTTATCGAAGTGCTGGATCTGGTCTCAACCGAGACGAGCGCGACAAGAACGATGGCAGAAGCGGCAATCGATGGTCAGTGCTCGCAGCGAGCCGTCAACGCTGCGTCGAATGTTTGCTACATCCGTGGCGGCCTGAACGCGGATGGTAACCGAGAATATGTAATTCGCTCCGACACGGCGGATTCGGAGGAACGTTTATCTTTCTTTTCGCGAGTGCGCGTCTCCAAGGGTTCGTAGTTGGGTAGCGACGAGGTCGTTGGAATGGGAAGAGTTTACAACGCATTGGTGAGAGCCGACAGGCTGAAGGAGCCTGACAGACGCGTCGGCGCGCCGACGGATATGGCGACTGTTCTTCCGTTCAACAGCGACTCGGCGGCGATAATCGCGCTCACGCACAAAGAAACGGTCGCTCACAAAATCAACGAAATTTATGCGCCGTCTTTCGAGCCTCCTGTCGGGCCGGTTTTCCAAGAGCCGCGAACTGTTGCGAATATCAGCGAGCTTGTCATAGATCCGCACGTCGCAGCTATTTCAGGTGTCGATTCCTCGGCGGCGGAGCGCTATCGCGCTTTGTCAGCGCGGTTGTTAAATCTGGTCAACCGCCGAAAACTGAAAACAATATTGATCACCAGCGCCGAAGCGGGCGAAGGCAAGACAACGATTGCGACGTGCCTGGCGTGGTCGCTCGCAAAACGACCTGAGCGTCGCGTGGCGCTCATCGATGCCGGCATGACTTCTGGTTCTGCCGCACGCTACCTGGGGCTTGAAGCGAGAAGCGGCTGGGTAGACCCCCGTGATGGTATCTGCGGGCTGAAAGACACGATGGTTCGAATCGACCCGAACGGGCTATATGTCTTGACCGCCCATTCCGAAGCTTCGTTTTCAAGGCTCGACGACGTGTTCGTCGAGTTGACGGCTCGCTTCGACATCGCGGTAGTTGACTCGCCTCCGATACTCGCGTCGCCTTTAACGAGACTGCTGGCAACTACCCTGGATGGCACGGTAATGGTTGCGCGCGCCTGCCACACTGATCGACGGAGTGTGATCGCCGCGCGCAAGCTGGTGCCGAAGGATCGACGACTCGGTTTAGTCCTAAATGAGGTTCAATAAATGAGACGTGGGTTTTTGGTAATTGCCGATACGACGTTGCTGATTGTCAGCGCGCTCTTGGCCACGTACATCCGGTTCGGAAGCGAGAGTTTGGAAGCGCTGTTCAATCAGCACGGGCTGCTGAAGCTCGCGATGGTAACAATCTTCATTCAGTTGGCGTTTTATCTATTCGACCTTTACGATCTTCCGGCGACGCGGAAATATCCAAGGGTGATCATCAACATGATCATCGCTCTCGGCGTTGCCACCGCCTTACTTACGATCCTCTTTTATGCCGCGCCCGTGCTGCAATTGGGTCGCGGCGTGTTTCTGGTAGACGTAGCGCTAACGGCGGCGATTATACCGGCCTGGCGGCTGGTCGTGGCGGGAAAAAGTCTTATCAACCCCACAGTAATAGGACTCACGGAAGAAATCGGCAGCCTGGTCGAAAGACATCAAGTCGATCGCATAGTCGTGGCGGTTCAGGATCGGCGAGGCAAATTCCCAACTGAAGAGCTGCTGAATCTATCGCTGAGCGGCAGGGTAGCCGTCGAGGAGTCGGCGCGCTACTACGAACGACTCACGGGTAAGATTGCCAGCGAGATGCTTCGGCCTTCGTGGCTGATCTTCTCGCGCGGCAGTCGCTTCTCGGATTTCGAGCATCACGTCCGCAGGGTTATCAATGTTGGCGTTTCGCTCGTGGGCTTCGTCTCGTCCTTACCAGTAATGCTGTTGACCGTGCTTGCGATCAAACTCGATTCGCGAGGGCCGATATTCTACGTCCAGGAGCGGGTTGGCAAACAGGGCCGCACGTTTAAGATCATCAAGTTCCGTTCGATGCAAGTCGGCGCGGAGGCCAAATCGGGTCCGATGTGGGCTGAAGAAGGCGATCCTCGTGTAACACGCGTTGGGCGCATCATCAGGAAGCTGCGAATCGACGAGCTGCCTCAGTTCATCAACGTTATTCGCGGCGATATGAATTTTGTCGGCCCGCGCCCGGAGCGTCCGGTGTTTGTAGATCGGCTGAGCGCGATCGTCCCTTATTATTCGCAACGGCACGTGGTCAAGCCAGGTCTGACCGGCTGGGCGCAGATAAAGTACCCTTACGGCGCCTCGGTTGAAGATGCGGTCGAGAAGTTGAGATATGATCTCTATTACATCAAGAATCAATCGCTGTTGCTTGATGCGTTCATTATGTTCGAGACGATAAAAATCATCATCTTCGGACGCGGCGGAAGATAAACCAACGGGCAAAGAGCGAAGAGTTAGGAGAGCTTATGGTGAAAAGATCAATGAGTCTGACGTTGAGCGTGCTGCTGATTGCTTATACTGTGGTCGCTCAAACCAAGGCGCAATCGGAATCCGCTGGACCAGGCGAAAGCCGCCCCCGCACCGTCGCTCAGAAAGCTCCTGAGGCGATGGTTGACACGCGCGGGCTTAATCCCAGCGAGGCCGCAACGCCTTCGGAGGAGGCCGCGATTCAATCGCAGATAGACGCGATCTATCGAGGCTTCTATGCATCATACCGGCTTGGTCCAGGTGACGTTATAGGGATTTACATTGATAAGCATCGCGAGGACTCTGTCGAAAGAGTGGCCGTGTCGCCGGTTGGACGAGTATATTTTCCGCTACTCGGCGACATCCCTGTCGCCGGCAAGACGCTACCGCAGCTCCAGGAATTGTTCACCATCGCGGCGGCTGAATTCATCCGAGAGCCGCGAGTGACGCTGGCGTTGCTTGAAGCTCAGAGCGCGAAAATAGGCGTGCTGGGCGACGTGAAGACGCCGGGTGTGATGGTAATGACGCGTCCATTGCGAGTGCTGGATGCGATAACTCAGGCGGGAGGGATTCTCGACACTGGGAGCTCAACCGTTTCAATTCTTCGTCAATATGAAGACGGACGGGTGCAAATGTTGAAGGCGGACGTCAAAAAGATCCTGAAGGGCAAAGCCAGCCCCGAGGAGAACGCCTATCTCCGCGCCGGTGACACGGTGATAGTTCACGGTAATCTGATAAAGACGCTCATGAAGGTATCGAATATGGTTGGCATCGCCTCTTTCGCGACATTCATTGCACGAGGCGCGCGGTAGTTGCGGGCAGCGGCTAATCTTTTTGGGAGCTTGAGAATTGGAAGACAGATCAAACGGCGATGGCTTTAACCGGCGCAGCGCGCTCGCCGAATTGGTAAGCGAACATCTGCGAAGCCGCGGCCTGCGTCAAGTTGATTTTTGCCGTCAGACGGGTTTCGACCAGGGGTTGCTGTCGAAAATTCTCTCGTCGGTCGTCAACACGCTGAACGTCGAGAGCGCGCTCAAGCTAGCCGAAGGTCTGGAGCTTCCACCGACTATTGTCTTTGAAGCAATCGGGAAGAAGGACGTCGACGAGTTGTTGCGGAGGTTCTATAGCAAGGGCCAAAGCGTTACGTGATCCTGCTCCCACGCGGGGCGTGCTCGCTTCAGGGCGAAGAGATTGTTTTGAGCGCCGCCTTGCGTCTGGCCGCTTTCTGCTGTTCGGTCAATCCCGACTCATAACCGTAAACGGCGTTCTCCCAGTCCCCGTACATCGGATTGGGCAGCACGATGAATTCGGCCCCAAACTTTTGGCGGGCCGCCTCCACCGCGGCGGTTCGTTCTTCAGGAGTCTTCCCTTCGAATGCGTTGCTGAAATCAGATAGGTTATCGCCGAATAGCAGCACGATGCGGTAGCGCCGGCGAATGCTCTGACGCCGCGGCTCTTTGCTCGATACGTCCGTTCGCACCACCACCGTTTCATCGCTGACATCCGGGAAACCAAGCTGTTTGAGATTTGTAATCGTCCCTGCCTTCTCGGTCTCGCGACGATTGGTAACGTAAAAGACTCGAACTCCACGAGTGGCCGCGTATTTCAGGAAATCCACCGCGCCTGGGATTGCGGAAGCTTTTGCGCGATTACACCACTCAATCCAGGATGCGGACGTGAAAGGTTGTCTATTAACGATAAGCTCAGCCTGATAGCGCGAGTTGTCAAGCACGGTTTCGTCGACGTCGACCACCACGGCGCGTTTGAGATTTGACTTCTGATGAAGTCGGAGATCACGGTCGAGCATCAACCGAGCCAGTTTGTAGGCCTGGTACTGCAGCGCGCGCGATTCTGCGGATGCTTGTTGCCATAATACAGCCCCGACCTGATATTCGTTGTCGGTTTGTTCAGGTGCAAGTGACGTTGCTGTTTTTGACGGGATTGCTGTTGTCAAGATAACAAGTAGCAATCCTCCACAGCCCAACTTCCGAATGGTCGTATGTGTTTTGTTCATCCTTGCGCTCCTTGATTGTCAAGCATAGTGATAGGCTCGCGAGACGGCAACAAACATTTGTGCGTGAGATCGGCTGTGCCGTATAGTTCCCGCTGACAATAATCAAACCACATTCGGAGGGGGCCGCCATGAAACAAGTAAGCATCCTTTTGGGCATCGCCGTTGTCACGATGCTTGCCCTGGCCGTGCCGATCTGGGGAACGCTAGGAGGAGCAAAAGAACAGAGAGTGAGTGCGTCGCAGCTTCCTGCTGCCGTCAAAGAGGCGATCAAGACCAACTGCCCGAATTGCACCATCGCCAAGGCAACGCGTGAGGTTGAGAACGGCGTTGCCGTTTATGATGTTGAATTCAAGACCGGCCAGGGCGAAATGGATGTCGCCGAAGATGGTTCGGTCATCGATCGCGAGACGGTGGCGCAGACAAAAGATGTCCCGGCCGCAGCGCTCGAGGCAATTCGCAAGGGCGCCGCGGGCGGCAAGATAAAGCAGATTGCGAAGGACGAGATCCGTGCG
>WNGG01010877.1_pt1 | contig 12284 bp, 8 predicted proteins | sample 5400661 | NCBI WGS metagenome assembly WNGG01 (sample SAMN13153372, study PRJNA577476) | soil metagenome | isolation source: 100 cm soil or saprolite under Garry oak tree replicate 1 | place: USA:California | collected 2016-06-15 | reverse complement strand
GACATTTTCAGCGGAACCTCAATAGCCCGTAGCTTCTACAACAGCCAGTTCTACGATAACTGGGGCAACGTCATCTATACGCGAGACAATACAGGACACGAGTCTTACCAGTCGTTCGCCAACACGAACACACAGTGGACATTCCAGAGCCCTGGAAGCGTATCCACAACGACCAACGGCAAGATCTTCTACGACGATTTCACCGGACCCACCCTAAACACAACAGCCTGGGCAACTGGAGGATCAGGAACCCAACTGGTTAGGACCGTCACGGGCAGCCTGTTGAAACTTCAGCTGGCCTCATCAATTCAAGGAACGACACAAAGCAATTGGGTCCGAAGCTCGGCAACCTACGGCTATCCTTTCTACGCTGAGGTTCAGATGATGAAGGGTGCAGGGGATGGGACAGGTTCTGCAGAGTTCATTCTCTCGCCTCAACAAACCGGTTCAACTGGAAACCCGTTCCAGAACAATGACGCACTGCGCCTACTTGTCACAGACGGTCCTACCTACGAAGTCTTGAAGATTGTCGGTGGAGTAACAACCACTGTTTGGAGTAGCGGTAACAGGGGAACCCACTCGTTGGACTGGAAGATCATCCTCACAGACAGAAACACGTTGAAGGTCTGGGTTAACCTTGGCTTATCCCAGGGCTACCAAGAATTGTATTCGACAACCTCACTCGGATTGTCGACTAGCTTCACTCCATCCTATGCTTATCTCGTCTACGAGAATCCTTCAACAACTACCTATTCCGGAACCTTCGATTACGTCGGCCTCTCTTCCTCGAACACGGTCACTCTAACCAACCTGCAGGCGAACCAGAAGGTCGAGGCCTACGACTGGAACAATGTATTACAAGCCTCTGGGACAGTCGCCTCGGGCCAGACAAGCCTAAGCCTCAACCTAACGCAATTCCCATTCCCCTATGGAAACTTCAAGATCTACGAGCTAGATGGGCGGACCGTACAGTTCACGTCCGCGACTCGTGAGATCTGGGGCGGCAGCACCTACGCGTACATCTCGCCATTCCGTTCCGGTGGAGATCAGCGGACCTCTACAGGCTTTCTCCAGAACTCGTCAAAATACGTCGACGAGTCGCTGCCAACTGGAGCGGTCACCTACAGCGATGGGGGTGACTCGTGGGTCTGGGCGACCGGTCTTGTCGTCCCCACAATCGGAGATGAGGCGCCCAGCCTCGAGTCGGTACATGTTAGTCAGATAGTCACCGGAACGCATGAGCACTACTTCAACAGCAGTAGCCAAGTTCTAGCGGCGACCTCAGGCTACTATCTCATCCAGTATGTCTACATCCCATCCAACGCGGTTCCGAGCGAGATAATGCTACAGTTCCATACGCAGGGAGGAACCTGGGAGCATAGAGCCTACTGGGGAAGCAACCTCATCACAGGATGCGGCACCACAGGAGCGACCTGTGGGACAAACGGGACTCCGTCCCGACTACCAATGGGAGCTCTCCCAACGGTTCGGAACGCTTGGGTCGAACTGATAGTAAAGACAGACGATGTAGTAGTCAACGGGCTGAACATCGACGGGTGGGCTTACACTCTCTACAACGGCGGCGCATACTGGGACGAATCCGACCTAGCCTCATCATCCATCCAAACAGTTACGATGAACAATCTGCTTGTGGGGCAAAAGGTGGAGCTGTACAATTCAACCGGGACGCTGAAGGCCAGCGCGACCGTCGCAAGCGGCCAGACTTCCGTGACCCTCAACGTCTACAGCGTCGGAATCAGCACTTTCCCGCTCAGCGGATACATGAAAGTATACTTCAGCTCCGGCGGACTGCAATACTCTAGTCCGTTGATGACTGACATCTGGGGAGGAGACGTCTACAGCTACAACCAGCCAGTTTTCTCCAACGCATTCAACCCCGGTGCCGTTGGAACTTCGATACACAATTCGTTGATCGGTACGGCACAGTATCAGAACGCTACCTCCACGCCGGAAGAAGACTATTCCAACTACGACGTAGCCGGCAACATTCTCCAGGGCCTATTGAGGCACAATGGGTCACCTCTAACTACAACATACACATATGACTCATATGGAAACAAAGCGTCGAACATCAGCCCTACCGCGGAGAAGACTTACTACTCTTACTCAAACACTTACCAGCACGCTTATCTCACAACACTGACGCAAGTCTTGACCTCAAGCGTGAATGTGACCACAACATACTCGTACAACTTCACGACGGGCCAACTGGTATCGATAATCGATCCCAAAGGGAACGAGACCGACTATACCTATGACCCTATAAACCGGATGACATCAATTACACACCCGGCAGTAGGCGGAATAAGATCCGACATGAATTTTCTCTTCGAAGACGCACGGAACAGCTTTGGCATAGAGAACGAGAAAGGCAACTACACCGACTATGATTATGACGGGCTCAACAGAGTAACTCAAGCATCCAGTCAAATTATGACGAGAGTGGGCACAGAATCGATAACCTATTCGACACGCTGCACAAGCTTATCGGAGTCCGGGAGTATTATTCACAGACTTCTTACTATCTTACTTCGTACACCTACGACGGTCTCGGCAACCTTGCGAAGTCGGTAGCCGCTAACAGTCAGGTCACGACATACACACACGACGACCTCAACAGACTAGTTCTAACGATTTACCCTGATGGATTTAATGAGACTAGGAGCTATGATGGCGTTGGCAATCTCCTCACACGGAAAGATGCGAACGGGAAGACCATGAATTATTCGTATGATTCACTAAACCGACTGGGCAACCTAACCTATCCTGACAATAGCAAGGCCGCGTTCACCTACGACAAGACAAACAACATGCTCACTGCCTCCTACAATGGAAACTCCGTAACGTTGACTTACGATTCCAGAAACAGAGAGACAAGGGAGACATGGACGATTGGTGGGAACCAGTACAATCTGTCGTACGTCTACGACCAAGTCGGTAACATCGCCGCTACGACCTATCCTGACGGCACAACCGTCAGCATGTCAATCGACCCAATGAACAGAGCAACCACTGTCAAGACTGGAGGCACGACTCTGGCGACAATTACCTACAGGCCAGACAGCACGATAGGCAACATAACATATGGCAATGGGGTCCAGTCAACTTACAAATACGATAACCGAGGCCGACCATCAGAAGTCAAGGTGGTCCAGGGCCAGACCGTGCTTCTGGATCTGAACTATGGCTACGATAATATTGGCAATGTCCGCAGCATTGGTACAGAATCTTATGCCTACGATTACCTCAACCGATTGACAAATGGCACTGGAGGTTGGGGGGCGACCAAGTATGGCTATGATGGTGTGGGAAATCGTCTCTGGCTTTACCAGAGTCCGACTAACACGACTTACAGTTACGGTTCCTACGATCGACTCTCCTCAGCGGGCTCAACTAGCTATACCTACGATAATAACGGGAACCGCATCACCCAGGTCGCCGGAGGAATTACCACTATCTACAATTACGACTTCGAAAACCGATTGACAAGTGTGTCCCAGGGTTCATCAACTCTTGGGAATTACACTTATAGTCCATGGGGGCAGCGAATACAGAAAGTCGAGTCTGGCGTCACAACAGTCTACCTTAACACTGGCGTCAACGTGATCTACGAAAAACAAGGCTCAACGATTAACGATTATGTTTATTCAGAGGGCCTTCTAATCGGGAAACTTTCGGGCGCCAACACATACTATTTCCATCAAGACCTCTTGGGAAACACGCGACTCGTGACCTCCGGGGGCTCGACAACTTTCTCTAGCAACTACCAACCGTTCGGGCCCCAATACGGTCCCACTGGTACGGACCCGACTTACAAGTACACCGGAAAGCCCCAGGATTCCGCAACGGGACTATACTACTACGGGGCAAGGTACTACGATACAGCCATCGGACGATTTCTCTCTAGAGATTCGATATTCGGCGGCCTATTTGATCCTCAAAGCTCGCAACCATACTCCTACGTGAATAATGATCCAGAACGTATGGTTGACCCGACTGGACACCTGCGTTCATTGGGCGTTTTAACCGTGCAGCATTGTGGCTGGTTTGGATGCAATGTACTGAGGGAACTGACTGTTGAACTGAATCCGTTCGATCAACAAGCAGTCGACGTCGGGTTTGTTATCGGCGGCGGTCTCACCGTAATATCAGGATTCTTCACAGCCGGAGTAGGTTGGGCTGTGGGTGGTGCGATACTATACGTTCTGGGGACTTACTGGTGGCTCGCGAAGTACTACACCTCACAAAACCAGAACCTATACTTGTACGGAGAGTTGGTAACACGGAAGGTTTGCAATTGGTTCGGATGCAGTGAATGGCCAATTTACTGGGAGGCTGGAGTCGAGACAGACAAGCTTCACAACTGGAGCACGGGAACAAGTGACTATATCGGTTACTACACATTCAAACCGATTACCAACATATGGTACGGGATCGCGGCGACGTGGTGGAATGGACCTCATAATGACGTGTGGCCACCAGGATACTGATTGATAGATTCGTGTACATGCCGGGAGGCTTGCTTCGAGTCCCACGACAACCAACAAGCTATGTGTTACTAGTGGTTTTTGAGTGGCCTCAAATGGGATGAGGCTGGGAACCGCCATGGGACTTCCGACAAAGGATTCTGTCGAACGACTACCACGAACCTTAGATGTTGCTTCTACGGGTCTCTGGGTAGACTAATATGGAACTAAGTCGGGGAAAAACCATCCTTCTATTCTCATTCTTGATTGTTTTCGTATTCTCATCAAGTGTCATTATTCTCTTGCTTCCTCAATTCGGGTTTGCGTTATGGGGATTCTGTCTTCTCTATGCCGTCGGGACATCAATGGTTCTACGTAGGAACGCGTCTGGTCGTGCGAAGTGGCCTTCGGCTGGAGTCAAGGCTGTGGCATTCTTCGTTCTTGTCATTGCATTCACGATAATAGCAGTTGAAAGCATTTGGGTCGCGACATTCGACCTAGGGACAGTTCGTGAGACTTCCATTCTGTCGCTGGCGATAGGATTCGTATGGATTTCTGCATCCGCCCTTCGTTCAAAAACCTCGTTAAACCCCTCTCGCCTCTGGACAATCTTCGTAATTGCCTTCGGGCTAAGCGAATTCATTACGCTGATGAACATCCAAATGATGATAGCTCGTCTAGGACTACCTCTTGACCTGGCATTGTTGAATGTCTCCATTGTGGCCTTAGTCCCGGTGGCCTATTGGTCAAACGGGCGAATCTTCGAAAGCATAGTCTGACCACCCCGCTTCTGAAAGTTGTTAGAGACAAAGGCCAAGTCCCTAGGTTGTTGTCGTCTGTGGCTAATAACAACTAATGACAGTCTGAATGCACTGCGCTTCTATCAGAGATGGGGTCTACACATTGCCGCGGTTTCCCCCAATGTGATGGAATGATCTAGAAAGCTGAAACCTAGCATTCCACTGGTCGGAAACGATGGGATCCCCTCCGGGACGAATTGGAACTGGAGGTATCCTTAGAGAGTGTCACGAAGCAGTTCAGTCCCGTGACGCAAAGACTCGTAGAGCGAGGGTTTTCAGGAAAAAGATACTGGTTTCGATCTCTGTCCCGTAACCTAGAAATTATCTCTCGGGAATAATTTCAAAATGAACCCTGATCTGGGATCTGGGAGGAGCATTTCATATGGTGCCCACTTCAAGCATGCAATGCTATAGATGGAGACAGGTCGAAAAACCGCTGACTCGCCTGTTCTGCGCGAAAAACAGGTAATCTCGCCCAGAAACGTTTCAGACGGCGAACGGACCCGTCCTAGAAGTTAGGAAAAAAAATAATTCCCGCGACACAAAACTCGCAGATGGGAGGGAATTAGCAAAGAGTAATCAAACGGGTACCAGGAACTCTCGAAGCCGCAAGATGAGATAATCCAACTTGGATGATCTCGAGAACCGAGAACACACCGAACCCGTCATCCTCTGCGATTTTTCTTCTGGCTATAGATAACCACGAGGACTGGTACAACGGTTGCGAGTACAACAACGGTGAAAAATCCCGAAAGCAACACCGGGCTTCGAGCAATTAGGTTGAGGGCTGACAAGACTAATTGGCTTGTCTGGTTCAGTGCGCTCCCTGGAATGTGTCGGCCATTAGGAGGTTGTCCACCATTCGGGGGTGGCCCGCCTTGCGTGGTCGGTGGTGACGGACCCGGTGAAGGGCCCGGCGGACTCCTATCGGAGTACACGAGAGTCGCGGACTGAGAGAACTTGCCGCTACTCCCCGTTATCGTCACATTGTAAGTTCCCGAGGGACCGAGGCACGAGAGTCCTACAATAGTCGAGAAGGCAAGGCTGAATGAATCGCTACTCAGCGAACACGTCAGACCGGACGGCGAGATTGAGAGAGAGAGGTTCACCGTACCCGTAAAATTTCCAAATCGAGTGATCGTTATCGTCGATAAGCCGGGGCTAGAAGAGAAGCTGATTAATTTTGATGGGTTTGGGGATATCGAAAAGTTCGCCGGAACCGGCAGCGCTACGATAGTTCCTGTCGCGCCAGAGAGCACGTCGTAGTAGGAGGAGGTCCCGGGATTATAGAAGGTCAGGTAAATGCATGGGTCTCCATTGCTCTGGTAGACAGGGATCAAGGTGTACTTGGAACTGCTTGAGAATATGACCGTGTGTTCACTAATACCAGCATTGCACCATGTCACCGTCTGTCCTTGGTTTATCGTAAGCGTTGCGGGATCGAAGGAAGCAGACCCCGAGACGCTGTCTCGGATGACCACTTCCGCGGACGCTGGTGGCTGAGGAGCAGGCAACGTCTCAGGTGGAACAAACACCAGTGAAGGACTCACTGTACTTTCGAGCCCAGCCGTGTCGTTTGCTAGGACCCTAAACAGGTAAGTGTCGCTTGGTGTCAATCCAGTCACCACAAAAGACGGAGTGGATTGAGGCACGCTCGCCAGTAGAGTACCGTTCTCATATAATTGGTAGGCTACGACTCCAGTATCATCAAATGCTGGAGTCCACGAGAGCCTAGTGCTGTAGAAGCTGGTGTTCGAGGTCGTGATCTGGTTGCCTACGGGCCAGACTGGAGGAGTGTCAGAAGACGCTCCGAACTGTCGAATTAACGGATAGTAGTCTTGAACAGTGCCCGTTACAACTGGTGGACTGCCCGAACTGGTAGGCACCACCACAGGAGTGTCTCCAATACCGTCAGGGCCCGTGCACACGTTCTGCAGCGGACCGCTACAACGGTCGACTCCCGCATAGTTTGACCAGAAGTTTCCAGCAGCCGGATAGGTACTGTTAAGCGACATCTTCGAGACGCTCGTTGCTGAGATCTGAACCGTGTTGGAGAGGAAGTTGTTATGATAGACCAGAGTCTGGTCTGACGAGCCTATCGTCAGCCCGGTCCCATCCTTGTACATGTCATTGCCAGTAATTGTTGTGTTGGTCGAGGACTGGAGAGAGATTCCTGACCCGCTATCTCTTGACGCATAGTTAGAATCTATTCTATCGCCAGAGCCCTGGACGACTAACCCATTTCCACTGTTGAGCTGGACATAATTCTTTGAGATCGTATCGTTGTTGCCAGATACAATGATTCCTCGCGAATTTGAAAAGGAAGTATTCGCAGCAACGAATTCGTGGTTTCCGTTAACGGTAATCCCATCCCCGTTAGAGTAAACCGCGTTGCCTGTAACCCGGGACCCGTCGCCTTGAACTATGAGCCCCCACAAACCGTCACTGACGAAGCTATTGTTGACGACTTGAGCATAGTTCAGGAAGAATTGGCCGCCTGTTCCATCTGATGCGACTGTGTTAGAAACGAAAGTCACGTTGCTATCGTAGTGAAAGTAGACGCCGTTGCCATTGCCAATGATCGTATTGTTGATGATGGAAATGTCAAAAGATGGATTCCCATAGGCCCATTGTCCGGATTCTATTGCGAGACAATTCCGGTCGATAGTGTTGCCTGATATGGTGATGTTTGTGGTAGTCGCGACGTATATCCCGTCGCTCGCGTTTTCAATCGTTGAATTCGCAATCACGACATTGGTGACCTTCCACAAGAAGACCCCGTCACCACCCGAGCAACCCCCAGCATCGTTAAGGAAGACATTGCGAATTATGACATGGGCTGTCGTTCCTATCAGCGTGATCTCGCCGAAGCTCCCGGACTGAGTAATGTTCCATCCTTGGATAATGTAGGGATTGAGCGAAGAGCCGTTGCCGCCCGTTACTCCGTTCGCCGGGGTAAACGATTGATCCCCGTTGATGTATATTGGCGAGTGAACTGTACCGGAGGCATGCACAATGGGTGGGCTCAAACCAACAGAGCATGATATCAAGAGCAGACTGAGAACAACTATTACGAGTGCTCTCGTCATCCGTTCACGAATACACCATCGGCCAATTCGTCGCAATTAAGGGCACCGGGCCTCTACCGACAACTACCCGACTTGGCTAGAACGCGGGAATACTACAGCTGCCCCTCTCCAAGGGGTAGAGACTAGGGTGATGCTTGACCCTCCGTAACACGTTGCACCCATTTGTGAACGGACTTCTTCTCCGCAGAGAAACGTTGGCAGAATTACCCTCTCCATTATTCTGCCGATGGTCTCTAACTGCTTAGTTGCATTTTTGAGAGTGATTTCGGCCGTGGTTTCCATCTAGAAACCACGCCACGAGGGCGGCTGGGACGCGACTCCCTTGCGCGGTGCGTGGAGACAGTTACGAAGCAGACGATCGCACCGACCTTCTCTCCCTTGTCAGGTCTAGGACCGATCAGCCAATGGGCGCCGGGATAGTCGTAGCGAAAAGCGGCGTTGCAACACCCGACGGGTCTTCCATTCTCGCAAGCGAGGGATCCGTGTTTCCTCGACCTTTTTGATATATCCCGGAAGAGTCTTCCGAGAACTACCTTCGGTGGTCCATACTATCGCACTTTTCGGTATCCGAGGATACTGCCCGCTACTGAGAAATAGTAGCCTCGGCCGAGCCTAGGATATACAGATTTGAGCGACGAAGGAGTCGAAGCCGCCAAGGCGGACGCGAAATCCCGCGGATTCAGCCCATACGTTCGGACCTTAACAGATATTATTGGCTACGCCATCACAGTCTTGGCACACTGTCCCGGACCCTACTGGTTCGAAGATTGTCTCGCCACAATTTTGGCATACTAGTAGTCTGCCTACGAACTGGAAATCTGATCGGTATCGGAACTCGCGGTATGTGGGTTCCTGGCAGGTTCGGCAGAAGACCTTGCAGTCGAGGCTTTGCATAGAGCTTGGTGTGTGGTTCGAAGTAGAAGAGTGGGAGAGTGGGACAAATTCTAGAATGAAACTATTGCGAAGGTGACTAACTATAGCGAAAGCAAGTTACTGTGCAGGAACTTCATTGTTTATGTACCTTTGAAAGGAACTGATCATCTGAAGTGCAGTGGACGCCTTTTCTTGCAACCTTTCAGCCCTCGACCAAGAACAGAGAAAACGGCATGACAACTTAGCGAAAGACTTGTTCCCGAAGCATCTTGAAGTTAGAGAACTACCCGATGGCTATGGGTTTCGTTTCCCGAACAACCGGTCGCTTTTCACGGCGTTATCGGAGTGGGCTACTCTGGAACAGCTCTGCTGTCCCTTCCTTACCCTCGCTCTAGAATTGCAGCGTGATCATGGGCCTATCTGGCTTAAGGCAACTGGGAGGGATGGTGTCAAAGATTTTCTTCGGGTAGAACTGGGGATTTAGCGAAGATAGGCATGAGCACGGCTGTCCTCGGGGGCAGAGCTCTCATCCTCGTCCTACCATGATTCGACGATCAGCCCCGCCCTCTCTTCTCTAGGACCTCCTCAATCCGATCAGCCAGCTCATTGTCAGGGGGAAAAGACCTGACGTAGTCGAGCAGGTTACCTTTGCTCTTCTTTTGCGCCAGTCTGAGGATGACCTCGGTGAATGATTCATCTTTAGACTTCATTCGTGCGAGCGCGTTGTAGGCTTCCTCGGATATTGTGAGAGTCTTGTGGGCCATGATCACATACGTGCACTTACGTGCATATTTCGATTTCTCAACTCTCGAATCTAAAGACCATCCAGAATCCGTACCGACGAGAACGTCTCGAAGACGCTTAGTGGCCTGATAGTCCCCTGCAAAACGCCTTTTGGAATCGCCTAGAAAACAGCCTAGGGGTCTATGTAGATGCCAAAATCGGCCAGACAACAATACTCCGCGATAGCGCGTTCTGCTACGAGCATGCTAAGATCGTGCTACAATCGGACCCCTAGACAAAAAGTATACGCGCTTACTCCCGCAACACAGAACAGCGGGAGTCTCGAAGCGCTGTCACTCTGGAATCCGCGATAGAGTTACACGGATTCTAAACACGGATCTGCTCCAATTCAGCGGAGCATGTTAGAGACCGAGACAGATTCTGAGGCTGAGGCTTCGGAGGTTGTCGTAAAGCGGAGAGCCATCCTCTGGGACATGGCAGTGGGCGAGCAGATACGATACGAAGTGGCGACGATTAGAAAGTGTATGGTTATTCTCGGCAGGCTTAGCTCTTTCTTCGGCGAGGACGACCCGGAGACGGGGAAGCGGCTTGGAGAGCTTGGTGCTCATCTGGCTGATGTTGTGGAGCTGGTTGAGAACACTTGGAAAGGTTCAGCGGCAGAGATCAACAACAAGAACCATAGCTCTATCGTTTAGCGGACCGGGAGTTCTCAGCAGAATCCCCAGGGCAGCTCGGGTGCTCGGAATTATCGTCTACCGAGCCTCTAGAGTTTCCAGGCTACGAGATGGAGCCCAGATTGCGTTGAGTCAGATCATGACTGCTTCGGGGACGTCTTTGAAGTGAGGATCTCCGGTCAGAACCTTAGAGGATCTGCTCCTAGCGGTGGCTAGGACGAACGCGTCTGCCAGGCCAAAGTCTTGTTTGCGCTTCTTCTCTTCAGCGTGCACTTCCCCTGCTAGAGTCGCGAGTACAGGAGTAATCGTCTGCAGGGTTGAGTTGCTCTCGACCGTTGTGATCGCAATCTTAGGATCTCGCTTTGTTCTAAGAGACTTGCTGACAAGCTCCGCTAGTGTGATTGTTGAAGTTAGGATCGTGTTCGCTGGATTCTCGATGTGGTCTCTGACTCTGGCTCCTCGCGGGCTGCCGTCCAGGTATTCTATCCAAGCGTAGGCGTCCACGACGAGCTTAGTCGTGGTCTTTCATCTCATCCTCGACGGTGAAGGGTCCGATTCCCCTGGCCGCTCCGAAGAAACTCTTCCGGGTTTTACGAATCTCCAGGTTCACTATCTCTCCGGCCTTGACTCCCTCTTCCTCGGCAACCTCGCGCGGGATTGTTACTACGAGGCTTCCGCCGACTTTTCTGACTCTCGCCAGGGCCAATAGTATCACACTTAGTGTTATTTTATGTGCTACGCGATATTTCAAGATTCCCGTCCTCAAGCAAGGACCATTTTCGGAAGATTCTGAGCTACCAGGCGGATGTTCCATCCCAAGCTGGGGAGCAGCCACGGCGAGACCAGTAGGGTCCTGAGGGTGCCAAGGAAGTCGCCTGGAAAACGCCTGAGGGTCCGAGTCGATGATAAAATCCGCATGACGCTTGAGAAGATGCGAACGGGGTTCTTGCTCGGTCCCTGTTAAGATCCGGCTAGCAATAGGCTAGCTAGAAAAGGAAGGTATGAAGACCAGTCTCGCGACGCAGAAACCGGGATGTTTCTATATTCCCTTCTAAGCTAATGTTGTTCTTTTCTGAAGGTTCGGAGCCAGCCGAGCGTCCTTCCGTTCCGGTCAAGCTTCCGCCAATCACCATGAAACATTTCCTGCTCGTCCGATCTAGGCACAACTAGTAGATCAGCCCCTATCCTCCTGGCCAGCACAACCATTGGTTCTACAATCTCGAAGGGCGGGTGGATCGAGTAGACTAGCGACGCATTCTGATAGATCGGCGTCTGCGGAAACATCACGTCATCAGCAACAGCCCGAACACGACTCGTCATATGCTTTCGGACCCATGCTTCATCTTTGTCCGTGACCAGAACCTCGGCTAGGGGAATTTGTTTCTTGATCTTTTCAGCAATATCTATCCGGCTGCCTACTCCCAGCTCTACAATCTTTGAGGCTCGAGAATAGTTCTCGCGAACATAATCGACTAGATCATCAAACATCTATGACTAGCAGAACTACTTCGGCCATCGGGGCTGGAGAGCTCCCGAATCACCGTTATTCTGTCGCATCTTTCGCATACCTTCCAGGATGAGTTTCTGCTCGATCCCCGCGACAAGCTGCTTCGTCTC
>WNGG01010277.1_pt1 | contig 12284 bp, 12 predicted proteins | sample 5400661 | NCBI WGS metagenome assembly WNGG01 (sample SAMN13153372, study PRJNA577476) | soil metagenome | isolation source: 100 cm soil or saprolite under Garry oak tree replicate 1 | place: USA:California | collected 2016-06-15 | reverse complement strand
CGCCGGCCACCGGCAACCACCGGCGATGCTGGCAGTGCTCGCGAACCGGCAGCGGCGCTCCCCCGCCGTGCAAGGGATGCGGCGGCCCGCAGTGGTTCTCCGGCTGGTGCATCGGCTGCCACCCCAGGATGCGCCCGCCGCTGTCGGCACCGCGGTCGTGCCAGTCCGGCTATGCCTGGGGAGTGCTGCCCGGGCGGTTCTGCTCGCCCTGCTCGCAGTTCAACCGGCGGTACCCGGCCGGGACATGCGAGGGCTGCGGCCGCCAGGCAGCGATCCGCCGGGGACACTGCCGGCTGTGCCACTGCCAGGCCCAGTACCTGGCCGGGCCCTCGCCGTGGGACACCGGCCCCTTGCACTTCCTCGAGCTCGGGCCAGGCGGCCACCAGCTGTTCTTCGCCAGCATGGTCGCCGTCAGCTGGAACCACGGCCGCAACGACCCCTGCCTGCCCGCAGCGCCGGCACCGCCGGGACCCGGTGCCATGACCCGGCGAGAGGCGGTCCCCTGTCAGCGTGAGCTGTTCACGCTGCCGTTCGAGACGACCCCCTGGCGGATCCTGGACGGCGACTGGCCCCGGCTCAGCTGGTACGACCACCTCCTCCCGGCCGTCGCCAGGACCGGCCAGCTGCGCGGCTGGAGCCCCAGCGTCCAAGAGCACGTCCGCAACACCCTGCGGTCCCTGATCGCCACCCAGCCCGCCGACGCCCGCGCCTACCCCGCCAGCGCGGTGGAGCGGCTCGGGGCAGGCCCCCGCCACAGCACGGCCAGGACCATCGAGCTGCTCACCGACCTGCAGCTACTGGCCGAAGACCGCCCCGACCCCGGCGACCCCTGGGCAGCCAAGCGCCTCGCGAAGCTGCCGGACGGCATCGCCAGGGACGCCGGACCCTGGCTGGACCATCTCCGCCACGGCGACAGCCGCCACCGCCCGAAGGCGCCGGGCACCTGGCGGGGCTACTGCACGGCGATCATGCCGGCCCTGCTGGCCTGGGCACAAGACCACGACACGCTGCGCGAGATCACCCGCGACGACATCATCATGGCCCTGAGCCAGCCCCGCCCCCGCGGCGGCGACAACCACACCCAGGCCATCGCGCTGCGGTCCCTGTTCGGATACCTCAAGACCCGCAAGCGGATCTTCGCCAACCCCGCCAGCAGGCTGCCCGCGAACATCGGGCGGCACCGCAACCCCACGCTGCCTGTGCCCGTCCGCGCCGAGGCGCCCGCCCCGGCCGCGGCACCGATGGCCCCGGACGAATGGCTGGTGAACGTGCTCATCCGCCATCACGCCTTGCCCGGGACCATCATCGCGGCCCTGACCCTGGACGACGTCGACCTCGACCGGCGCACCTCACCGTCGCCGGGCGCCGCCGTCCCCTGGACCAGCTCACCAGGGACGCGGTCACCAGCTACCTGGCCTACCGCAACCGGCGCTGGCCGCTCACGGCCAAGCACCTGCTGCTCTCCCAGCTGTCGGCACTCGAGGACGGACCGGTCAGCTCCTGGTGGATCAGCGAAAGGATCACCCGCTGGAACTCCACCCTGACCGGACTCCGCCAGGACCGCATCCTCGAAGAGGCCGCCGCCGCCGGCACCCGCGACCCGATGCACCTCGCCTCGATGTTCGGGCTGCACCCCAACACCGCCCAGCGCTACGCCGACGCGGTCTACGGACACCACGACCTGGCAGCCTCTGGCTACGCGCGTGAGGAGTGACCGCGAACGTTCGCCAGTTTCAACCGCGCTTCGGGGCCCGGATGACTGTGGCCGTGGGAAGTGACCGCGCTCACGCGGTTCAGGGATGAGCATGTCATCCCTGAAGGAATGGACTGCTGTCAACGGGGCGCACGCCCTGGGTGTGACCGGATGCAAGCAGAAGGAGTGCCAGCCACGATCCTCCCGAAGGTCCGGGACCCTCGCTTCGTGACGATCCGCCGAGGCGGGACCCTCACTGATTCGGATCACCACCTCCTCGCTCTTTGGGCGGCATCTTGCGCGGAGCACGTCCTTGACCTCTTCGAGTCGGCTCAGCCTGACGACCCACGGCCACGGCAGGCGATCGAGCATGCCCGCGCCTGGGTGCGCGGCGAGGTCAAGATGATGCAGGCTCGCGCGGCGGGCGGTGCAGCCGCCTATGCGATCAAGGCCGCACGTGCCGCCGCGCCGGAAGGCGAGGGCGAGGCCGCAGGGCGACTCGAGTGCCAGTGGCAGCGTGACCAGCTCCCGGAGGCGATTCGCGAGCTCGTACTTGACGACCAGCAGTTGCGGAACGGCATCTGCTGGTCGGTGTTTGACTGCTGAGCGCGCGCTGGGCGCCAGCACCGCCCACAAGCGCATCGGACGCTGGGAGCTGAGTCGTCCTATCGGTCGGTCGACCCGGCGAATGTCGGCTGCACTGGCCTCACTGTCCATTCCCACCCCGCCGACCATCTGCGACTCGTTCGACGGCACGTGGGTCGTGCACACGGCCCGCGACCGTGTGCAGCGACTTGCTCAACTCCCGACGGCCAGTGCGGTCAGAAACTGAAGGGTCCATCCGAGGTGATGAGGTGTACCCGCCCTTAAGTTCCATCCACAGACCCCGGCGCTGCGGCTGTTCTGCGATTTTGCCGCTGACCCGCGTTATGGCTGGGCTGCCGAGTGCGAGCAGCGGTTCGGCTCGTATCCGGTCCAGGTGTGTCATGAGTGGAATACAGCCGCTCATGTCGCGGATTTCGAGGGTGCCCCGGGGCGGCGGCCGTTTACCCGGACCGAGTTGCAGGAGGTCTTCGACTTCGCTGATTCGCAGGTGGGCAGGATCGGCTCGGGCGGGCGGAAGGGGGCGCTGGCGGCGTTCCGGGACACGGTGTGCTTCAAGGTGATTTACGCGTGGGGGCTGTTCTCCGGGGGTGCGAGCTGCGCAAATAGGGCGTTCCCTCGATTCGTGCAGGTTGAGTCATGATCAAAACCTCGCCAGACCCGGCTGCGCTGTTGCGCACGTGGCACGTTTCCACAGGCTGGGCTTCTGAGCAGCGACGATAACGAGCACCACAGTGGCTCAGGAGTGTTGCAGAAGGCCTCCGCTAGGCATCTGGCGCAACGTCATGCGACAGCTTGGGGACCCCTGGAGAAGGGCTGCGCCGCCGGGAGGCGGTGATGCTCGATGCCGGGGACTGGCATCCGAGCCCGGCGGCGCCGGCGTTCGGGAATCTGGGGTTGGTGCATGTGCGGTTCGGCAAGGCGATGCGGGGCAGCGCGCCGCGGCGGCGCACGGTGCTGAGCGTGTTCGGGTGGGCGGTGGAGGCGGTGGAGCAGTACTTCGCGGAGGTGCGGCCGCTGTCGGAGGCGCATCCGGCGATGTGGGTCAGTGAGCGCGGCGGCCGGATCGCGGCCCGGACGCTGAATGACCGGTTCGCCGCCTACCGTGCTGAGCTGGGTTTCGCGGAGGTGCTGGATTTGCATGCGCTGCGGCATTCGTATGTGACCCATCTGGCTGAGGACGGGTTCCCGGAGAAATTCGTGTCCGAGCAGGTCGGCCATGCCTATGTGTCGACCATGGCGCTGTATACGTCGGTGTCGGATGATTTCAAGAACCGGGTGCTCGCCAGGGCTCTCGAACCAGCATTCGGTGCCGCTGGAGCGGGGAGCGGGGGTGACGCGGAAGACGGGGATCCGCTGGCACCTGCGCGAGCTGATGGCGCAGCAGGGCATGTTCGCCACCACCGACCTGGTGCCGCTGCTGGCCGAACGCGGCGTGGTCTTGTCCCGTGAGCAGGTCTACCGGCTGGTCACGCGCACTCCCGAGCGGCTGAACACCACGACGCTGGCAGCCCTGTGTGACATCCTGGGCGTCGCCCGCGACCGCCCTGGCCGACCGGCTCGTCCCGTTCACCGAGGGCACCCACGCCGGGCTGTTCGCCGCCCCGACCACCACCCGCCCCGAAGGGCACCTGGTGGTCTTCAGCCTCCGCGACGTCCCCGACGAGCCGCGCCCCGCCGCGACCCTGCTCGCCCTGGACGCGACCTGGCGGCAGGTCTCCGACCCGGCCAGCCGCAGGCGGCGGCTGATCACCGTCGATGAGGCGTGGCTGCTGATGCGCGACGGCGAGGGCGCGAAATTCCTGTACCGGCTGGCCAAGTCCGCCCGCAAGGCATGGGCCGGGCTGGCGGCCGTCACCCAGGACGCCGAGGATGTCCTGTCTGCCGACCTGGGCCGCGCGGTGATCGCCAACTCCGCCACCCAGATCCTGCTCCGCCAGGCCCCGCAGGCGATCTCCAGGGTCACCGCCGAGTTCCGTCTGTCCGCCGGGGAGCAGGCGCTGCTGCTGTCCGCCCGAAGAGGCGAGGGCCTTCTGGATGGCGGGCCGTCCGCCCGGGTGTCCTTCCAGGCCCTGGCCTCGCCCGCCGAGCATTTCCTGGCCACCAGCGACCCCGCCGAGATCGCCCGCATGCAAGCCGGCCAGCCGCCGGGGACCACCCCGGCGTGGCCGGCCCCGGCCGGGGAGGCCGGGGAGGCCGGGGAGGAGGACCTCCTGCCATGACACTGTCCCGCATCCTCGCGACCCTGCCCGGCCGGGCCTGGTCCTCGTCCCCGCCGCCAGGCGGCCCGGCGGGCCGCTACCTGACCAACCCGGGCGCGTACACCGCCCGGCTGGCCCGCCTCCTGCTCGCCATCGGCGAACACCAGGGGCCGGCCGCAGGTCCGCTGCTGGCCGCCGCCGTGGCCGCCGTCGTGGCGGGCCGGGCCTGGCTGCGCCGCCAGCAGCACGCCGCGTTCGCCGCCGATGCCCGCACCGTCACGATCCTGGCCCCGCCCCAGGCCGACCCGGACGGCGCCGCAGCGCTGTGGGGGCACCTGACCGGGCTGCTGCGCCCGCCCCGGGCACGCCTGCTGGCGGGCCAGCGGCACCTGGGCTGGGAATACGCCTGGAACGGCGGCACCACGGCAGGCCTGTCGATCCGGCTGTGGGTACCCGGGACCATCCCGCCCGGCATGATCGAGCGCGCCGTCGAGGCCGCCTGGCCCGGCACGCACACCATCACCTCGGCCGCCAGCCCCCCGCTGCCACCCGGCGCCCTGACCGCCGGCGGGACGCTACGGCTGGCCCGCCCCGAGATCCTCCCGCTGTCGGTGAGCCATGACCCTGACGCCCCGCTGCGGGCGCTGGCCGGCGCCGCCGCCGGGCTGGGCGACGGCGAGCACGCCATCGTCCAGGTCCTCGCCCGGCCGGTCACCGGAGCCCGGCTGCGCCGCGCCCGGCGCGCCGCCCGCAAGCAGCGCGCCGGGCAACCCGCCCGGCTGTCCTCCCGGCTGCTGGACCTGGCCACCCCCGGCGGCCACGCCAGCAGCGGCACCCGCCGCACCGCGTCCCGCACCGATCCCGAGCTGGCCGCCGACATCCGCGCCGCCACCGAGAAGCTGGCCAGCCCGCAATGGGAAACCCTGATCCGCTACGCCACCGCCACCACTGCCGCGCACGTCCCGGACGGGGCCGGGCGCTGGCAGGCACGCGCCGCCACCGCGCAGCCTGACGCCCGGCTGCGCGGCCTAGCCCACGCCCTGGCCTCGGCCACCGCCCTGTACACCGGGCGGAACTGGCTGGCCCGGCGCCGCCTGCGCCACCCCGCCGAGGCGATCAACACCCGCTGGCTGCGCCGCGGCGACCTGCTGTCGGTGCCCGAGCTCGCGGCGATCGCCCGGCTGCCGCCGACCCGGCGCTGCCCGGACTGGCCCGCGCCGGGGCACGCGCCGTGGCCCCGCCGCCCGCCATCCCGCTCCCCGGCCCGGACGCCCGGCCGCTGGGCGTCAGCGACCGGCAAGCCCCGCCCGGTCGGCCTGGCCGTCGCCGACGGCCGCCACCACATGCGGATCTGCGGGCCGACCGGGACCGGCAAGACCACCCTGATCGCCGGCAGATCCTGTCCGACGCCGCCGCCGGGCGCGGCGTGGTGTTCATCGACCCCAAGGGCGACGCCGTCACCGACATCATCGCCCGGCTCCCCGAGCAGGTGGCGGGGAAGGTGGTGCTGTTCGACCCCGAGGACCGCGGCGCGCCACCCTGCCTGAACGTCCTGCAAGGCGACGGCTCCGGCACCGACACCGACGTGATCATCGACAACGTCACCGGCATCTTCCGCCGCATCTTCGCCGCCAGCTGGGGACCGCGCACCGATGACATCTTCCGCTCCGCCTGCCTGACCCTGCTCGGGTCGGTGCCGCCCGGCTCCGGGCAGGTCACCCTCGCCGACATCCCCGCCCTGCTCGGCGACGACGCCTACCGCCACCGCCTCACCGCCGGCATCCGCGACCCGGTCCTGCGCGGCTTCTGGGACTGGTGCGAGCAGCTGTCGGTGCCGACCCGGGCGCACTCCATCGGCCCGCTGATGAACAAGCTGCGCGCCTTCCTGCTGCGCAAGTTCGCCAGGCAGGCCATCGCCGCCGGGCCGTCCACCTTCGACATGGCCGACGTCCTCGACCACGGCGGGCTGTGCCTGGCCCGGCTGCCCAAAGGCATCCTCGGCGAGGAAACCGCCCAGCTCACCGGCTCCTTCATCGTCGCGCGCACGTGGCAGGCCGCCTCCCGCCGAGCCCGCATCCCCGAGGCCGCCCGGCCCGACGCCGGCCTGTACATCGACGAGGCGCAGAACTTCCTGAACCTGCCCTACCCGCTCGAAGACATGCTGGCCGAGGCCCGCGCCTACCGGCTGTCGGTGGTCATGGCCCACCAGAACCTCGCCCAGCTCCCGCAGGACCTGCGGCAGGGGATCTCCGCGAACGCCCGCTCCCAGGTCATCTTCTCGGTGTCGCCCGAAGACGCCCGCGACCTGGAACGCCACACCACCCCCGTGCTGACCGCCCACGACCTGTCCCACCTGGGCGCCTACCAGGCCGCCGCCCGGCTGGTCGCCGGCCGCGCCGAGACCCCCGCCTTCACCCTGCGCACCCAGCCGCTCGCCGTGCCCGGCCGCGCCCGCCTCATCCGCCGCGCCGCCCGCGCCGCCCACGGCGGCGGCACCGCCGTCACAAGCCCGCCGCCCGGCACCGCCGGCACCGACCCCCGGCTGCGCCCCGCCGCCTGACCACCACCGGCGCAAGGAGGACCCGCATGCCCTACTCTCCCGCCCTGCCCGGCCGGCCGGCGGGCCGCCGGGCGGCTGGCCCGCGGCCCGGAACTGGCCGCCTCCCTCGCCGCCCGGCTCACCGCCCGGGACCGCCGGCTGCTGCGGATGCTGCACGAGCACCGCGTGCTGACCACCACCCAGATCACCCAGCTCGCCTTCGGCACCACCCGCGCCGCCACCGCCCGCCTGCTCACCCTCTACCAGCACCGCGCCGTCGACCGGTTCCGGCCCCTGGCCCCCGCCGGGTCCGCGCCGCTGCACTTCATCCTCGACGAGGCCGGCGCGCAGGTACTCGCCGCCGAGGACGGCATCACCACCGCCGAGCTCGGCTACCGCCGCGACCGGGCCCTGGCCATCGCCCTGTCCGCCCAGCTCGGCCACACCACCGGCGCCAACGGGTTCTTCACCGCCCTGGCGGCCGCTGCCCGCGCCAGCGGCGGGCAGGCCGCCCTGGGCTGCTGGTGGTCCGAACGCCGCTGCGCCGCGGTCTGCGGCGACCTGGCCCGCCCCGACGGGTACGGCCGCTGGCGCGAGCAGCTCCCTGGCCACGCCGCCGTCACCGCCGACTTCTTCCTCGAGTTCGACAACGGCACCGAGAACCTTCGCCGCCTCACCGCCAAGCTGGCCGGCTACCGGGACCTGGCCGCCCGCACCGGCATCCCCACCCCGGTGCTGTTCTGGCTGCCCGCCGCGCGCCGGGAAGCGGCGCTGCGCGCCCGCCTCGCCGGCCCGCCCCCGCACGGCACGCCCGGCGCCGCCTCAGCCGCCGCGATCGCGGCTGGCCCAGCTCGCCCCGGCCGTCCTGCCCGGGCCCGCCGAGGATCCGCAGACGGCAGGGCCGCCCGGCGGCCTGGCGTGGTTTCCCACCGGGCCCGTCCCGCCCGCCTGGCACGCCCTCCCCGGCACAGCGGGCATCCCGGAGGCCAGTGATGACTGACCACGCCGCCCGCACCATCCGCGCTGCCGGGCTGCTAGCCGCGGCCTGCGCGGCGTGCGCCTGCTGCTCCCTGCTGCAGTCCCCGGCCGCCAGCCCGGCACCGGCCCGGCATCCCGCGCACGCGACCGCCCCGGCCAGCCCGCCGGCCGCAGCCAGCGCGGGGCTGGCCGCGATCCTGCCCTTCAGCCCGTCCCGGCTCCAGGCAGCAGCCGCCCTGGCAGGCCGGTTCGCCGGCGCTTACGGCACCTGGTCCTGGCGGCAGCCCCCGGCCGCCTGGCTGGCCGGGCTGCGCCCCATGGCCAGCAGCGGCCTGTACGCCGCCCTGGCCCGGGCCGCTGACATCCCCGGCGTCCTCGCCCAGCGCGACCACGCCCGCCAGGCCGCCGCCGGCACCGCCACAGCAGTGCAGATCCGTGACCTGACCACCGGCTCAGTCACCTTCACCATCGCCGTCCGCCAGGTCATCACCAGCACCGCTTCTCCGGTACAAGGGGCTGCTCGATTCCTGGCTCGGAGTGCTCCGCAGCCCGCTGGCCGGGATCGGGATGAGCACCGACGCCTTTCGCGTCAGGGCGGGGCAGAAGAGCGCCCAGCTAGTTCGCGACGGCCTGCGCCTGGGCGCGGATCCCATTCCTGACCTGGTGGATCTGGCCGAGCGTCTGGGATTCCCGGTCGCTTTCCGTGCGCTTCCTGAAGACATGCACGGACTGAATGTCCAGGATCAGCGCGAGGGTATTGTGACGCGGCTGATTATCGTCTCAACCCGTGGCCCGTGGACATTGCGGCGGTACACGCTGGCCCACGAGCTGTGTCATGCGCTGTATGACGACGCCGGGCGGGTGATCGTCGATGTGGTCGAGGAGCCAGTCCGGCTGCCCGAAGTCCGCGCCGAGTCGTTTGCCCGTCACCTGCTGCTTCCGGCCGACGCGCTGGCGCGCGACGTTGAGCAGGCGCGACTGGAAGGCGCTGCGCTGGAGGTCCTGACAGCCCGGCTGATGGTGCGCTGGGGGATGAGCAAGCTGGCTGTCTTGCGGGCGCTGGAGAACGATCAGCTCGCTGGTCCCGACGATACGGCGGCCATCCGCGGGCGCCCGGTCGACCAGCTGATGGCAGCGGCAAGCCTGACGGGACGTTGGCAGGCCCTGTCCGCCGGGCAGTCGGATCCATGCGGGTCGCCCTGGCTGGTCAGCCGCGCGCTGGAGGCCTACCACCACGGCTGGGTAGGCGCGCACGTCGTGGCTGACCTGCTCGACCAGGATCTGGAGACCACCGAGCGGCAGCTCCTGGAACAGGGCTGGACGGACCCGGAGGGGGCTGAGTAGCCCTAGCCAGCGCTGCAGCGATCACGCACGGTCGCACGCCGCGCAGCCTGACGGGCTCGCCCTGCATCTGAAGCCGTCTGCAGTCTCCTGCCGGCAGTGGGCGGGCGCGCGGAGACGCGCATCGCCGCCTGGAACGCTGTCAGGCACATCTCGGGCGCAAGGGCCTGGTCGGCGCATGCGAACTCGGCCAGGACATCGCCCACATGCCGGGCGCGAATGCCATAGCGGTCCGCGCCGACGCTCGCGCCGCCGTCATTGGACAGCAGGATCTGTTCTCTCCCGCATCGGGCTCGTGGGTGCCGAAAACCTTGTCACCCTATGCTATGCGGCCTGGGCGTATTCGTGGATCAGGCCGCCGAGCCGGCGCGCTGGTAGGTTCCGGTCTTGGTCAGGAGGTGGCGATGACGCGTTCTCATGTCGTGACCGGAGGCGGGCAGGGCATCGGCCGTGCGGTCGCGGAGCGGCTGCTGCGGGATGGTGATTACGTTGCCGTGATTGACCTCGACCAGGCGGCGCTGGACTGGACACGGTCCCATCCGGCCGGGGCCCGCCTGATCGCCGTGGCCGGCGATGCGGCCAGCCAGGCCGTCACCGAACAGGCTGCCGACGTGGCGCAGGAGGCGGCCAGCTTCGCCGGCTGGGTCAATAACGCGGCGGTGTTCCGGGACGCCTGGCTGCACTCGGCGCCGGCCGGTGAGGTCCTGGACATCATCGCGGCCAACCTCGGCCCGGCTATCGCTGGCTGCGCCACCGCGATCCGGCGGTTTCTCCACGCCGGCACCGGCGGCGCGATCGTCAACATCTCCTCTCACCAGGCGCAGCGGGCGGTGCGCGGGGCCCTGCCGTACGTGACCGCCAAGGCCGCGGTGGAAGGCCTGACCCGGGCGCTGGCGGTGGACTACGGGCCGCAGGGCATCCGGGTGAACGCGGTCGCGCTGGGATCGATCAGCACCGGGCGCTACCACAAGCTCCTCGCCCAGCAACCGGCAGCGGCGGCGCGTATCGAGGCCCAGATGAGCCAGCTGCACCCACTCGGCAGGCTCGGACGCACCGAAGAGGTCGCAGCGGCCGTCAGCTACCTTTTGTCAGCGGAAGCGAGCTTCATCAACGGGGCAATCGTGCCCGTCGACGGCGGGCGGTCGGTGCTCGGCCTGGACCCCGAACAAGCATGATCGCGAACCGCCGGTGAGGAGCGCGCACCACAGGCGCGCTGGCCCGCACCGGAACGCTTCAGCCCGCGCTGGTGATCCTTCGGCAGCTGATAACCGAACGTGATGGGCCCTCCAACAGGGGAGTCCGCAAATCCGCCGTTCGGCGCGATCGCGGATCGAATTCAGCGGGACGGGGCGACCGCGCAGATCAGGTCTGGTACACCTGTGCGTGCCGATAACGTCTTCCAGGTCATGCGACCAGGTGATATTCGTTGATTACCTGGAGTGGGTGCGGTGGCCACAGGGGTTCGTGTGCCCGGAGTGCGGCCGCAGCGGAGGCTGGCGGCTTGGCGATGGCCGCATCATGTGTGCTGCCTGCGGCCATCGGACCTCGGTGACAGCGGGCACGATCTTCGACCGGACGCGGACGCCGCTGACTGTATGGTTCACGGCCTGCTGGTCGTTCGCCAGGCCAAGGACGGGATCTCGGCCCTCAGCCTGCAAGGGCGCTTGAGATCGGCTCTCAGCAGACCGCCTGGGCGATGCTGCACCGGTTGCGCTCGGTGCTGGTGCGCCCGGGGAGGGACCGGCTCGCCGGGATCGTCCAGGTAGACGAGACCTACATCGGCGGGGAGGAACCAGGGCTGCGCGGCGGGCGGGCCAAGGGCAAGAAGGCCCTGGTCGGCGTCGCTGTCGAGGTCAAGGAACCGCGGGGATACGGCCGGGCCCGGATGGCGATCCTGCGCGATGGCTCCGCCGCCTTGCTGCACCCCTTCATCACCGGGCACGTCGAGCACGGTACGCGGGTGATCACCGTGTCAGCGATCACGGAATTGAGCAGTGAGGGGCGTGCTGCGATCACGTAATTGACCACCTCGATCACGTTATTGACCATGGTCAGGACGTGCGTGTCGGGGTGGACCTGGTCATCGGGAAGCAAGGATCATTCCCCTCGTCCTTGGGGCGGGGGGGAGCCGATGGCGAGGAGGACGTTCGACGTGATCGATGTCTGCGAGATCTTCACGCACTGGCATGCGGGCCGGTCGAAGAACGAGATCGCCGGCAGCCTGGGGCTGTCGCGGAACACGGTCCGCAAGTACGTGGCGGCGGCGGAGGCCGCGGGCCTGGCGCGGGGCGGCGCGCCGGTGAGCCAGGAGCAGTGGGCGGAACTGGCGCGTCAGTGGTTCCCCGAGCTGGCCGACACCCGGCTGCGGCAGGTGACCTGGCCGGCGATCGGGGTGCACCGGGATGACGTCGTCGCCCAGCTGGAGGCCGGGGTCACGGTGGCCACCATCTACCAGCGGCTGCGGGACGAGCGCGGCCTGGCGGTGTCGGTGGCGTCGCTGCGCCGGTATGTGGCGGGGAACCTGCCGGAGGAGGCCCGCCGGTCCCAGGTCACGGTGCTGCGGCTGGTCCCGGCCTAGCCCGGGGCAGAGGCGCAGATCGACTACGGGCAGCTGGGGCGCTGGACCGACCCGCGGACCGGCCGCAGGCATGCGGTCAACGCGTTCGCGATGGTGCTGTGCTGCTCGCGGCACATGTTCGTCCGGCCGGTGATCAAGATGGACCAGCGGGCGTGGACCGAGTGCCATGTGGCGGCGTTCGGGTTCTTCGGCGGGGTGCCCGCGAGGCTGGTGCCGGACAACCTGAGGACGGGGGTGGACCGGCCGGACCTGTATGACCCGAAGATCAACCGGTCGTATGCCGAGCTGGCCGCCCGTTACAGCTGCCTGATAGACCCGGCAAGATCACGCAAGCCTCGTGATAAGCCGCAG
>WNGG01041189.1_pt1 | contig 12286 bp, 10 predicted proteins | sample 5400661 | NCBI WGS metagenome assembly WNGG01 (sample SAMN13153372, study PRJNA577476) | soil metagenome | isolation source: 100 cm soil or saprolite under Garry oak tree replicate 1 | place: USA:California | collected 2016-06-15 | reverse complement strand
ACGATCGGCGAAGTAACGCAGGTCGCCTGCAATTGCGCCCCAGCTTCCGGCCACACTCGTCTTTGAGACACGCGCTTCGGTGCCGTCGGCTGTATGCTCGTCGATCACCAGTTCGAACGGCATGTACTGCGCGAGCAGGTGCGTGAACTTTCGATAAATGTGATCACGCGCGTTCACCATTCGCGTCGGCAGCTCCATTCCAAGCGAGCGGTAGATACTCGCGGTGGCGAGCGCCGCATCCTCAATTGCCTTTACCAAAACACCGCGCCTCTCGGCCCACCTCTCGATGCTCTCGTCGAAGAGATGCCGCGAGAGGCCGTACACTTCGCCGATGTAAGCGCAATGTGAGAAGGCCTCGGCGTACAGATTGTACGCGGTGAGATGGTCGCTGCCCGGCACGACGACTCCCGAGAGATCGCGTTCCTCCCGTGTCATCCGGTGCAGTGACTCGATCGAGCTCATCACCGCCAGATACGGAATCAGCTCGTCGTCGGCATTTACCAGCAGCTCCGCCCACGGGCGATCGACGGGCATTGCCTCGACAGCCTTTCCGTAGCGTGAAAGTCTGCCGTTCTCGATGATGCCGCGTTGCTCGAGTAGTGTCACGGCTTTTCGATACGCGACGCGATCGAGCGGAACCGGCAGATCCAGTTGGTCGGCGGCGACGCCCAGATCGGCACAAGTCATCGCAACCCGCTCCGAATCACCCGCCAGCTGGAACTCGGGCGCCGTCGGCCTCAGCGACGAGAAGTGAATGTCGCGATCGGAGAGTATGAACACTCTTCCGCCCGCGACACGTCCGTGCACCCGGCCGGCCATCTGCAGTATCTCGTTGGCGCCGAGGTGCAGCCTGGTGAGGACATTTTTTCCGCGCTCGATGATGTTGCTGAAGCGGGTGTCGTCGATGACCACTGTGTCGAGGCCCTGAACATTGAGCGCGCTCTGTCCGGCGGCTGTCATTGCCAGGAAGTACGGTTTTTTCTCTTCTCCCTCGAGAAAGGGGCGAATGATCCGGATCGGTTCGCCGCCGTGATAGAAGGCGCTATTGATGCGCGGAAAGCGCTCCCTGACCAGCTCCGCCGCCTCCTCTACACCGGCACGCGTCGGTAAGAACATTCCAACTCCGCGACGCTCCTTCACTACCTGCTGCAGAAATCGGTCGTCGAGAAACGTCAGCGGATCCTTGCGCACGATTTTCACGTCCGCCGCCTTCGAGGGATCGAAGGCGGTTGTCTCGAGCACTGCGGCAGCATTGAGGTACCGTGCGTAAAAAGTCGGGTCGACGGTTGCCGATAGCCAGATGAAACGACACCCGACTCTCTTACCGAGCGCGAGACACAGCTCCAGCTCGGCTGATGTCTGATGGATCTCGTCGGCCACCAGCGTGTCGGTGGGCAGGATGTCACCGTCCTGGAACCAGCGTCGCGCGATTCCTGTCGTGACCACGATCACGTTCCAGCTTGGCGTCTCCGGCGTCGCTTCGCGCTCGCGGTTCACGACGCCGACTTTCAGTGAATCGGTGCGGAGGATCGTCTCCGCGATTGGACGAATTGCGAGAGTTTTTCCTGTGCCGGTGCCGGCGACGATGCCGAATCCCTTCCCCGCCGCAGCGAGGTCACGAATTTCTTTGCCGTGCTGCTTCTCTAGCAGAGTCTGAATTTGCAGACCGAGCGCAAGCTCGATTGTCTCGCACGCAGCGCGGGTCGGCGAGATGACGATCAGCCGGCCTGTTGAAGGCTCTGCCGCGACGAAGGCCGCGTGGTCCGGCGGGAGATATCTGTCGGTTACGATGCGCTGCATTCGCGTTGGAAAGTGCATACATCGCACCGGATGCGAAACGGCCCCGTGAACTCGTCGTTCACAGGGCCGTTCGCTATGCCTTCAAGAGATCTAGTCTCTGCCTTTGTGGCCCTTACCCCGGCCGCGTCCTTTCTGTTCCGACTTGTTGTAGCTATCGTCGCTGTTGCCGCGATTACTCCACTTTCCGCGACCTTCGTCGCCGTCGTTGTCGCCCTGCTCATCGTCATCGCCGTGGCGACGGTTGTTGTTCCACGTACCGTTCTCGTCGTCATCGTCACCGCGCCGACGGTTGTTGTTCCACGTACCGTTCTCGTCGTCATCGCCACCGCGCCGACGGTTGTTGTTCAACCTGCCGTTGTTGCCACCGTTTCTGGTGCTGATGATCGTCATGTTGCCGAACGTGTCACGACGCGCACGCTGAATGATCACGTTGCCGTTCGCATCAGTGGTCCGGCGCTCATAAATCGTGTTGCCGTTGCCGTCGCGTCCGACCGGATACCACGCACCGTTGACACGAGTGCTTCGATTGTCGCGGCAGTTCGTGGTATTGGTGCCGCTACGCCCGAAGATGATGTCTCCGACAGAGCTGGTCGACTGAGTGTAGGTGCAATCATCGCGATTGCTGCCCCGCCCGCGATTACTCCCATAGATCACCCGACCGCCGTTGGTGGCGGCTCTCGCCCGTGCTGTGGCGCAATCAGTAGCCGCCGATTGACGGCCTGGCGGAACGCCATCCACCCAAACGCGACACATTCCCGCTGGTGGACGCTGGCCCGGAGGCACGCCGTCGACGTTTCGTCCGTTGCCCTGCGCGACCAGTGGCGCTGCCGTCGCGGCGCCAGCAAGCGCAATAGTCATTAAGAAAACCTTCATGGTGCACTCTCCATTCGAGACGAAAAGATGAAGCGGCCTCGACGATGCGAGGCCGCTTCGCAATACAGACGACTGACTACTTTTTACCCTTACCCTTGCTTTCCTTCCATGCTTCCTTCTGAGCCTTCTCATTAGCCTTCATTGAGGCCTTTTCGACTTTGTCCTGCTCCTTGTCCGCTTTCTTCCAAGCGTCGTATTGATCCTTTGAAATGGTGCCGGCCTCGAGCCGATCCTTCATCTGCTTGTCCTCTGCTTTCTCAGCCCTTTTGTACGTCTTGCGCTGCTCTTTCAGAGCTTTCTTCCATTCCTTGTCGCCGCTTCGCGCGGGACGCGTGCTGAAGATCGTAAACGTTCCGCCAGGATTACGACGCGCGCGCTGGATCACCAAATTTCCGTTGGCGTCGCGAACGCGGCGGACGTAAATCGAGTTGTTATCAGGACCGCGGCCAACCTGATACCATCCACCCTCTTCACGGCTGCTGACATCTCTGCAATTGACGTCGCTAGTGCGGCCAAAGATGATGTCGCCGACTGAATTGGTGGTACGGGTGTAGACGCACGCAGGCCGATTGGTAACCGGAACCGTGCGCGCGACAACCTGCGCGCTCATCGGGGCCGCAGTTGCGACGCCAGCGAGCGCAAGCGTGATGGCGAAAGCCTTCATCGCGAAATCCTCCGAGTGATTAGATCCACGAGCTCGTCAGTGGGACTCGACTTGCTCTTGCCTTTGTCTGATTTTCCTTTCTTCGTCTTCGGCGGATCATCGCCGAAGAACACCCTTCCATTCGCCGGCCGGTTTCTCACCGCCGACGCGCAGTCGGTTGGCGCGGGTTGCTGCCCCGCCGGTACGTCGTTGATCCAGATCCGGCACATTCCGGCCGGCGGAAAAAAACTGGGCGGCACGATTTGCTCCCGGCGCGACTGCGATTGCTGCGTTGTGGGCTTACCCGGCTTGACCGGGACACGTCGCTGCGCCCCCGCCGCGCTCGCCGAAACGATCATTCCGATCGCGGCGGGCAGGATGAAGCGAAAAAAAGCAGGGACTGGCATCAAGCCGAAACGGTATTTCATGGCCTTCATGGGTGCACGTGCGGTGCCAGACCATGCCAGAGCGGCTAACTCTTTGCGGCCAAGAGACTTAGCCATTTGTTCTGGCCTCGGGAAATGGCAAATTGTCCTCCCGGAGGGACGAACCATTGATACACCTCAACAGTCCGGCTGAGCTGCTATAAACCGCACGTTCGAAGGCGAGAGGGCGGCGGCGCCGCCCATTGTCAGTCGCCGAATGATATACCAGTAGCCAGACCCGCTTCAGCGTCTTGAGAACGTCCGCCCAAAGGAACCGACACGATGTCACCTCCGCCGGTGGACAAGGCGATTCTCATTATTTCACGATTTCTGCTCTAGCAGTGATAGGATTTCACCCGGCTTTGCGTGCCGGCCTGTTTTTGATTTCTGGTAAATCGGTTTTCCATCTGCCACGATCTCAAACCTGCCTCCTCTCGATTTGATCAGCTCGAGCTCGGCGTCGGGGAATCGTTGGCGAATCTCAGCCGCCAGATGGCGGTGAAAAGTGTTGCGCGAGCTCGAGCGCTTCCGGAGTGCCGACAGCCTTCAGCGCATTGATTGCCGGCGCGCGAATCACACTCTGCCAGACGTCTGTTGCCATGAGCTGTTTGGCCAGCGGAAGCGCGGCATTCTTCTCCAGTCGAATGTCGGACGCCAGTGCAGCGCCGCGAACAATCAGATTCGAATCCCGACGCGCCACTTCGTGAAGACGTACGACAACGTCCCTCGCTACGGTTCCGCTCAGCGTCAGTTTTCCAAGTGCGGTTGCTGCTTCCTCTCGGACGCGCGCATCGGGATCGCGCGTCGCTGCCAGCAATGCCATCGTGACGCTGCGCATCGGCGCGATCGTCGCTTTGGTCGAATCACTTCCCCAGATGCCGATCGCGTCCACAGCCCGTGAACGCACTGCCCAGAACCGATCGTTGCGCGTTGCCAGTATCAGAGCGTTGAGAGCCGTCTGATCAGTCGGGCGCTGTGCCAGAAGGTCGACTGCTTCGATTCTGCCGAGAACGTCGTCATCGTTCACGAGCTGATACTGCAACATCGCGGTCGAGCGCGGAAAGTCGATCAGGTCGAGAATCCACTTGCCCTTGTCCCAGCGAATCGAGCGAGGTGGCGCCTTGAGATTCGCGCCTGCTTCGCCCGTCCCGTTGCGAACGCGCACAACGAAGTGGACGATTCCGCTGTCGGTACGCGCTTCGACATCGACATCGACGTCGAAGTAGCCGGTAAGACTGTCGCGCGGCTGAACTTCCTTTGCGCTGATCACGAGTCTGCCGGCGGCGCGATCATACAACGACGAAACCTGGAAGACTGGAAAGCCGGCGCCATACACCCATTGGTCGAAGAAAGCCTTGTAATCCTTGCCAGTGGTTTCCTCGAACGCTTTGCGCAAGTCGTTGGTGATCACGGTTCCGTAAGCGTTCTTGGTGGTATAGTGGTTCATCGCTTTCCAGAACAACGCGTCGCCGAGCTGGTGGCGGAGCATCTGAAGGACTGTCGCGCCTTTCGGATAGATGTGCCCGCTGAAGAATACCTCGATCGGATCGTTGACCCACCTGTTCCAAACGATCGGACGTCTGGTGCGACGATCAGCCTCAATGGTCTGCTCCTGAGCGCCGAGACGATCATACGCGCCTTCGTCGACACCCAGATCCTCCTCTCGGAAGATTTGCTCCATGAATGTGGCGAAGCCTTCGTTGAGCCAGACATCTGCCCAGTCTCTGGTAGTCAGGAGATCTCCGTACCACTGGTGTCCGAGCTCGTGGGCCATAAGTCCGACCGAGTTGGCCTGTGGCTCTGACGAGGCGGGATGAAGAATCGCGACGTCGTTCTGCGATGTCGCGGTGACGTTCTCCATTCCGCCGTATTGGAATTCAGGGATCACGATCTGGTCGTACTTCGCCCAAGGATACGCCACGCCAGTCTTGCGTGAGAAAACCTCGACCGCCTGCGGAGTTTTGGCGAATCCGCGCCAGGCAGCGTTGATCGAGTCGGGGTAAGTCCAGTAACCAATCGGTACGTTGCGATATGGCTTGTCCTGAAGAACGCTGTAGTTACCGACGACCGCGGTCATCAGATAAGTCGACGTGGCTTTGTCGAGAACCCAGTGCCACTCGATGCTGTCCCCTACTGTGCGAGATCCTGCCAACCGTCCGTTTGACAGAGCGCGTTCACCTTTCGCCGTCCAGATGTAGAACTCCCACGTGGTCTTGTCGTTCGGAAAATCGTAGGTGGGGACCCAGTAGCGAGTGTCCTCGGTTTCGCCCTGAGTCCAGACGACATGCCTGGCCGGCCTGAAGTACGCACCCTTCGATCGATTGGCGCCATCATATTCGATTGTGATAGAGGTCTTCTGACCGGAGCGTAGCGGCTTCGCTAGATGCACCGTCAGCGCCTTTCCGTCGTAATCGTGTTTCAGTGATGTCACACCCGCGCCGATGCGCTTGAAGGTCATGTCGCCCGCGTCGATGACCAGATTGGAACGGGGCGCTGCCCGGGCAAGGCCGGCGATGGTCAGGGTGGTCGTTCCGACAACGGCGTGACGTGTCCAATCAAAGCGAACCGTCGTTACCTGGTGCTGCAGGTCGTACGTCCGTACCCGCTCCGCGTGCGCAACTCCTTCGGGCGGCGGTCCCCATACAATCAAGGGCGTCTCTCGGAAGGGCGGTATGCGATCAGGAGTAAGGCTCGTATCCATCCGGAATGGAGGAAGTACGAGCGGTGGATTCGGTTGAGGGATTCCGGGAATTCGCGACGGTGTCGTCGCCGGCGCACAACCGAGAACGAGCAGGCTCGCAGCGCCCGCGAGGAATGGGAGTTTCATCTTGTGTCGAAACGGGATGAATACATCCGGATGATTCGGGGCAGCCACGGAGCACGCATTTACAGTATGGTATCCAAGCGCCTAAGGCGGGGGAAGGAGAGTCGGGTGCGACACGCGTTCACGATAATCGAGATCACTGTCACGCTCTGCATTCTGAGCGTGCTGTCCGCCATCGCCGTGCCATGGGCCGGTAAACTGCTCGACAGAGTCCAGGTGCGTGGCGCGGTACTGGAGGTAGAATCGATTTTCAGCAGTGCTCGACACATCGCAATAGCGCGCGCCGCGCAAACAACTGTCGATATCGACACGGTCGCCCAGACAATTTACGTGAGCGTTGGCGGCGACACCGTCAGAAAGAAGGAGATCGGAACAGATCACGCAGTTCAGCTCTCGGCGAGTCGATTGAGGATGGCGTATGCGGCGACCGGCATGGGCTACGGCGCGGCAAATCTCAGCGTCGTCGTTCGACGGAATGCGTCCGCCGATACCGTTTTTGTCTCGCGACTGGGTCGGCTGCGGCATTGACCGAAGACGGAGGCGCGACGTCCGCAATGTCAACGCCGGCCGAAACGGGAAGCGACGCATCCGCAGTCGTGCCGAAGTCGTACCCTGGGACCGAGATCCGCGGAATTTGCTGACCAATCGCGCGCTCGATGGTGCGTACCATCGAGATCTCGTCGGGCGCCATGAATGTGTAGGCATCACCAGTGGCGGCCGCGCGCCCAGTCCGCCCGATTCTGTGCACGTAGTCCTCGGGCTGCTGCGGAACGTCGTAGTTGATGACGTGGGTGATGCCAGAGACGTCGAGGCCGCGCTGAGCGATGTCGGTCGCTACGAGCACGCGAACCTTGCCTGACTTGAAATCATCCAGTGCCTTGGTACGTTCGCCCTGAGATTTGTCCGCATGCATGGCAGTTGCCGCGATCCCTTCGTCCTCGAGGTGTCGAACTACTCGATCAGCACCATGCTTGGTACGGGTGAAGATCAGAACCGAATCCATATCCGACTTCCTTAGCAGCTCGGCGAGCAGCGTGCTCTTTCGATCGCGCGGAACCGGATAGACTGCGTGCGTTACGCTGCTCGCTGCCTCCGAGCGACGTCCTCAGGCGGCATTGTTGCGCTGAAGAGCAGCGTCTGTCGGAAGCGCGGAACCTCGCTAACGATTCGATTGAGCTGAGGCGCGAATCCCATGTCGAGCATTCTGTCCGCCTCGTCGAGAACAAGTACCTCGAGATCGTCGAGGGCAACGTTCTCGCGCTCCATGTGGTCCAGAAGTCGTCCCGGCGTAGCAACCACGACATCGACGCCACGACGGAGCACTTTCGACTGGGGCTCGATACCAACGCCGCCAAAGATCGGCACTACTCGCAGCTCCGTGTACTTCCCGTACTTGCGGAAGCTCGCCTCCACCTGCGCCGCAAGCTCGCGGGTTGGAGCAAGGATCAAGACGCGAACACGGTGAAAGGGCTTTCCGTTCTCGTCCGTCAGCGGAGCGGTGATCAGGTTATGAATGATGGGTAGGGTGAAGCCAGCGGTTTTGCCGGTTCCGGTCTGTGCCAAGCCAATCAGATCCCGGCCCTCGAGAGCTAGTGGAATAGCTTGTTGTTGGATTGGAGTGGGATGGGTGTAACCCGCATCGCGGACTGCATTCAGCAGTTCCGGCGCGAGGCCGAGGGCGGTAAACGGGGGGCTCGCATCCAGAGGTTGTACGATCATCTACCCCTAATATACCTAGAGCTTACAAATGCTCGGTAAGAACAAGTGCAACTGAACGGGTGCGAGTTGTCAGTGGCACAGATGCCAGTGATTCAGTTCACTACGCCCTGACTTACCTCTGTGGCGTGAAAGCCACTGCTTGTGCCATGAATGGCGCCTAGTGAAGTCCGGGCGTCGTGAACTGAATCACTGGCAACTACGCTACTGGCAACTCGCACCCGTTCAGTTGCAGTTATCCGCTCAAAACCCAGCGCGATGCAAGAGCGCGATCAGCTCCTCATTAACTTCATCGGGCGTCTCCTCTGTGATGATGTGCCCCGCGTCAGGAATCGCGCGCAGCACGATCTGAGGAACGAGCGGGACGTAAATGGCCATGCCGTCGTGCGGCATGAGGTGGTCGAGACTTCCCCAAACTCCAGCTGCCGGAAGATTGACGATCGCAAGCGGACGATGATCTGCCGCATTCCACTCGTAATGATGAAGCAGCTCCCGCATCGCCAGCGAAAATTCCGGGTACTGCGAGGGAGCGAGGTACTCCGCAACATCGCGTTTCGTGAAGTGTCCGCGTTTTCCGTAAACTCGCATCAGGGCGAGCTTCACGATCACGCGCGGGTTTATCTGTCGAAGTACTGGCGTGAGCGGCGCCGGCGTCAGAAACCGGTACAGCCACATCAGCGCCACGCCTTTGAGCCCAACGGGAGAGAGCATGCCGAGGCACCGCGCGCGCTCAGGGTATCGCGACGCGAAATGGTATATGAGAGATCCTCCGAGCGAATGCCCGGCAAGCGCAGGACTCTCGAGGTCGAGCAAGTCGAGAATTTCGCGTAGATGCTCGACCAGTGACTCGATAGTGTACTCGTTCGCGGCTAGTGGCTTGTCGGAGAGGCCATGTCCCTTGAGATCGATCGCGATCGCGCGAAAACCAGCGTCGGCGAGCGCCGGCATATTGCGGCGAAAGACGTAAACGCTACATCCCCAGCCGTGCACCAACAGGATTGGCGGCGAAGACGGATCGCCGCGCTCAACCACGCGAATTCTTGTTCCTGAGCGAACACGCGGAAAACTCACGCGATAGGCCGGATCGCCGGCAGGAAACATCTCGCCGGGCCTGAGATTACGCCGGCGACCGAATCCGATCATCTGATCAGATCAATTCAATTTCTCTGCCGACAAGCTTTCCGATGAGGCCGATGCGGAAGGTGACGTCGGTCCATTTCGATTCTGCTCCGGCGCCGTCGTCGAGCGGGAAGATGGACCACGCCCACGGATTCGTTGTCGTCGGCCGGTCGGTCCCCCTGTGGGGATGCCAGACGCCGTTGCGATCGCGATCGTCAACGAATCTCTCGTAGAGTTTTATCCATCCGTCGTTGCGGCGGAGGAAGTTGAGACGCGCCATTGTCTCGAGCCACAGCAGCGCAAACGGGATGTCAGCATCGACTGCGTTCCGATGGGGCAGCACATCACCCATAACGAGGTGAGGCTGCGGCACCATCTTCTTTCCGAAGAGCTGAACCGCTTCCTGGCGCGGCAGCGGCTGCGTGATCCAATCGTAAATGCGCTCGACTCCGCTGAAGTGTTCGTGACGGAAAATCGGCATATGCGCGAGCATCGTCAGCGTGAAAATCGATGGCGGCGCGGATTCCGGCGCGAGTACGTGAGTGTTGCCCACGCGCATCCAGGGCTTCTCGCCGAGCGGTGAGTTGAGATACGTCACAGTGCGCTCTAGAATGCGGCGTGCGGCACCGCGAAGTCGCGGATCATTCTCATATCCCAGCTGCGCCAGTGTCGCGGCTGCGGCCTCACGAAAGAGTCCGCGCGTACGCCGCACGATATCATCGTCCCTCGCCTTGGTCCCGAGCTCGAAAGTGAACGCGGGATCGTTGTCTTCGGCCAGCAGTCTGAAAAGAATCCTGCGCGCGAGCACGAGGGGCGGCGATTCGATGCCCCAACCATACTCTGCGATGCGTCGCACAGCCGGGATCGTTCCGATGTTGGTGAAGTCAGCGGCATGTCGCCCCGGTAGCGAAAGAACCGACTGATTCCACATTCCGTCACGCGATTGCGTCACTGCGAGCTTGATGGCGGGACGATACGAGTAAGGAAGCCAGTCGATATCGCGCGCAACCCGGCCTTCCGTGCCCGCGATCTCGGTCATCGCCCGGTACTTTATTGGAGCCGAGGCGTGCTCGAGGAGCCAGCTCAACGGGAAGGAGAGCGTCTCCGGGGCAGGTGCTGAGATCGGTGGGGCCAGTTCGGCGGTGCTACTGGGTACGGTCACAAGCGGCGCTCGGCGCGCAGTAAGAAACGGGCGATCGGGGCCGGCAGGCGCATGAGCCGGCTGTCAGGGCGGGAAGAATAGCAGGTTTTCAGTGAGGCGCTAGGGCAATAGGCTAACTCCTTGGGGGAAAGATAGTTACGCTGAACTGCAACTGAACGGGCGGGGGGCGTCAGCAGAGCAGGCGCCTGGTTAGAGGTTACGACGCCGCGACTCTCCTACTCGTCGTACGGCAAAGGCAGTTTGCCTGTACTCCGAATGCGAAGGTTTGGCGTCCCGACGTAGTGACCTCACGCCCGGCGCCTAGCAGCTGACGCCTCCCGCCCGTTCAGTTGCAGTTGTCTCCCTCACTTGTTGGTATCCAGTTGTTAGTCGCCAGTCCAACCTTTTCGCCAACTTCGGCGTATTAAACCCGGGCGCCATCACCGGCGTCAAAAAAACGTATCTCTAGGAGAGTAGGATGAAGGCTATTCGCATCGCCACGCTAGCTGCTGCCCTTTGCGTTGGCATGACATCGGTCGCCGCAGCGCAAGGCACCGAGCCGCCTAAACAGGGGCAGGGCCAGGGCGAAATGCGCCGTGGCGGCGGAAGGGGTGAATGGCTCCTCAAGGACATCACCTTGACGGATGCGCAGAAAGACCAGATCAAGACGATCCGCGAGAAGTACGTGCCGCAGCAGCTGGAGCTGCGCAAAGCGGCTCAGGCTGTCGGTGGTCCGCCGGACGAAGCCACGCGCACCAAGATGGTCGACCTGCAGACCAAGCAGGCCGCCGAGATTCGCGCGATTCTCACCGCCGATCAGCAAGTGACTTTCGACAAGAATCTGGCCGAGATGAAGGCGCGCATGGACGCTCGCCGCAACGGCAGCAGCTAAAGCGCCTCGCTACGACTGCGGCTCGAGAGCCGCGAGCGTGTAGTTGCTCTTCGGGTTCCAGAGTATCCAGCTCTGGAACCCGTTGTCGTATCCGGCTTTTTTCTGTGCCCGGATCTCGGTCGCGGAATATCGCGGCCGACCAAGTGTGAAATCCTGATACCAGGGGATGATCTTGGCGGCGTTGGTGACCGATGCAGAACGGGCGATCGCGTCCTTGAGCGCGTTATTGATCGTGGCGTACGGATGTGCGTTTGGATTCCGCAGCTTGTAGGTGCCACGCGCAAAGTGCGACGGGTAGATCATCGGTAGTACGACATCGACCTGATCGACGAACATTTCCCACTGCTGTCCGATTCCCATGTCGGTCGTGTCGGTTGCAGTCAGGCCAAATACGTCTGCCGTGACTCGGACACCTTGGGGCTTGAGCGCGTTACGCAGAAATCCGAGCTGCTCCCGTATTACCTGCGCCCGGGTCCGCCCCTTCGCCAAAGGATAAACGGTTTCGGTTATGAGCCGCTTCTCGTCGGGAAACCGAACGTAGTCGAACTGGACTTCGCTGAACCCGATGTCATACGCTTCTCGCGCGAGGTCAGCCGCGTACTGCCAGACGGCGGGCTGGTGCGGATCGAGCCACGGATTTCCGTTCTTATCGAGCCACGGCTTGAGATCGGACTTCCGCTTGATCGCGAGATCCAGCCGTTTGCGGGCGAGAAGCGGATCCTTGGCGACAACGATCCGTGCGATCGGGTAGATGCCGTTCGCCGTCATGGTGTCTAGAACGGCGCGGATTTTGGCGCGCGACATCCAGTGTCCATCGGCAGTATCAGCGCCGATTTCTCGCGCCAGCGCAACG
>WNGG01016654.1_pt1 | contig 12286 bp, 9 predicted proteins | sample 5400661 | NCBI WGS metagenome assembly WNGG01 (sample SAMN13153372, study PRJNA577476) | soil metagenome | isolation source: 100 cm soil or saprolite under Garry oak tree replicate 1 | place: USA:California | collected 2016-06-15 | reverse complement strand
CGCAGGATCAGCACGGCGCGCTGCCGGGCAGGCAGGTACTGCAGCGCCGCGATGAAGGCGAGCCTGATGCTGCCCCGCGAGGTCACGATGTCCGCCGGGTCGCCCGGTCCCGAGCTGGCCAGGCTGTCGGGTATCGGCTGGAGCCACGGGACCTCGGGGCGCCGGACCGGCGTCACGTCCGGGTCGCCGCTCGGGCTGCCGAGCCCGGACGGCAGCGGGCGCCGGCTGCGGCCCTCCAGGGCATTCAGGCACGCGTTGGTCGCGATCCGGTACAGCCAGGTGCGCAGCGACGCCCGGCGCTGATCGAATTCGTCATGCGCGCGCCAGGCCCGCAGCAGGGTTTCTTGCAGCAGGTCCTCGGCATCGTGGATCGAGCCGAGCATCCGGTAGCAGTGCGCAAGCAGCTCGCGCCGGAATCCGTCGGTCAGGCGCGCGAACTCCTCGCCATCCGCGAATGCCGCCGTCGTTGCCGTCATCGCACTCCCGCAGGTCGCATAACCTCTGCCGCCGCCTGAACGAGGGCCGCGTAAATCCGGCCCGCGCGCCACGGCGCGGCGGCCGCCGGCGCGGACGGCACCTGGCTGGCCGCACCCGAGGCAGCGGCCACCTTATCTACATACCAGCCAGTTCGCCGGAACTCACCGGCTCCGGGCCGATGAATTTCCGCCGGCGGGCGGTAGGTACGGATGAGGCTCCGGGCGCGTTCCCGCCCCGGGCTTGTGTGACACCAGCTAACAGCACGTGGCCGGCCGGCCCGGGCTGACCAGTACACCTCGTGGAGGGTCATCATGAGCAAGACCGTCATCGTGCGGTACACGACGCGGGCCGATGCCGCCGAGGAGAACCAGCGGCTGGTCGAGCAGGTGTACGCCGAGCTTGCCGCGGACGATCCAGGCGGCCTGCGGTACGCGGCATTCCGGCTGGCGGACGGCGTGACGTTCGTGCACGTCGCCTCGGTCGAGGGCGACGTCAACCCGCTGAGCAAGAGCAGCGCGTTCGCCGAGTTCCAGCGCGAGATCGGCGACCGGGTTACCGACCCCCCACAGGCGACCGAGGCCACGCTGGTCGGCTCTTACCGCTGGCACACGCCGTAGCGGCGCTGGCGGGCAGCCGTAGTCGCCAGCTTGCGCGGCCGCCGGCCGCGTGCCTGCGGGCGGCTGGCCCGCCGATGGCTGACACTGGGACGGTGGAAGAGCCGCTGCCTGACCGGCTGGCGCAGCACCTGGCCGCGTTCGAGCGGCATCTGGCGGCGGAGCGCGGCCTGTCGGCGCACACGGTCCGGGCCTACATCGGCGACATCCGGTCGCTGCTTGAGCATGCATGCCGGGATGACGGCATGTCCGGCCTGACCGGGCTCGACGTCGCGGTGATACGGGGATGGCTGGCCGCTCAGCACGCCGCCGGGCAGGCCCGCAGCACGCTGGCCAGGAGGGCCGCCGCGGCGCGGACGTTCACCGCGTTCGCTGTGTCACGGGGGTGGCTGGCGCGCGACCCCGGGCCGCTGCTCGGCACGCCGAAGGCCCAGCGGCACCTGCCGCAGGTACTCAGCGCCGGCCAGGTCGCCGTGGTGCTCGACGCGGCGGGCGGCGGCCGGGCCGCGGCATTCATGGAAGCCGGGCAGGATCCGGTGGCGACAGCACTCGGCTGGCGCGACGCGGCGATCATGGAGCTGCTGTACGCGTCGGCGCTGCGGGTCAGCGAGCTATGCGGGATCGACATCGGCGACCTCGACGACGAGCGCAGGACGGTGCGCGTGCTCGGCAAGGGAAACAAGGAGCGCACCGTGCCGGTTGGCATTCCCGCCGTCCGCGCAGTCCGGCGCTGGCGGCGGCAGGGCCGCCCGCTGCTGGTCACCGGGCGTAGCGGGCAGGCGCTGTTCCTCGGCGCGCGCGGGGGCAGGCTGGATCCGCGCGCCGCGCGGCGCGTCGTGCACGCCAGCATCGCGGCGGCGCCGGCCGCGCCGGACACCGGCCCGCACGGCCTGCGGCACTCGGCCGCCACCCACCTCCTCGAAGGCGGCGCCGACCTCAGGAGCGTGCAAGAGTTTCTCGGCCACGCCTCGCTGGCGAGCACCCAGATCTACACTCACGTCTCGACCGAGCGCCTGCTCGCCGTCTACCGCCAGGCCCACCCCCGGGCCTGACTGCCCGCCGCGGCCGCGCTTACCGGCACCCGGATGCGGCCGGGTGACCGCATCTCCTCGATCGTGGAGACGTTGCGGTGCCCTGACCCCGTCAACTCGCCACGGCCTGGAATTCCGGCCGCGGCGGGGTGGCTGGGGTCCTGCGCGGGCTTGCGGGCCGCAGTGGGCTGCCGCCAGGGCATGTAGACTACGCACGGCCGGGGCTGTCCGCACTGATATGGAACGCGCCGGCAAATTCGCGCGTCCGCTTGCCGCCAGGGGCCGAGCAGGCTCCCCGGCGGAACGCACCCCACCGGTCCGCGGGATCAGCATCTCGCGGCGGGGTCGTACGGGCGCCAGGAGGAACCGAGCCGCGCCTCTGCCCGCGGGCAGGCGCACGACAGGAAAGGACACCGGCATGGCACCGGTCGTCACCATGCGGCAGCTGCTCGAGAGCGGCGTGCATTTCGGTCATCAGACACGGCGCTGGAACCCGAAGATGAAGCGCTTCATCTTCACCGAGCGCAACGGGATCTACATCATCGATCTCCAGCAGTCGCTGAACTTCATCGACCGTGCTTACGAGTTCATCAAGGAGACCGTCGCGCACGGCGGCTCGGTCCTGTACGTGGGCACCAAGAAGCAGGCCCAGGAGGCCATCGCCGAGCAGGCCCGCCGGGTCGGGATGCCGTTCGTGAACCAGCGCTGGCTGGGCGGCATGCTGACCAACTTCACGACCGTCTACAAGCGGCTGCAGCGGCTCAAGGAGCTTGAGGAGATCGATTTCGACGATGTGGCCGGCTCCGCGCTGACCAAGAAGGAACTGCTGCATCTGCGCCGTGAGCACGACAAGCTCGAGCGGTCGCTGGGCGGCATCAGGGACATGGCCCGGGTGCCCAGCGCCCTCTGGGTGGTCGACACCAAGAAAGAGCACATCGCAGTCAGCGAGGCACGCAAGCTCGGCATCCCGGTGGTCGCGATCCTGGACACTAACTGCGATCCCGACGAGGTCACCTACCCGATCCCTGGCAACGACGACGCGATCCGCAGCGTCGCGCTGCTGACCAGGGTCGTCGCCGACGCGGTCGCCGACGGGCTGATCGCCAGGGCGGGCGCCGCCGCGGGCGAGGAGAAGCCGGCCGTGACGGCCGACGGGGTGCTCGGCGCCGAGGAGCCGCTGCCCGAGTGGGAGCGGGCCCTGCTGGAGGGCGCGAGCGAGGGTGCCGCCAATGGCAGTGCGGCAGGTAACGGAGCCAACGGCGGGGCCGCCAAGGCGGCCGCAAGCACGACCCGGCCCGCCAGTTCCGCCGCAGACACCGGCGCCACCGGGTCGGCCGAGGCCGCCGGGGAGGCCGCGCCCGCTCCGGTGGCCGGGGAAGGCGCCCGGGCAGCGGACAATGCGCGACCCGGGACGGCAGCCGATGGACCGCCGGCCGGGCAGGCCTGACCAGGCGGCTATGGGCAGGCGACCCGGCGCGGCGCGCTCGGTGCTTGCGGCTGGCAAGCCCGCGCGGCCGGTGCCGAGCCCGCACCGCCCGGCAGGGCCGTCCGCGCGGCACTGACAACGCGAAGCGAGAGATGAGGAAATGGCCAACTACAGCGCCGCTGACGTGAAGCGGCTGCGCGAGCTGACCGGCGCAGGCATGCTCGACTGCAAAAATGCCCTGGTGCAGGCCGCGGGCGACTTTGACGCCGCGGTGGAGGCGCTGCGGCTCAAGGGCGCCAAGGATGTCACCAAGCGGGCCGGGCGCACGGCGGCGAACGGGCTGGTCACCGCTGAGCTCGACGGCACCAGCGCGGGCGTGCTCGTCGAGCTCAACTGCGAGACCGACTTCGTCGCCAAAACCGACCAGTTCCAGCAGGTGGCCGCCGACATCGCCCGGGCGGCGATGGCGGCGAAGGTCACCGACAGGCTGGCGCTGCTCGGCGTCGAGGCACGGCCGGGGAGCACGGTCCAGCAGCTCATCGACGAGGCCGGCGCCGCGCTCAAGGAGAAGCTGGAACTCGGCAGGTTCGCCCGGCTCGACGGCGGGTACATCGCGAGCTACCTGCACCGTTCCGACCCGGCGCTGCCGCCGGCCAGGGGCGTCCTCGTGCAGCTTGATTCCGCTGACGCGGAAACCGGTAAGGACATAGCCCAGCAGATAGCGGCGAGCCTGCCCGCCTACGTCTACCGCGACGACGTGCCCGAAGAGATCGTGGCGAAGGAGCGCAGGATCGCCGAGCAGATGACCCGTGAGGAAGGCAAGCCCCAGCAAGCGATCCCGAAGATCGTGGAAGGCCGGGTGAACGCGTTCCTGAAGGAAATCGTGCTCGTCGAGCAGCCGTTCATCAAGGACCCGAAGAAGACGATCAAGCAGGTGCTCGCCGAGCGGAAGGTCACCGTGCAGCCGCTGGGCATCGCCCCGGACGTGGTAGCCCATATCGCCAGGGAGATCGTGGCAGCATCCCGCGAGGGCATCCAGATTGCGGCGGTGGTAGGCGGCGGGAACATGTTCCGCGGTGCCACGCTGTCCGCGCGGGGCGGCATCGACCGCTCCCGCGCGGACTACATGGGCATGCTCGGCACGGTCATCAACTGCCTCGCCCTGCAGGACGTGCTGGAGAAGCTCGGCGTGGAAACCAGGGTGCAGACCGCGATCACCATGGGCCAGGTCGCCGAGCCCTACATACCGCGCAAGGCCATCCGGCACCTGGAGAAGGGCCGGGTGGTCATCTTCGGCGCCGGCCTCGGCGCGCCGTTCTTCTCCACCGACACCTGCGCCGCCCAGCGGGCCCTGGAGATCGGCGCTCAGGCTGTGCTCAAGGGCACGCAGGTCGACGGGGTGTACGACGCCGACCCCAGGAAGTCGCCAGACGCCGTCCGGTTCGACCGGCTGGACTACGGCGAGGTGCTGAGCCGGCAATTGCGGGTCATGGATGCCACCGCGGTCAGCCTGTGCATGGACAACGACCTGCCGATCGTGGTGTTCGACCTGATGAGGGAGGGCAACGTGCTGCGGGCGGTGCGGGGCGAGAAGATCGGCACCCTGGTCGGCCGGTCTGAGCGCTAAGGACGGTGCATGCTGATACCGGCTAGGGCAGCACGCCCGTGCCTGGCACCATGGAGGTTGCCGGCGCCCGCAGGCGCGCCGGGACTAAGGACGGACGCACAGGAGCCGCAGTGATTGACGACACCCTCCTCGAGGCCGAGGAGAAGATGGAGAAGGCCGTTGTGGTAGCCAAGGAGGAATTCAGCGGCATCCGCACCGGCCGGGCGCACCCGGCGATGTTCGGCAAGATCACGGCCGAGTACTACGGGACGCAGACACCGCTGAACCAGCTTGCCTCGTTTCACATGCCTGAGCCCCGGATGGTCATCATCCAGCCATTCGACAAGAACTCGATGGGCTCCATCGAGAAGGCGATCAGGAACAGCGATCTCGGGGTCAATCCGTCCAACGACGGCTCGATCATCCGGGTGAACTTTCCTGAGCTGTCCGAAGAGCGCAGGCGCGAGTACATCAAGATTGCGCGGCACAAGGCCGAGGACGGCAGGATCTCGATCCGCAACATCCGCCGGCATGCCAAGGACTCGCTGGACAAGCTGGTCAAGGGAGGCGACGCGGGCGAGGATGAAGGCCGCCGGGCTGAACGGGACCTTGACGAGCTGACCCACACCTACATCACGCAGGTCGACGAGCTGCTCAAGCGCAAGGAGTCCGAGCTTCTCGAGGTGTAACTTGCGTCAATCCAGCCGCCGCGCCAGTTACCGGCGGAGGCAGGCCGGCGAGCGGGGACGCCGGTCGCCGGGAGTCGGGCAACGGCGCCGGTTGCCGGGAGGCACCGGTGAGTGCGGGCGCCGGCTATCGGAAGGTGTGCCGGTGAACGAGGGCAAGGCAATCCGGACCGGCAGGAACCTGCCGGTCGCGGTGGCCGTCGGAGTGGCACTCGGTGGCGCCGCCGTGCTGACCCTCTTCACTCTGAAGGCCACCTTCCTCGGCCTGGTGACCGTCGCCGTTGTCGTCGCCCTCCTTGAGCTGAGCCGCTCGCTGGCCGCGCGCGAGATCGCCGTGTCGTTCGTGCCGGTCACGGCGGGCGGGGTAGCGATGCTGGGGCTGGCGTACTGGAGCGGCGCGAGGGCGGCGCTGGCCGCTTTCGCCGGGACCGTGATCCTGCTGCTTGCCTGGCGGCTGGCCGGCGGCCCGGCGGGATACGTCCGCGATCTTACGGCCGGCCTCTTCGCCCTTGCCTACGTGCCGCTGCTTGCCGTCTTCGTCCCGCTCATGCTCGCCAGGCCGGACGGGTCCCGGCGGACGCTCATCTTCGTCGCGCTGGCGGTCAGCAACGATGTCGGCGGCTATTTCGCCGGAATCCTGCTCGGCAGGCACTTGATGGCGCCGGGCATCAGCCCGAAGAAGACCTGGGAGGGCTTCGCCGGGTCGGTGCTCCTCGGCGTGGCCGTCGGGGCGATCCTGCTGACGACGTTGCTGCACGGCCACGCCTGGCAGGGCATCGTCCTGGGCGCGGCGGCCATCGCCGCCGCCACTCTCGGTGATCTTGCCGAGTCGATGATCAAGCGGGACCTGGACATCAAGGACATGGGCACGTTGCTGCCCGGGCATGGCGGCGCGCTGGACAGGATCGACTCGTTGCTTGTGGTCTCGCCCGTCGTCTGGCTGCTGCTGACGATCTTCATCCCGCACAGCGCGGGTTAGCGGCACGGCGGGAGGCCGGGCCGCCCGGGCGCAGGCCGGGCGGCACAGCGGCCAGCCGGGGCCGGACAGCGGCCAGCCGGGGCCGGACAGCGGCCAGCCGGGGCCGGACAGCGGCCAGCCGGGGCCGGACAGCAGGGCTAACCGACCACCCAGCTGCGGCGCTGCGCGGCCAGCTGGGTGACGAGGCTCGCGGCCCCGCGCTCCCTGGCCAGCAGGCGCTCCCGCTCGCTGATCGGGACCACCCACAGCCAGCGCACCGGATCCCCGGCGAACGTGAAGCCGGACAGGTCGGGGACTTCGGGTCCGAGCAGCGCACCCGGTTTGTCGAGCAGCAGCACCGCCTCGTTCCCGCGGCCGAGCGGAAACGTGGCCGGCTCGTGATACCAGCGGAGGCTGTGACCCGGCCCGAACCAGGTCACGTCGCGCCACGGGTACTGGGCGAGCCAGAGGAAGATCCGGGCCGCGTCGGCGCTCGGCAAGGTGGTCGCGATGGCGAGCTCGATCCGGGCGCTCCGGCTGACGTCCTCCACCAGCTGCTCGACGACCGGCATCCGCTGGCTGCACATCCCGATGGTGGACAGGACCGTGTAGTCCCGGTAACCGGTCGACGGCCGCTCGGAGACGCCGACCTGCGGTTCCTTGCCGCCGCCCACGTCCCAGTACCTGGCGCCCGGGCCGAGCTTGCCCAGCAGGTGCCCTAGGACTGCCTGCTGGAAGCGGGCCCACGCCTCGTGATCGGCCCGCCAGCGCCAGAACCTGGCCGCCTGCTCCACCCGGGAGCCGAGGCCTTCCATCGCGTCGTCGAGCGACCAGCCGAACGGCGTCTGGCCGATCACGTCCCGGCAGTAGCCGGGCATCCCCTTGGACATGTCCGCCCAGCCGGGGATCACCGCGAGCAGCTCGCCGTTCTCCAGGATCGCTACGCCGTCGCCCTCCGCCAGCCAGATCGCGCGCAGCCGGTCAGGCTCAGGCACCGGCCTGCCGTCCGGGTGCTTGACATGGCCGGCCGGCATCACCGGCGCGTGGCCTGAGCTCAGCCGGGTCAGGTCGGTGGTCGGCGGCGCGTGCTCGTGATTGGCGAGCCAGGTGGCGGCGATCGCGGAGGTCTTGTCATGCAGGTAGGCGGCCGTCGTCGATCCGTCGTACTCAACTACCAGCCGCCTGCTTGCGTAGGGGCTCTCGCTCTCCAGCAGGATCCTGGGCCGCCCGGATTCGGCGGCTATCCTGGTGTCCCTGGGCCCTCTGCGCAAGGTTGGCATGTTAACGAAATCTACTGACTTGCCGCAGATCACCTATGCCGGGCGCAGATATCGTTAAGCGTTTGCAACGGCTCATGTCCGGTCAATGCGTCCGGACCGGGCGGAATGGGAGCACACGGGTGCCAACTGCGGCGCTTTCGGTGCCGGGCGGTGGGCCGCCTAGCCCGGCCAGCCCGGCGGGCGAACCGGCCCGCCAGCCTGCGCCAGTCCGTGGCCAGCCGGCGCCAGTCCGTGGCCAGCCGCCGCGGCACCTGGCTGACCTGGATCCGGCCGAGCGGCGCGCCGCCGCGGAAGAGCTCGGCCAGCACGGTTTCCGCGCCGACCAGCTATCCCGGCACTACTTCGGCCGGCTGACCGATGACCCCGCCGCGATGACCGACCTGCCTGCCGGGGCGCGGGCCGAGCTGGCGGCTGCCCTGCTGCCGCGGCTGCTGACGGCCGAGCGCGAGCTCGCCTGCGACCAGGGCATGACGCGGAAGACGCTGTGGCGGGCAGCCGACGGCGCCTACGTCGAGTCGGTGCTCATGCGCTACCCGGACCGGGTCACGATGTGCGTGTCGTCGCAGGCGGGCTGCGGGATGGGCTGCCCGTTCTGCGCGACCGGCCAGGCTGGCCTGACCAGGAACCTGTCCGCGGCGGAGATCGTCGCGCAGGTGGTGGCCGGCGCCAGGGCGCTGGCCGGCGGCGCGGTCCCCGGCGGGCCTGGCCGGATCTCCAACGTGGTGTTCATGGGCATGGGGGAGCCGCTGGCCAACTACTCCCGCGTGGTCGCCGCAGTGCGCCGGCTCGCTGATCCGGTACCCGGCGGCCTCGGCATCTCCCGGCGCGGCATCACGGTGTCCACGGTCGGCCTCGTCCCGGCCATCGAGCGGCTGGCCAGCGAGGGCGCGTCGGTGCGGCTGGCCGTATCGCTGCATGCCCCCGACGACGAGCTGCGTGACGAGCTCGTGCCGGTTAACAGGCGGTGGAAGGTCGCCGAGGTGCTGGCGGCCGCCTGGGCCTATGCCGGCCTGACCGGCCGCCGGGTGTCGATCGAGTACGCCCTGATCCGGGACATCAACGACCAGGCGTGGCGGGCCGACGCGCTGGCCGCGCTGCTGGCCGGGCAGCCGGCGCACGTCAACCTGATCCCGCTGAACCCCACGCCGGGCTCGCGGTGGACGGCGTCGCGGCCGCGGGACATGCGTGAGTTCGAGGCACGGCTGGCCGTGCGGGGAATCCCGGTAAGCGTCCGCGACACCAGGGGTACGCAGATCGACGGCGCGTGCGGCCAGCTCGCGGCGTCGGGCCGGGCACACGGCTAGCCGGGCATGTCCCGCTGGCGAGCTGCGCTCCGCAGCCGGCGCCGCGCCGTCGTCGCCGGTCTCGTGCACGAAGCCTGGCGGGCCGTGCAGCAGTCGGCGATGATCACGGCCGACTCCCGGGCCGGGAGCAAGTTCGCGGCCTTCGGCCCGCGGTCGCTTATCGCGTTCCCTACCGGCTCGGTCTACGGCGAAGGCTGGATCGAGATCGGCGACGAGACGATGATCGGGGCCCAGGTCACGCTGTGCGCCGGGATGCTGCCCGGGCAGGATCTCGGCGCCAGCCCGGTGCTGCGGATCGGCGACCGGAGCGTCATCGGGCGCGGCAGCCATATCGTTGCGCATCACTCGATCCTGATCGGCGATGACGTCTTCACCGGGCCGTACGTCTACATCACCGACCAGAACCATGGTTACGAGGATCCGGAGACGCCGATCGGCCGCCAGTGGCCGCGCAACGCCGCCGTCTCCATCGGCTCCGGCAGCTGGCTCGGGGCCGGCGTGGTGGTGCTGCCCGGCGCGTCCATCGGCCGGAACGTCGTCGTGGCGGCGGGCTCGGTGGTTCGCGGCGCGGTTCCCGGTCACTGCGTAGTGGCGGGTGTTCCGGCCAGGATTGTCCGTGAATACGTCGTGGGCAGCGGCTGGTCGCGGCCTGCTCCCGGCCCGGACTGAGCGCTTTGCCTGTGACCTGTGCGTAAGTTCTGCCACGATGGGCAGGGCCGCCTTCGATGTGGGCGGGGAGGATTCAGCGGCACCTGGGCACCGCGAGGCGCCGGCGCCGCCGGGCCTGATCGGGCACCAGGCAGTCAAGAGGGCATGTGCAGGCACAGGATGACCTCGTCGCGACCGCGGCGTACCAGCCTGAACCCGCGGCAGCCGCGGCGGCGCGCCGGTTCGTCCGTGACACACTGCGGACCTGGCAGCTGGTCGGCCGGTCGGCTGGCCAGGATGAACTCGTCGACGATGCGGTCCTGCTCACCAGCGAGCTCGTCACCAACGCGGTCGTGCATGCGGGTACGCCGGTCCAGGTGACCTGTCGGCTGGCAGCCGGGGCGGTCGAGGTCGTGGTTCTCGACCGGCATCCGGTCCAGCTGATACCCGAGCCGCAGCACGGCGAGATAACCGAGGAAGAGCGCACCAGCGGCCGCGGGCTGATGCTGCCGTCCGAGCTTGCGTCATCCTGGGGCGTCACCTACGCGCGTACCGCCAAGGCGGTATGGTTCCGGCTCGGCATCGGCGCCCCCGACGCTGGCAGCTCGCCGGCCGGCCAGCACCCGGCGGCCGGCCTGGCCACCGCCGGAGAGCGCCCGGCAGTCGGCCCGGCCACGGCCGGCCAGCACCGCTCAGTGACCGGCCGTCACCGCGCGGCGGCCGGCCAGCGCCGCGCGGCGGCCGGCCAGCACGGCGCGGCGGGCGGCCAGCACAATGCGGCGGCCGGCCAGCACGGCGCGGCTGCTAGCCCGTACGGCACGGCGGCCAGCCGGGGTCAGCAGGACAGCACGACAGCCGGCCGGCCCGGCCCGGCCCGCCGGGCCCATGCGGCCGGCATGCTGACGGCCGCAGGGACGGTGGGCGAGGGCGCCCCGGCGGGCGATCCCGGCAATCCCGCGCGGGACCTGCCGCTGTCCGCCCGCGGGCCTGCGGCCGTCCTGCCGGTCTGGGCCCGCCGGAACCTCGGCAGGCTCGGCTACGAGGAACTGCTCAGCCACACGGTCGAGGCCGCGCGGGCGGTCATGACAGCCGACGCGGCGTACCTGCTGGCCGCCGACGACGACGGCGAGCTGAAGGTGCGGGCCGCGGCTGGCGCCGGCCCGGCTAGCGGAGCCGGGCTCGCACAGCTCGCCGCCGGCTCGGTGATGGCCGCGGCCGGGCCGGTCAGGGCCCTCGCCGAAGCCGCGATGTCCCTGGTCACGGTCCCGCTGCTGGCGGAGGGACGGGTCACCGGGGTGCTCGCGGTTGCCGCGGCGGAGCCCGGCCGGTTCGGCGAGTGCGACGCGGCACGGCTACAGGACCTGGCCGACCGGTCGGCCGGCACGCTGGAGCGGGCGCGGCTCGGCGAGCTTGAGCGGGCCAGGCTGGCCCGGGTCAGCTACCTTGCCGAGGCCGGCGAGCTGCTGTCCGGTTACCTTGACCAGGACAAGATCGTGGCCCTGGCCGCCCAGCTGGTCGTGCCCCAGCTAGCCGACTGGTGCGCGGTGCTGCTGGCCGACGCCGCCGGGGCGGCGCGGCCGGTCTACCTCTGCCATGCCGACGAGTCCCGCGCCGACGCGCTGGCCTGGCTGATCGAGAACTCGCTTGCCGCGGTCCCGGACGGCACCGCCGCGGATCGGGGCCGCGGCCGGAGCCCCGGTAAGGGCGCCGGCCTGCGCTGGCAGCTCGCGACCGGCGGCCTTGCCGCCCGCCAGCCTGCGGCAGGCGCCCCTGACCGGCCTGGCGGCAAGGCCGCTGTCCGGCCTGGCGGCGCCCCTGACCGGCCTGGCAAGGCCGCTGTCCGGCCTGGCGGCGCCCCTGACCGGCCTGGCAAGGCCGCTGTCCGGCCTGGCGGCGCCCCTGACCGGCCCGGTGGCAGTGCCGCTGCCCGGCTCGGCGGCAGCGTCCCGTCCCGGACTGACGGTAGTGCCGCTGCCCGACTTGGTGGCAGCACCCCGGCCGGGGCCGCGCAGCTCGCAGCAGACGGCGCCTGGTGCTTCCCGCTGGCCGACGCCGGCGGCGACCTCGGCATGCTCGCCATCGGCGGCGTGGCCGGCCGGCGGCTGCCCGCCGACGTAACCGAGCTTGCCGAGGGGATGGCCCGCCGGACCGCGCTCGCCCTGAGCAATGCGCGGCAGCAAGCCAGCCAGCAGCTCGCCAGCCGGGCGCCGCAGCCGGTGCCGCTTCCGCCCGGCCTGCCGCAGATCCCGGGTGCCG
>WNGG01016579.1_pt1 | contig 12286 bp, 13 predicted proteins | sample 5400661 | NCBI WGS metagenome assembly WNGG01 (sample SAMN13153372, study PRJNA577476) | soil metagenome | isolation source: 100 cm soil or saprolite under Garry oak tree replicate 1 | place: USA:California | collected 2016-06-15 | reverse complement strand
CGGCCATCAACATCCAGACCTCCGGCACCCGCAAGGAGGAGAAGCTCTTCTCCCAGCACGAATACGAGAAGGTGAAGAAGCTGCGCGGCGCCTTGTTCGCGCTCAAGCCGGTCGAAGCGATGGAGCGGCTCCTCAAGTCCGTCGGCGAGTTCAAGTCCAACGCGGAGTTTTTGGACGCGATCTGATCGGGAACGCCGCTCGGTGGCCGGCCGGCAAGAGGACGAGTCTGCCGTGCGTGCGCTCGCTCCTGTTCGTCGCTCTCGTCTGCAGCGCTCCAGCGAGCTGGGCAGGTGAGAGGCTCGGCCTCGAGGTCGAGTCCACCCTGGGACCGATCTGGGCCCTGACCGACCTCTGCAGGGGTTATGGTTGTCCCTCCCCGCTCACCACCTCGCTTCGCGCCGGATATGAATTCGCCCCCTTTGCCTCGGTCGGCCTGCGGGCTGCGGCGGCGCTCGGCGACGAAGGGCGCGCGACGTGCGGCGGCGGAGTCAATTGCTCCTTCGTGGCGGGCTACCGCTCCGCTTCGCTACTCCTCGATGGGCGGCTGCACACGCTCGGGACCACCCAACTCGTCGCCGGCGTTGCGGTCGGCATCGGCCGGTTGGTCCGGCTGCAGTGCAACTGCAGCGAGCAATACGACACGCATGGATCCGGGCTGCCGGTGCTCGAGCTCGCGCTGGGAGTGCGCACCTATGTCGTACCGCGCACCCTGCACATCGGCATCGAAGGCAGGTACTCGGCGATGTTCAACGCAGAATCGGCGGGATCCAGCGCCTTAGGGCCGCCCGTCAGGCAAACCGGGCTGACCGTGAGCGCGGTCGCAGCGTCGTTCGTGGTGGGCGTCTCGCTGTAGCCCTAGAACATCGTGTTGCCGTTGGCGGACGTCGGCGGCACCACCTGCAGCACGTCCCAGTGCTCCACGATCTCCCCGCTCTCGTCGAACGGGAAGATGTCGATGCCCGCCCAATCCTTGTCTTTGTATCCGGGCCACTCCTGGTCGTCTTACCCGGTAGCCCCTTCGTGTCAACCACGGCCGGTGGCTTCCCGCACCGCCGCCGCCGTGCTAGTACGCTCCCGATCGCAGGCCTCGGTCGGCGCGAAGCGAGGGCGGCGAATGAGAAGATGGTTCCGCGCGACGGTGTTCTGTGCTGCGGTTGCCGCCCTGCCCGCCCGAGCGGACGTGACCCTCCAGCTTTTCGCGGACGTGGCGGCGGATCTGCACCACGACGGCTCGCGAACGCATGCGGACTTCAGCTCCAACCACCTCGACTTCTTCGGCAGCGCCAGCCGCGAGCGCTTCAGCCTCCTGAGCGAGGTGGTATTCGAAGTGGGGGACAACAACGAGTTCGCCGCCGACGTCGAGCGTCTGCAGGCGTCCTATCTGGTCGCCGAGTGGCTCCGCATCTCGGCGGGCCGGTTCCATACCGCGATCGGCTATTACAACGACGCGTTTCATCACGGCGCCGTCTTCCAGCTCCCGGTCCAGCGGCCGTTGCCGGTGCGGTTCGAGGACGACGGCGGCGTCATCCCGGCGCACTTCGTCGGTGTGCACCTCGACGGGCACATCCCTCTCGGTCGATCGGCGAAGCTCCGCTACGACCTGGAGACGGCCAACAGCCGCGCGCCCACTCGCGACGGCGTGGTCAACGCCTTCGACGCGCTCGACGCCAAGGCGGTGAACGGTCGCCTGCGGGTCGAAACGGCGGCCGGCACGGGAACCCTGGTCCTCGGCGGGAACCTGCTCTTCGATCACCTTCCGCAGACCCCGGATCATGCCGAGCTCGACGAGCGGATCCTCGGGCTGCACGCCGCGTACGTGGCGCCGCGGCTTTCCGTCATCGCAGAGATCTACGAAGTGCGGCATGACGGTGCGCCGGGGATCGACGTCACCACGCGCGCCGGGTTCGCCGAAGTCGGGTTGCGGATCTTCGAGGAGGTCACGCCGTATGCGCTGATCGACTTCGTCGCATATCCCGACGGCGGCGACCCTTACTTCGTGGCCGAGCGTTCCCACGTCACCGGCACCGCGGGCGCGCGCTGGCTGGTCGCGGAGACCATGGCGCTCAAGGCGCAGGCGAGCCGGACTGCCGGCGACCTGGCGGAGACCCGCTTCTCGGCGCAGTTCGCCTTCGGGTTCTGAATGCGTTGGCTGACGCTAGCGCTGTTGCTCTTGCTGGGCGCATCGCCCGCGGGCGCGGAGTCCTTCGTCGTGCTCGCCCGGGGACAGCCCAACGCGCGCATCTCGGCACCTGCGCTGCGCGACCTGTTCCTGGGGAGGACGCGGACCTGGCCCGGCGGCCGCCCGGTGGAGATCGCGATACCGGCGCCGGACACGCCGGAAATGGCCTGGCTCGCCGCTACCGTGTTCGGCCTCTCCCCGCGCGAGCTCCGCACGCTGCTTCGTCAACGGGTGTTCGCGGGCGAGATGCCCGAGCCCCGGACGGTCTCCTCCTCGCAGGAGTGCCTCGACTTCTCCCGCCTGAGCCAGGGAGGGCTGTGCGTCAGCAGCGAATCGGCCGCCGGCGCGCGCGCCGTGAACGTCGGCGCCCTGGCGCTCGAACAATAGCCAGGGCGGTCTGCGGCGGCGCCAAGGTTTTGCGGGCGCGGAGCTCGAGCGGCTTCACGTCCCAGATGTATCCCTCGATGCGAATCGGCAATCCTCCGGGGATCGCGATCATGCTGGCTACGACTCCCTTGGGCGCCGCGACAGCAGGCCCACCGACCGCGCCGACGGCCGTGAGCGCAGCGACGACCGCTTGAAGATCGTCGTGAGTGCGCGCGGTCGTCGGCGGCAGCCCATAGGTCGTGACGAGGGTTTTCAGATAGCGCGCCAGGTCCGGTCGCTTCGCTTTGCCCGGCAGCGGGATCAATCCGCTGGAGCGCCACGCTGAGGTGGGAAAGCACTCGAGAACGACGTAGGAGCTCGCCGCATCCGCGGCAGCGGCCGGGTCGGAGAGGACGACACCAGGCCTGGCGAGCAGTCCGGCGAACACCTCGACGCAGAACTCGATCCAAGCCCGCTGTGTGCCGGGGAACGTCCGGGGGTATGCTCCCGTCTTTCCCTGCGTCCGGCATTGGTACTCGCAGCGCCGTCCCACCCCCCGCGTTCCCTCGGGCGTCGCCGGGTCGCGCCATCCCTGCGGCCCGTCCAGCGCGACCGCGCACACGCCCTTGCGGCGGGCGAACGCGTCGATAGCATCGGCGAGCGCGTCCGGCGTCAGCACACCCTCGGGCCACCGGATCGCGCCTGCGACGACGCGCGTGAATGCATTCGCAGCGTCATCGAACTCGATCGTCGCGCTGCCGACGGAGCTCCACTTCGCGCTCGCCAGATCGATGCCCAACACCTTCCGAATCACCGAGCGGTGCTCGGATGGTCGGTGGCGAACTCGCCCCGGGGCGAGTCGACTGGGAAACAGTTCAGGATGCGCGCGCGATGCAGTCACCGCCGGAACGCCGAGCGGATCCCCGCGCCGACCACCGTGACCGGATGGAGAAGCGCCATGCCGAGGCGGCCGCCCAGGGTGGTGGGATCGGACAGGACGCCGAGCTGGCGCAGGACGGTGGCGCGGTCGTAGTAGATGCGCTCGCCGAGCATGCGGTCGTTCTCGTCGAAGGTGAAGACGGCGCAGAGGGGGAACTCGAGGTGGCGGCCGGTGGCGGGGAGGCCGCGCCAGGAGCCGAGATGCCTGCCCGTGATCAGCACCTCGAGGACGATCGCGTCGGGGCTGACGTGGCGCTTGTGCACCTCGATGTGCAGGTCCGGTGCGGCGCGGAACAGGCCGGCGTAGTACTCGCGCACCGCGGAGAGGCCGTCGTGGCGCTCGCCCCACGGCCCGTCCTCGTACACGGCGTTGCCGCCGAACGTCGACAGCAGACCGTCGAGGTCGTGCCGGTTCTCGTGCCGGACGTGCTCCTCGACGGCCGCGATCCGCAGATCGTCGCGCGATGACTGCATCGGTTCCATCGCTTCCCCCTTTCAGCCGGGCGGCGCGGGCGCGCGCTGCAGCTTCTGCTGCAGGAACGCCGCCGCTGCCGCGGTGGCGTAGTCCCGGTTCTCCTTCTTCTGGAAGCCGTGCCCCTCGTTGACGCCCAGAAGATACGGGGCGTCCTTGCCGCGCGCGCGCAGCGCCTGGACGATCTGCTCGGCCTCGCTCTGGGGAACGCGGGGGTCGTTCTTCCCCTGGATGACGAGCAGCGCCGCCTCGATCTTGTCCACCGAGTTGAGCGGCGAGATGCGCTCCTGCACGGCGCGCACGGCGGGATCCCTCTCGTCACCATACTCCGCCCGCCGCAGATCGCGCCGGTACGCCTGCGTCGTCTGCAGGAAGCTGACCAGGTTGGAGATGCCCACCAGGTCGACGGCGGCGCGGATGCGCGCTCCCTGGAACGCCACCGTCGCGAGCGTCATGTACCCGCCGTACGAACCGCCGTAAGCGGCGACGCGCGAGGCGTCCAGGTCGGGGCGCGAGGCGACGAAGTCCAACGTCGCACGTTGGGCGCCAGGACCGCGATGCCCAGCTCCCGCGCGTAGAACTGCCAGATGGGCTGGAAGGTGGGCCGCGTCTGCCCTTCCGGTCCGCCGTGCCAGAGGATGACCACCGGCACCTTGCCCTCCGCCCGCGGCGGCTTCCACAGGAATGCTTGGATCAAAAGGCCGTCCGCCGCGCGGTACTTGACGAGATCGGGCTCCACGAACGACGCCGCATCCACCGGGCCCGCCTCGCTCCGCGTCCAGCGCGTGAGCTTGCGGTCCTTGAGCGAGTACGCCCAGACGTCGTTCGGGGAGCGGGCCGTCTGCGCCCCGACGAACAGCAGGTCGCTGCGCTTGTCCGGGAACCGCAGCGTCGAGACGATGCTGCGCGGCAGGTCGAGGGGACTGATGCGCCCGCCGCGCAGGTCGAGCAGGTACACGCGCGACCAGCCCTCCTCGTTGGCGGCGAAGGCCAGGTGCGCGCCGTCGGGCGCGACGGTGAGGCTCTCCAGGTCCCATTTGATCTGCGGCGCGAGCGGCTCGGGCTTCGCGCCGGGCCGGGAGAGGTCGATGCGGTAGAGGGAGTTGAAGTCGGAGTACCGATCGGTGATCAGGTACACCGACTTGCCGTCCGCGCTGAAGCCGGCGTCCTCGACGCTGCCCTTCCCCTCGCGCGGCGTGATCTGGCGCAGCTCCCCGGTCTGCAGGTCGTAGAGGTGCAGGTCGGAATCGTCGATGGCCCGGAACTGCGCCACCAGGAGCCGCTTCCCGTCGCGCGAGAGCTCCACCGGCTGCCAGGTCCCCTCGCGCTCGGTGACCCGCTGCGCGTCGCGCGGGGCCGCCGTCCGGGCGAGGTACACGTCGGTGTCCTTCCCGTTGCGGCCCGTGCCGGAGTAGGCGAAGCGCGTTCCGTCGGCCGAGACGACCAGTGCCTCGTGCCGGCTCGTGCCGTCGGTGAGCAGCTCGGAGCGGCCGGTCCGCCGGTCGAGCCGGAACACCTGGTGGAACTCGCCGCCGCCTACGTCCTGCAGGTACAGGAGGGCCCGCGGGTCGCCCGGCACGAAGCGGGCGGAATTCACCGGCTCGTTCCCGAACGTCAGCTGCGTCCGCATGCCCAGCGGCTGCTCCACCACGTGCAGCTGGTTGGTCGAGGCGAAACGCGTCGCGATCAAGAGCTGGCTGCCGTCCGCGGCGACGTCGAGCGCGTTCGCCGAGCGCGAGTTCTGGTACTGCTCGATGCGCGCGCGGAGCTGCGGCGGCACCTCGGGCATGCCGCTCTCCAGGAGCGACGGGATGCCCGGCACCGGTTTCATGTCCGGGATCTTCGAGGCGGGGGCGGCGGCCTGCGCGACGAGCAACGCGACGATCAGCATGGGTGACCCCTTCTACGGCCAGCGAAAGCGGCGCAGGGTCAGGCCCTGGGCCTCGGCGAAGAGGGCAGCAGCGTACCCGTTTCCCGGGTCGAGGGGGAACACCGAAAAGCGATCCGCCGCATCGGGCAACCCCGTCGCCCAGAGGAGGCGCGCGCCGGCAGGTCCGACCTCGATCTCGTACGAGCGCGTGGAGCGCGAGAGCCCCTCGCCCGTCACCTTGAAGAACGCCTCCTTGCAGGTCCAGAGCCGGAAAAAGGCCTGCTCGCGCTCGGCCGGGGGCAGCGCGAACAGCCTCTGCTGCTCGCCCGCGGCGAAGAAGCGCCGCGCGATGTCGTCGGTGCGCCGCTTCTTGAGATGCTCGACGTCCGCGCCTACCTCGACGCGCGCCAGCGCGATCAGGGCGCGGCCGCCGGAGTGCGACAGGTTGAAGCGCAGCTCGCCCGCGAGCGGGGCGCAGGCGGGATCCAACTCGGGCTTCCCGTGCGGCCGGTATCGGAGCGCCACCGCTCCCGGTGCGATGTCCAGCGCGCGCCCCAGCACCTCGCGGAGCGTGCCGCGCGCGGCGGACCACCGGTCGCGCCACTCGTCGGTGGCGAACGAGGCGGCCCGCTGCCGCTCGCGCGGCGTGAAGCCGGCCGTCAGCTGGCGCAGGCGGTCGGGCGTGACCGCCAGGTCGGCGAAAACGGCGACCACCTCGCCGGGCCTCGGCATCGGGTCCGTGGGCGGCGCTGGCCAGGACTGCATGGAGGGGGATGGTAGCCCGAACGGTGGCCCGGTAGGCGGCGATCGAGCTCCCGCTTGCAGTACGGGGCGGTCCTGCTCGATCGCACCAAGCAGCTCGCCTTCGGGGCCGCGGCCAGCCTGAAACGGCTGTGGGCTCCTGTGGTGTCCGGGAACACCTGGTCGCCCACATCGAGTAGCTCGTGTAGGGGTTCAAGTGCCTAGCCTCTCCCCGAGCGCCCTCGCTAGTACTGATCCCATGCTGGAGACCAAGATCGCTTGGTTCTCGAAGATCGACACCCGGGACGACGCGCTCGAGGTGGTGAAGGTCGCCTCGTACGCCTTCTTCTTCCTCGCCGCCTTGCAACTCGTGCTGTACCTGGTGCTGAAGAGCGCCGGCGCGTTCCTCGACGCCGCGATCATGGTGGCCGGCGCGGTGGCGGTGCTCCGGCTCCACAGCCGCGCCGCCGCGGCCGCCCTCTTCGCGATCTCCTGCGCCGAGGCGCTGGTGACCCTCGCGAACATGCTGGGCGCCCAGCTGGGCGTCGGACGGAACGTGATCCTCGCCGGCCTCATGGTCTGGGTGGCGGTCCGCGCCATCCAGGCGACCTGGGCGCTCGAGCGCATGCCCGACGAGGACGAAGACGACGAGGAGCTCCGCTCCGTCGCCCCGCGCCACTGAGAAGCACTGCCCCCGGGGGGTCGAAGCAGGTTCACTCCTCGAAATGCCGCTCCGGGGGAAGCTCGCCGTGCGCGAGGACGCGGAGCAGCCTGAGCGTGCCCACGCCGTCGCTCTCCGCCACGGCCAGGACGTGCCCCGCCGGATCGACCAGGCGGACGCGGCGGCCGCGCGGATACGGCGGCGCCCGCAGCCGCGACAGGTCCGCCGGCCCCGGGGTGTGCCCGTGCGCCACGCGGCGCGAGAGCTGCGGGTCGAGGCGCAGCTCGGCAAGCCCCTCCAAGGCGCGGTCCAGCGGCTTCAGGTACCGCGCCAGCTCGTCCCGGCCCTGCTTCGCCGCGGCCATCAGCTCGTCCAGACCGACGGACTCGTCGATGCCGAAGGACGCCACCCGCACGCGGCGCAACTCCCGCAGGTGCGCCCCGAAGCCGAGCCGCGCGCCGAGGTCGTGCGCCAGCGTGCGCAGGTACGTGCCCTTCGAGCAGCGGACGAAGATGCCGCAGTCGGGCGGCTGGTAGGAGGTCAGGCGCGCCTCGTCGACGTTGACCGTGCGCGGCTCCCGCTCCACCTCCTCGCCCGCGCGCGCCAGCTCGTAGAGCCGCTTCCCCTCGATCTTGCGGGCCGAGTACATGGGTGGGGTCTGCTCGATGAGCCCGACGAACGAGCGCAGGGCCTCGCGGACCCGATCCTCGGTCAGCCCTTCCACCGGCCGAGTCTCCAGCACGCGCCCGGCGGCGTCCTGCGTATCGGTGACCTGCCCGAAGCGGACGGTGGCCTCGTACTCCTTCTCGCCGTCGGCGATGAACCCGGCCACCTTGGTCGCCTCGCCCACGCAGATGGGGAGGACGCCCGTCGCCGTGGGATCCAGCGTGCCGGTGTGGCCCACGCGCTTCACCTTGAACAAGCCCTTGACGCGCCGGACCACGTCGAACGAGGTCGGCCCGCTCGGCTTGTTCACCACCACCACGCCGCTCAGGTCAGGCATCCAAAGGCTCCAGCGCCTGCGCGACCTCTGCCGCGATGCGCGCGCGCACCGCGGCCTCGTCGCCCTCGATCGCGCACCCCGCCGCGTTCCGGTGCCCGCCGCCGCCGAACCGCTGCGCGATGGCGGACACGTCCACGTTGCCGCGCGAGCGGAAGCTGACCCGCCAGGCGCGCGACCCGTCCTCCGGCTCGCGGAAGGCAGCCGCCACCTCGACGCCGTCGATCGAGCGCGCGTAGTTGATGAACCCGTCGGTCAGGTCGAGGTGCGTCCCGGTGCGGGCCACCATCTCGCGCGTGATGGTGATGGTGGCGAGCTTGCCGCCCGGCGCCACTTCGAGAGTGTTCAGCACCTCGGCGAGCAGCTTCATCCGCGCGAGCGGCTGCTGCTCGTAGACGCGGACGGTCATCTCCCACGGATCGACGCCGCGCTCGAGCAGCTGGGCGGCGATGCGCAGGCACTCCGGGTCGGTGGACGAGTACCGGAAGCAACCCGTGTCGGCCAGGATGCTCGCGTAGATGCACTCCGCCGCGTCGCGGCTCAGCGGGTGCCCGAGCCCCTCGATGATCTTGTAGGCCAGGATGCCCACCGAGGCCGCCGCCGGATCGACGTAGTTCAGATCGCCGAACGGCTCGGTGGTGATGTGGTGGTCGAGGTTGAGCAGGACGCCGCGGCGGGGAGGCGGCGGCACGTCCGGTCCCAGCCGGTCGGCGCTGCCCGCGTCGGTCGCCACGGTGACGTCGTAGGCCGCATCGGCGGGGATCGACCTGGCGACGCGGTCCGCCCCGGCGAGGAAGCGGAAGTTGTAGGGCAGCTCGTCCGGATTGTAGACGGTGACCTCGCGGCCCATCTCGCGCAACGCGCAGCCCAGCGCCAGCGCGCTGCCCAGCGCATCCCCGTCCGGGCCGCGGTGCATGGTGAGCAGGACGCTCCTGGCGCCGCGCAGCGCCTCGACCGCGCGAGGCAGGTTCTCGGCCGGCTTCCACTCTCGCGCGTTCTTGACGCCCCGGTTCTTCGCCTTCACCGAAACCCCCCGCGCGCGCCGAGGCGCACTCTACTCGTCTTCCGGGGCGGACGCGGGGTCCTGCCGCCGCGCGTCCTCGTCGTGCACCTCGCGCAGGAGCCGCTCGATGCGGTCGACGCGGTCGATCGCCTCGTCGTAGGTGAAGTGGAGATCGGGGACCACCCGCAACCCGAGCGCCCCGCCCACCTCCCTGCGCAGCCAACCCCGCGCGGCCTCGATGCCGCGCTCGGTCTCGTTGCGCACGGCCGGCTCGCCGTGGACGGTCCAGTAGACGCGCGCCTCGCGCAGGTCGGGGGACATCTTCACCCCGGTGATGGTGACCAGCCCGACGCGAGGGTCCTTGAGGCCGCGCGTGAAGAGCTCCGCCAGCTTCTGCTGCAGCAGATGGCCGACTCTGTCGGGCCGGCTGTGGGTGGCCATCAGGATTCGTCCTCCCGGACGGGGAGGTCCTCCTCGCGGAGGTACTCGCGCAGCGCCTCCTCCTCCTCCCGGCGGGCGGCCTTCTCGTCGGCCGGCTCCGGGTCGAGCCTCGGCTTGTCGAGCAGGTCGCCGTGCAGCGTCGAGTACGTCTCGATCTCCATCTCGCGCGAGACCAGGTCCGCCACGCCCAGCATCTCGATGTCGCGCACCACCTTGTCGAGCACCTCGTTCACGAAGCTGCGGTCGTTGGCGACTGCCGTCACCCCCAGGACGGCGCGCTGCCAGACGTCGTTCTCGGCCACCTCGGCGATGCTGACGTTGTAGCGGGCGCGCACGCGGTCGGTGATCTTGCGGACGACGTGACGCTTCTCCTTGAGCGAGCGCGCCCCGGGCACCACCAGCGTCAGTCTGAGCACGCCAACGACCATGTTCACCCAACGCCACACGCATGCCAGAATGTCCGCGGCGTGAAAAGCGCAGCGCCGCCCTATAGGCGGCGGCTGGACGCTCAGGTCAGGCTCGGCCTGATCGTCTCCAGCTCGTACGCCTCGATGATGTCGCCTTCCTTGAGATCGTTGAAGTTCTCGATGCCGATGCCGCACTCGAAGCCCTTGTCGACCTCCTTCACGTCGTCCTTGAAGCGGCGGAGGGAAGCGATCTTGCCGGTGAAGATGGGCTTCGAGTCGCGCAGGAGGCGCACCATCGCGGTGCGCGTGACCTTGCCGTCGGTGACCGAGGAGCCGGCGATGGTGCCGAGCTTGGGCACGTTGAAGAGCTGCTGCACCTTGGCGTGGCCCACCACCTTCTCGCGGATGATCGCGTCGAGCAGCCCCTCCATGGCGAGCTTCACGTCGTCGAGCGCCTCGTAGATGATCGAGTAGTGCTTGATCTGCACGCCTTCCGACGAGGCGCTCTCGTCCGCGCCCGACTCGCTCTTCACGTTGAAGCCGACCACCAGCGCCTTCGACGCCGCCCCGAGCATCACGTCGCTCTCGGTGACGTTGCCCACGCCGGAGTGGATCACGTCCACCCCCACCTTGGGAGTGGCGAGCCGGGTGAGGGCGGTCTTGAGCGCCTCGACCGAACCCTGGACGTCGGCCTTGACGATCACCTTGAGCGTCTTGGCCTGGTCCTTCTTGCCCCTGGCGAGCAGGTCCTCCAGCGAGAGCTTGTTCGACTTGGAGAGGTCCTTCTCGCGCGCCTTCAGGGCCCGGTGCTCCGCGATGGTCGCCGCAGCGGTCTCGTCCTCGACCACGTTGAACTCGTCGCCGGCGCCCGGCGCTCCGTCCAGGCCCAGCACCTCGACCGGGAACCCGGGCGGGACGTCGTCCACCTGCTCGCCGTGCTCGTTCATCATCGCGCGCACGTGGCCGGAGTGGATGCCGGTCACGATCGGGTCCCCTACGTGCAACGTGCCGTCCTGCACCAGGACGGTGGCGACCGGCCCGCGGCCCTTCTCCAGCTTGGCCTCGATCACGACACCCTTCGCCGGCCGCCTCGGATTGGCCTTCAGCTCCAGCACCTCGGCCTGCAGCAGGATGGCCTCGAGCAGCTTCTCGATGCCTTCTCCCGTGCGCGCGGACACCGGCACCATCATGGTGTCGCCGCCCCACTCCTCGGGGACCAGGGCGTGCTCGCTGAGCTGCTGCTTGATCCGGTCGGGCTGCGCCTCGGGCTTGTCGATCTTGTTGATGGCGACGACGATCACCACCTCCGCCGCCTTGGCGTGGTTGATCGACTCGACCGTCTGCGGCATCACGCCGTCGTCCGCCGCGATCACCAGCACCGCGATGTCGGTGACGTTCGCGCCGCGGGCCCGCATGGCCGTGAAGGCCTCATGGCCGGGCGTATCGAGGAAGGTGATGTCCGCCTCGCCCCCGTCGGAGCCGACCACCTCGACCGAGTAGGCGCCGATGTGCTGGGTGATCCCGCCCGCCTCGCCCTCGGCCACGTGCGCCTTGCGGATGGCGTCGAGCAGGCTGGTCTTGCCGTGGTCGACGTGGCCCATGATGGTGACCACCGGAGGCCGCGACTGGAAGTCCTCCGGCTTCTCCTCCACCTCGGGCAGGTAGTCGACGATCTCGAAGCCGGTCTTCTCCACCTTCCAGCCGTGGTCGAGCGCGAGCACGCTGGCCGTGTCGAAGTCCACCGGCTGGTTGACCGTGACCATCTTGCCGTTCGTCATCAGCTTGCGGATGAGGTCGGACGACTTGACCCCCATCGTCTGCGACAGCTCGGCGACGGTGATGGTCTCCTCGAGGCGGATCACCTTCTTGTGCTCCGCCATCTCGGTGATCTCGGTCTGCTTGCCCTTCTTGGTCGAGCGCTTCTTGTGGCCGCGGACCGGCACGTAGGCCCGCTGCTTGGCCAGCTCGATCAGGTCCTGCTTGGAGAGGCTCTCCACCTTCTCCACGCGCGGGCCCTTCTTGCCCTTCTGCTTGTCCTTGGTGACGTCGATGAACTCGCGGCCGCGGCCGGGACCGCCGGACACCACCGCCAGTTCGCGCACCTCGCCGACCGGGCGGGGACGGAAGCCTCCGCCGCCGGGGCCAGGGCGCGGCGGCGGCCGGGCGATGGGGATCAGGGGGCGCGACAGCACCACCGCGCGCGTCGC
>WNGG01007261.1_pt1 | contig 12289 bp, 19 predicted proteins | sample 5400661 | NCBI WGS metagenome assembly WNGG01 (sample SAMN13153372, study PRJNA577476) | soil metagenome | isolation source: 100 cm soil or saprolite under Garry oak tree replicate 1 | place: USA:California | collected 2016-06-15 | reverse complement strand
TTAAACGCGTTTAAGGAGCGTGAAATCATATTAATTACCTTTTGGTAAGTAGCTCCTATGGTGAACATACCTGAACCTGTTAGGGCTTAAATAGGGGTACTGAGGTCAGCATAGTCTAAGGCTTCTCTGTTGGACCGAACACACAAAAGAGAAGAAAGAACAGATACAGGATACAGGATCCATAGCGATCCAATGATGCGATCCAATCACTTGCGAAGTCAAATCGCGAACGGGGGGTTTGGAAGGGGGGATCGCTCGTCATACGAGAGATCTCCAAAGCTGTTATATGATCCTCGCGTGGACCCGAGAGGTTCGTCCATGCCCTCGGTTTCACTTTGGGAACAGGTTGAAGCTCGACGCAGAAACCGAGCGCATAATCTTAGAACAGCATGGGCGAAGGCCTGTCTCGAAGATAGCGAAAGAATGATCACTCGCGCCGAGGCTCGAAGGCTCGCGACATTGATCCTATCTCTCCCGGATCCCCGAACCGTTGACGCTTACGAGAAAACAATGTTTGACGCGCAGTTTTTCGAGATCACTCTCGACGGTGATCACGTTCGCCTCGTGGCAGTTCCTTACGAGCTCGCTCATAGCGAGATAGCTCCGGATAGCCGAAAACAGATCCCTGAAGAGATCTCTCGTACTGCGAGCGAGTAGCTTTGATCTTCGAATTTGAAGGGAAAAACCGATCCGGAATGACCGTGTTACAAACCTATGAAACCTTATATTCCCTTCAACAACGATCCTCGGCCATGTCCCACGAACACGGAAAACAGAAACCTGAACGCTACTCTGAGGACGCGCACTTAACAGGGCTTGCAAACGAGATTTTGAAAATCTACGACGGATCCGAATTACTCGACGCTTCAACGTTCCAGAAAAGGATCATTTTCACAAGCTCCAGCCTCGGCGACGAGGAGATAGCTGGCAAATGTAAAAAGATAGACGGAGCTATCCGCTTCCTTTGGGAAAATGATTTCCTGATCCTAATCCATAAGCCAACGTGGGACGCTTCTCCCCCTCTCGAAAAAACCCGGATCCTCGTCCATGAACTTCTCCATATTGCGGAGGGCGAGGACGGCGAAGCCTCGATCCGAAAACATGGAGGCGAATTCTGCTCGATCGCCAGCCATGACAAACAATGTTACCGGATAGCCGAGGGTATCTATCGAAAACTGCGAACATTGAAAGAGTTTCAAACTCAACAGGAGATCGCGGAGCTCTCCATTCCAGTTCGAAAAACAGAAACCGTTTCAGCCTCCAATTAGAGAAAAGAGCTCAAAAATCCAAAGCCATATAAGGATAGCCTCAGGTATAAGGGAGCTATGGATCCTGAGAAGCCCTCCTGTCCGGCTCATGGCGCGCGCAACGTCGGATCCGTTCGAGGATCCAATGGGATCGGAAAATGGTTTCGCTGTTCCTATGGAGACTTTGAAAGGTTCGTCTCGCGGGAACTGTACAGTTTCGGAGAGGTGATCTCAATGGACGTTTGGGAAAAGATTTCGAAAGGCTTCGAGAACCTCGGCCAAATAATCTCAGAGGGAGGCGACGACATGAAAGAACGCGCACAGAAAGAGCTCGACGAGCTCGGACGAATAATCGCCATGGAGAAAAAGAAGAAATGAAAGGCTCAAACCGGACCCGTTCACGCGGAAAAAGCAAACGGAAGATCCTCAAATCCTACCTCAAACAGATCGTTCTCAATGAGAACTCGCCGAAACTTTTTCCCTTCCTCTGGTTTATCCTCGACCTCTTAGACGACGGCCAAGTGAACGGATCCCTCCTCGTCTCGGTGATCACGTGAAAGCCTCTCCAATGGTTCCGCTACTGATCACGCTTCAGATAGCAAAACTCTTCATCATTTTAACAAATCCTTTCAATACTCATTTTCTCAAATGGTACTTCGATCTTCACAACCTTCCCCCTTACGATTTCCACGCCTTCGACGAGGTACTTCCACGCATAGCCGGAAACGGACCCGTTCCCTACTCTATGCTATGGTACACGTTCGCCCAGTTAACGCGCCTCGGGATCAGGCCTTACTTCCTCTTCTGCTACGGGATCGATACGATGTTCTTCATAGTGATCGCAAAATTCCACGGCGCGTTTTACACGCTCTATTACGTGCAAATGTCGATAATCGGGGTCCTGCTTACCCCACAGGATTTTCTGATCTTCCTGTTTATCTTTCTCGGAAGGATCCGGTTGTTCTTCCTTCCTCTCGCAATTGCGACAAAACTCCCGTTGATCCCTCCAATCTTCAATGCTCGCCTCTGGTACTTTATTTTCTTTGATCCGATCTCTCTCCATGACAGCGATAACTGGGCTCGTTATGGATTACTCGCGACGGCATGGCTTATTTCTCTAACGTTGAATCTTGTTGATCGAGGCTTCAAATTCCCGCGACATTTGGACGGGATTGCGTGGACAATCCGGAGAGTTTTCCGTTGAGTTCGCTCGACTTCGGAGGACTCTTCGTGGCCGTCTCCAATCTCTCGTTGATCCTCTATGGCCTTCTTGCTCCCCACTCTGGAGTATTGGAGCTCTTCAAATGAGATCTCTCGTAGTACGTGGCTTCGAATCTGTGCATAGATGGCTAATACGTTCCCCCCGTACTTCCATGCTAACGATCGAAAATGGCAAAACTGCTATTGATCCTGCTCGAAATAGTGATCGGGCTCGCCCTCGTTGGAACAGTCGCCACATCGACAACCTCGGGATCGACAGCGCTAGCGTCGTTCACAAACGCGCAAGCGTTGGTTATCATAATCCCACTGATCTTCGTGTCTCTAATCCTATTCGGGGCGTACCAGCACTTCGAACACCGAAAAGGCCGTGGGGGCCTTTTGGTTTTCGAGCAAAGGATCAAGTTGGTCCTCGTCCGTCTCCAAACGCGCGCAATGCGCGCTTTTTTGTGGGCGGCCGTGGTCTATTGAAAGTAAGCTACTGGCGCGCGATACGGCGCGCCTCCCCCCTTTTTCTGATCCTCTTCATATCTGCGATAATTAGCTTTGGAACCTTTCCTCTCGCCCATGCTTCACCATTCGTAAGCGAAACCCACATAACCGCTTGCGCGGGACCGACCTGTAATTCCTCTTCTTACACGGTCACAGCTGGAAACGTAGTGATCGCCGACTGTTACGCTTTGTTTAACAATGCCTGCACTATCTCAGATTCATTGAGTAACACGTGGACACTGCGAGAGGACGCGAATTCAGCAGGAAATAATCGCCAAAGCCTTTACACCGCGACTATTTCCGCTACAGGAAGCGATATTGTTAGTTCTTCGAGTAGTGGAGTAATCCAGCTTGAAATCGTGCAATACACAGGGATAACCGCGATAGGAACTAACGGATTTGACAACGCGTTCAATCGGCCGTCGAGCTACAGTTCGACAGTAACGCTTACGACTTCTAAAGCGGCCGTGATCTACGAAGGCTGGGCCGTTCTGAACGGGGCCGGAGGGGGAGGAGCCTGCGCTGGCCTTTCCTCTATCACGGGCTCACCAATCTTCAATATGCCCTGCTTCGACTGTATCGTTAGCTGTGGATCTGATAAGGGAATGAACGCGCTTTCAGCCCAAATCTTTCTGACAGGCGGCCCCGGAACGTTCCCTAATACGGTTTCATGGGTCGGCGCGGCCAATGCTGACAACCAACAGGTACATTTCGCCCTCGAACTCGATCTCGCAAACGCGATCCTGATAACGGCCGCAAGCCAATGTTATGGAAACTGCGGAAGCCCGGCCGTAACCTACGCGAACACAAATTCGACCCACTCGATCAATTTCAACAATTCCGTAACCCTATTCTACGAGGCTCAATCAAACCTTAACGGGATCGTATCCAACGTTACCCTTAACATCGCAAAAACCTACACGAACGGCGAAAATCTGGTCCTCGGCCTCTACTCTGTGGATCCCTCGTGCAACGGAGCCCCTTTCACGCCAACCTGTCCGGCCTTCCTTCAAACCTCGTCCAAATTCACGAACCCGAGCAAAGGACCCATTTCCATGCCTACATCGTTTCAGATCCAGATAGGAGAATGGATCGGGATCTCTGTAACGGCCGCCTTCACAGGGCTTGACGTTAACGACACAAATACTTCTGTTGCATTGAATCAGATACAGGGACGAACCCCCGGAACAATCTTTTCCCCTTCAAGCGCAGGATCCTCGAAAATAGGCTTGTACGCGTGGATAACAGGATTCTCCGTGATCGTTCCCGGAGGAGGGGGAGCAAACTCCGGAAGCTGTAATATCGCCTGTGATCTTATCGCGTTCGTAACAGCATTAGGAGGGGGAACAGTTGGAGGGATCGCGGCCTTCGGAATTCTTTTCGGTTTGATCTCCGGAACCCTTCTGTATGCGACGCGTCAACATGACGCACAGGGCCATATCCGGGGGTTCGCGATCCCTATGGAGTTTCTCTTGGTTTTCGCTGTTCTTTTAATGATCGCCATGTCGGCCGCAGGCGCGTTACCTCCCTACATTCCATTGATCATTATCGCGATCTCAGCATGGCTTTTAACCTCTTCAATATGGAGCAAGCGAAGATCCTCGCAAACAGGCGAAGGAACAATGTAGAAAATGGCAAGCACGATCGTCTTTCTCCTAACCTTCGCCGTGATATTCCTTACAATAGGAGCCTCCTTCGGCATCATCACAGGCTCGACCCCAAACATTCAGAACACCATGAACCAGATAACCGGGCCATGGCCCACGATCACAACTGGAAATTGTTCATTCTCCTCAGACGGTCCGACCGGAAACTGTAGTATTCTTGATACTTTCTTTCTCGGAGGAATATTCGCGCTCTCCTCATTCGGATCCTTTCTTTTCCGCATGGGCGCGAGCCTCGTTCTCATCGTCCAAATAATGGGGATCTTCTCTCCACTCGTAACTATCCCATTCGTCGGACCAATCTTTTTCGTGTTCGTGATCATTTTCGCGATCTATGCTTACTCGCACATTCGCGGGAATCACCCGGAGCTCGGATAAATTGAGCGATCAACCCCTCGCAGAAGCCCTCGCAGAATACCACGCGGAGATCGAGCAAGCGGAAAGAGAAGAACGAGAAGAGAAAAGGAAAAAATCATTTGTTGCCCCTGTGAATCCTCGGCCCAACAAGCCGGGAGGGAGGGGATCACCAACAAATGATCGGCCCTCCCGCTCGCCTGTTGGAAATCGGCCCACGGAAAACCACGTTCCGAAAAACGTCCCAACAACGCTAGAAGGAGCTCTCCAATTCGACGGATCCGAGGGAAAAGGCGTACACGAAACACTCGGGGTTCTCGTTAACGCCCATGTCGCGCAAGCGAAAGCAATTCTTGGTAGAACTAACCTCGTCGGACACGAAGATCTCGTCGCCGTCGCTGATATTTTCCATTTGGCTAAACACGGGATCGGGGGAAAATATGATGAGCCTCAACCGTTTTTATCAGAATGGGCTCTCGACATTCTCGAAGGATTACCGAGCATTGGAGGAGCAAGCCGGAAAGAATTCGTTAGCGCATGGTCAAACGCAGAAAAAGAACGCGCCCGAGCCCAAGCCGAAGCCGATAAAAACCAGCGCAGGATAGGTTCATAAGCTGTTACTTCGTAGTACGAGAGATCCAAATGACCGATCTAATTACGATAATCCTTCTCAGCGAAATCGGGGCCTTCCTTCCAATCTTCGTTTGGATCATCATAAACCATTTCGGAGGCTACCCTCTCGCAATATGGAGGCTTCGAGGAATAGCTCGATTCGGAATGATCATCTTCGGACCCGACAAACGCCCAACCTCCCGGTATCTCAAACAAGAAATTGTCGTCAATGAGGATCCGGCCGGACCCATGTTTGATTACGGAGGGAAAAAATGGGCCTATGGAGGGGTCGTAACCACAGAAAAGGGAAAATTCGAAACAATCGGGAAAGACGACGGTTCGCAGGCCATAACCTCGATCGGAGATCCTCTCTTCTACTACAACCATGACGACATAAACCCGATAAAATGGCGTGATTTCAACGCGCCCGGAAAAGTTGACGGAAAACTGATCATGGAAGCATGGAAAAACGACGCTATCGAACGTATGCACAACGTCGGACGTAAACCTCCGATCCCATGGTTCCTGATCCTCGCAGTCGGTATTATTGTAATGGCCATGGTCGCAGTAAACATCTACTACGCCCACGATACTCTATGCGCGATAAAACCCCGAGTGTGCTAACAAATGGACCCACGCTTTTTCCTCCTCCTAGCCAATCTCCAACTCTTCCTCCTCATGGCATTAGGAGCGATTCTTAGCCCATGAGCCGGAAACGGAAACCAAACCCTAACGGTCCTGACACGGGAGAAAGTGGAGAAACCTATGACGCAGAAATGGAGGCCTCGAAAAATGCTCTATGAACACGTAGGAGATAACCGGAGCGGTAAGACTTTCACGAACGCACTTTTCGCATGGGAAGCCTTCAACCTCGGCCGAAAGATCTATTGTAACTGTTCCGAGGACATGGAACGAGAGGGCGAATTCCTATGTATCCTCAACTTCCCCCATTATCATATTGACATGGACCAGATCCGGAAAACCAACCTGACGAACTGCTATATCATGAGCGACGAAAGCGTCGAGGTCTTAGACGCTCGCCGAGCCATGAAACAAACGATCCTCGAACTAACTTATTTCAACCGACAGGCCACGAAACGAAACGTTGACTGGCATTATGACGCGGTACGACACGAGGACATTGATCCACGGATCCGAACCAACCCCCACTTTCGCATAACAACGATCCGAATCCCACGAGATCCACGCCTTCCACTCCTCGCTATCCGGTTCAAAGTCGAAAACCGTTACTCCGCACATATCCAAAAATTCGTCCTCTCAAACTACACGATCCCTGCGCTCAAAGACTATTATCCTATCTACAACGACATAACCCCCGTCTATTCCTCGGAGAACTCGTAACAATGGCCTCTTACCCGATCGGTATCATGCTAGAGATCCTTATCCCCTTTCTCGCTCTCTGGGCGAGCGAAAAAGGCGAGTTCGGACGTTATGTCGGGGTCTGTTGTTGGCCATTAGAGATCGCTGTCCTCGTGCTTCCTCTCGAATTCCTAACGAATGATTCCGGATCTTACGTGGTACAAACGATTGCTTTCCCTTCCGATACTCTCGCGATCTTCGTCCTCGTAGTCTTTTTATTCTGGATCTGGGCCATGGTCGATCTCTACTATTTCCGACAGGGAATGAAATCGGAGAAAAAAGCGGTTTGAGCTCATCGCTAAATCTCTCCAATGCTCGACGAATAGGGATCCTTCTCTTCCTCGGCTTCCTCGTTTTCACCTCGATCCAAATCGGTTCCGGAGCAAACTCAAGTCCAACATGCGCGAATAACGTTCCTTCGCTCCTCCAATGCGGGATCACTCCGGTCACATTCACCAATAATTTAACGGGCGCGGTAACGATCACCTTTCCGATCTCATTCGCAACACCTCCGAACATCACGCTCGTTAATTACTCGAATCCCTTTCTCGGGTCCGGAGTAAGAACGTCCGACACGATCCCAATCGTAGGGGGAGGAGCTACGCCTCAAACATGGGTCGCTATGCCTCTCATGATAACGGAGATATTCGGAAACACTAACAACCGGATCAGAGAAGACGATCGTTTCGCCGATCAGATGCGATTAACCGTGAATGTGGTCGTCGCCGGAACGGGAACCTCTACGTTAGAGGTTCAACTTTCCCCTGACGGGGTGAACTGGGTCGATCCGGCCGCCACGCCCGGATCCTGTAACGTAGGCATTGGAGTAATTGGGTTACAGTTCTCGCTATGTTCGCTAACTGCGGGAATAACCGGAGCTGATCCCTTTGTCAGGATCGTAGGGTTCTTCGGCAACGGCATAATCAGCCCCCAGTTCGGAATAATCTCCGTTAGCTTCCTTTCCACTTTCGGAAGAGTGTCGGATTTCGAGGCCTTGTTCATCACGAACACGAACTTCGTTCTGAGAGGCAATCTTGTTGTAGTCTCGACGGCAACCTTTACTATCGGTTGGGAAGCGCGAGAATAACAAGAAAATGGTTAACCCTCAAGCGAGCTACTATTCTTATCGTCAACGGGTCGAGCAAGATCAAATCGCAAGAATGGAGAGAATCCCTCGCTGTTCTGTTTGTGGGGCTCGTTGTGCGGTTTGTCGAAGGCTCAAAATGAGAGATTCTCGCGCCTGTTGTCTAAATGCGAAAGGAAGGAGCGTAAGCGAATCTCCACTTCCTCCAATGGAAACCGAGGGGGGTCCTAAGATCTCTCGTACTGCGAGCGGATAGCTGTTGGAACGCTCCTATTATCTCGAAGGCGAAAAATACGATTGGGTGATCGCTCCGAAAGGATTCGAGAAGGTTTTTCACTCACAACGGGCGCATGAACTTCGACGATTTATAAGGCCGATCCATTCGATAACTCTCGACGCAGGATCCGGAACAGGATTGATAACCCGTTATCTCTCTGGGTATGTGATCGCTTGTGATCTGAATCTTTGGAATCTCCAACGAGCTAAAACTCGTGTAGTCGCCGATTTTGTCCAATGCGATCTTTCCGCTCTTCCCTTCCGCACTATCTTCGATAACATTGTTTCCTCTGAGGTCCTCGAACATATCTCGCAACCAGAAAAAGCCGTTCGAGAATTTCGGAGAGTTCTCAAACCAAGAGGCCGCTTTGTCGGATCTGTTCCTTCACGATCTCCAATATGGAAATTCCGTTCTCTTCTCTCTCAAACTCACCCACATTCAGAACCCTTTCATAACAATTATTCACGATCGAGATTGGGATCTCTTCTCTCGACGGGTTTTCGAAACATTCGGATCGTCCCTGCTGTTTTAGGTATGGCGTGGTTCTTTGAGGCTAAGGATTGAACCCGAAAAACAAATCGAAATATAAATTCCGGAAAGCGTGGAGTTGGCCTCAAGAAGTAGAAAACAAGATCCGCGAGCTCTGCGAAGGGTCCGTTCTCCATGTTTGTTGTGGAGAAAGCAAGATTGGAGACGTAAGGATTGATCTAGAAAAGGAAGCCGATATTCGCGCCTCCATGTATTTCTTACCGATACGCCCCGAATCCTTCGATACCGTACTCTGTGATCCACCGTGGGAGCTCGCTTATCACCTTCGAGGAAAACTCCTCCGCGCTCTTCGTGATCCTCTCAAACCCGGGGGAAGACTGATCTTTAACTGCTTCTGGTTCCCAAAAACCCGGGGCCTGAGTGTAGATCCCGAGATCTACGTTGGAGTTCCTACTTCTCTCTGGAGGAACGCCTCTCTTCTCATAACCGCGCGCAGAATGGCTTTGGAAAGTGGCGCCACAAGCGTTTTAGAGCGTATTCGCCCCAAACCCGAAACCGCTCTCCCAGATCCGGGGGTACAGGCTTCTTTAATAGCCGGAGATACCTCGTAGTACGTAGGGATAGCTAATGACGCCTGAGAAAGCGGCCGAACTCGTCTCGAAGTTCTTCTCGAAATCACGTAGAGGAGAAAAGAAACAAATAGCGGTCGGAATATGGAATTGTCCAGTCTGCGACGTTTGGACCGACGATCCGAGCAAGCACAACCACGAGGAGTTCCCTCTCGAATGATTCCGCTTCTCCAAACCCTTCTCGAACTCTGCTCGATCGCCGTATTCTCGCGTCTCCTTCTGAGGCTCGCCAAATGACGCAATCCGTCGAAGTCTCGATCGAAAAGATCTCCGATGAGCTGATCAAGATCCGGAAAATTCTTGAGAAGAGAGTGGAGGAACTCGCGAATGACGACTGAAGAATCAAAACCGTTCTCTCTTAGTTCAGCTAAGGAATGTGTGGAGATTCTTTTCGAGGCCTTACCCAAAAGTAAGAAAATGGAACATATCGGAACACTCAACGAGATTCTCGTTCCATTGGAAAGAGCTATTGCAAAACTCGGTAAAGATTGGACTGGGGAAAAATGAGCGAACCTCTTTACGATATGGTCGCTGTAATCGAGGAACGCGCGAAGAATCTCGACAAGAATCTCGACCTCTTCTATTCCTACATTGCAGATCTCGCGAAATCGTGGAGGGTTCAATTACACGAAGCGACGCTGAAAGGCCCGGGGTCCGTTGACTGGCCTCTGATCAACAAAGTTCTCTCCTCTATGGAAGAGTTCGAACTCGCCATGAAAAAAGAGGCTTTGAAACATTGAGCGAGAAACCGAAGGGAAAACTAACCTATTGCCTCTCATGCAAGAATGATACCGAAACGATCATTCTCCCCGCTAACAGTTTCCTCGGCTATCTCATGCGGGACAAACGCCGGATCTGTCGAACCTGCGCGAAACCAAAACAGGCAAGTAAGCTCGAAGTGGAAGAATGAGGAAATGTCCTCAATGCGGAGAATGGCTAAGCTATGACGGCGCGGGAACCTTTTACTGTCGAAACTGTAACTCATGGAAAAGGGGCGAGGAGCTCGACGCGCTAGGAAGCAAGCGAGTAACCGGGGGAAACTTGCAGAAGAGGAAAACTTTTGTTGGCGATATTTGACAATGACTTCTCTCCCCTGTCTTATCTGTGGAATGGGAACCGACGCTCTCCAAACTCCGACTAACTGGGGAAGCGCGAGCTCGCGCTCTCTCTACATTCGAACCTCGAACGGCGTAAAAACATGGGCTGTAATCTGTTTTCCATGCCTCCGAGCCCTCGACACTTTGGATCTAACTGAGAGAACCGTTTTCGCTCCAAAAGAAGCGAGCGAACTATGGGATCGCGCCTTTCCAAACATGAAAGGATACCATAAGGGACCGATAACACAGGGAGGAAACCAGAAAAATTGAGCCGATTAAAACCGAGCGACGCAAAGATTCTTGCGGAAACATTCGTTCAAGCCTGCGAACCTCTCAGTAAGGAGGATCTCGTTCCTGCCGTGTTTGCTTCGACAATGTCATATTGCGAGGCGATGGATTGGACCCTCGACGAATCCCTCCATTTCATAATTGAAACCTTCGGTTGGCTTAACAAGCTCAAAATCTCCGGAACTCCGATCCTTCCCGCTTTCTTAGCGCGCTATCGAAAAACAGGATCCTCAAAATGACCATTCCCCCCGGATTATCGTTTGGATCCATTCCTGTCTATTGGCTGCAAGAGAAAAGCGGGAAAATGAAGGCAATCGTCGGAAAGTTCCTCGAAAACGAGCCTTTGAACGAGTACGAGCTTGAAATCCTTCGTTGGTACTTTTACCAATGGGTCGCGGCCTTCCCGACAAAACCCGACGACTTCGCGGGTATCCTTCTCATGTCTCAGGAAGAACTAAGGCTCTACAATATGCGCCTCCTCAATGATTACGGAATCGATCCACTATGAGCGGAAACATTTCGCTGATCCTCTTGCTCGCGACCTGCGCCGTTCTCGCAGGCCTCTTCGCGATCGTCTACGTTTTCCCACGGAAACCTCGGAAGCGAGTTTCTCCCGAGGAAGGCGAATTCTCCTCTGAGATCTCTCGTAGTACGAAGGCGTAGCTCAATGCTTGATTGGGTCGATCTCATTCTCCCGATCTGGATCATTCTTTGGTTGTTGGCTCTCGTGGTCGCTGTCGAGCTCGGAGTTCTTCTCGCCATGCTCGCGAAAATCGTTATCGAGCTCAGGTCTTAGAAAATGCAAACCGTTGATCAAACGGTTCAGGTTCCTTCTAAGAACGCGAAACGGGTTCGCGGGCCTCGGACGCCTGCAGAAAAGGCTCGTAGAACCTTAGAACGTCGAGAATTCCGGAAAAAAAGAGATCAGGAAGATCGGGAAGCCCGGAAGGGTAAACACAAACACGGGAGCGGAGGAAAAGAGATAATGAATTGCGTACTCGACAAAGAACCTCTCGCGCCGAGTAAGAATTTTAACCCCACTTTTCAGATCTTGATCCATTGTTTGAGGCGAAGAAAGGAGTTAGATCATTTCGCCCGGTTGCCTCTCAGAACTCAAATGGCTCTGAGAGACAACGCAGGGATATAAGCCCTCGTACTCCCGCCGAAACGGTTTCCGTTCCATGCTTCTTACAGTTAGGCTTTCGGAGTGTACCAAAAAACCCTCGCTCTCTTCGAGCGTGGCCCCGATCCGATGGAAGCCTATGGGGAAACCTCTTAGAGGAGTATTCAGGTAAGCCAGCGTTAGCGGAGTTCTACTCTCAATCCTGCTTCCGGATCCTGAGTTTTCAACGCTTGCCTTTAATACCCGTACCACTCGGGCGAGCATGGCGAGAAGAACTCCGAGCTCGACAGCGACCACGAGAGCCAACAACCAAAGAATGATCCAGATCGGGAGAA
>WNGG01013582.1_pt1 | contig 12290 bp, 10 predicted proteins | sample 5400661 | NCBI WGS metagenome assembly WNGG01 (sample SAMN13153372, study PRJNA577476) | soil metagenome | isolation source: 100 cm soil or saprolite under Garry oak tree replicate 1 | place: USA:California | collected 2016-06-15 | reverse complement strand
TTTCCGGCTTGATGTCCCGGTGGATGACCCCGTGGTGGTGGGCATAGTCCAAGGCACTCGCGACCTGGGTTGCGATGCGCACCGCCTCCTCGATGGCGAGCTGCTGCTCGCGCGTCAGCTTCTCCCGCAGCGACTCTCCCCGCACGTAGGGCAGCACATACCACACGAAGCCGTCGCTTTCGCCCGAGTCGATCAGCGTGAGAATGTGAGGGTGGTCCAGCCTGGCGCTGATGTGGATCTCTTGCAGGAAGCGCTCGGCGCCAAGCACGGCGGCGAGCTCGGGGCGCAGGACCTTGAGGGCTACCTCGCGGTCGTGTTTGACGTCGCGGGCCAGGTAGACCGTGGACATCCCGCCGGCGCCGAGCTCGCGCTCGATCGCGTAGCGGCCCGCGAGAGCTGTGGTAAGACGGGCAGTGTCGGTCATCGCCGTGAGGTGAGACCGTGATCAAGATGCGACTCTGATGCGGGACCCGCCAGCGGCGTCCTGACCAGCTTGCGCACCCCGCCCATGCGGTGTTATCCTTAGGAGCACAAATGCCTTGGCGCCACGACTTCGTACAGTGCTTCTGGGTCGACCCGGATTGGGGCGGTTTCAGCGGATACCCTGAGGGCGAAGCGCCCTCGAGGATGCCCCCGGAGCCTAGTGGCCCCGCACATGTCCACAGTAAGCCCGTCACGCATTGGGGCAAACCCAATGCAACTGACCGACCCATAGGCGCAGCCGTGGTCGTCGTCCGCGACCGGACCGGCTTCAGCTACGAGCGTCACGTCGGGCTCGACGACTTCGTGACGGTGCGCGATGCGGCACAGCTCCTCGGGATACCTGCTATGACGGTGACTCGCTGGATCAAGAAGCGGCGAATCCGGAGCCGCAAGCAGAACAGGTCCTCGGTCATCCGCCTGCGGGAGGTGCTCCGCGTCGCCAAACACAGGCAGCGCCCGGTGAAACTCGGGAGTCGGATGAAGATCCTGGGCTAACAGCGATGCGTGTTCGATTCCGTGAGCCCGAAATCCGAGCCGCGCTTCCGGCGCGGCTCCGTGCTTCAAAGGACCCGGTGCGTGACTAGCAGCGTGACCAGCAGGATTCCGCCGGGATTCTAGCCGGATTCTAGCAGGGATTCTAGCAGGGATTCTAGCAGGGATTCTAGCAGGGATTCTAGCACGGTTTCCAGCAGGAATAGGAGCAGTAAGGAGTGCGTAATGAAGACAAAGACACCCACCAAAGCGCGGCCATCCCGGCCATTCCCGGACTACATCGACGGCATTGTGCGCGAGTACGGGCCGCGCGTGCGCGTCGTGCAGCTGTGGCGCCGCCTGGACCGGAGGAGAAACGTGTGGACGTACCTCGGCCGCGTCCCCCCAGAGGTGTGCGAGTTCGAGCTTATCGGCAGCCGCTTCGGTGGAGGTGAGTACCGCGCGAAGTTGCTCGGCACCTGGGACCGAGAGCGCCGCCAAGAGGAGTACCTCGAACAGGTCACGTTCGCCATCGACGAGCAATACTGGCCGATGACGGCCGAAACCCGCGACCGTATCAGGAAGCAGCACGGGATGTAGCATGCCCGACGCACGGCCGACTGGTCTCGATCTGCCCGACGGCCTCCCCCCCTGGCTCGCTGCCTTCGCGCTCGAGGCGCAGCACGAGACGGATACGCTGCGGGAGAATGGCGCCGACCAGGCGGCTGCGGCTCGTGTCGCACTCCTGCGCAAGTTGGTTGCTGCCGCGCAGATCTACCTCGACACCGAGCTCGACGCCGCGGAAGCCGCCCTGGAAACGGGCCGGTGCGAGGAGACGATCCGCCGCGCAGTCCGTGACGGAACCATCCCCGACCGGCGCGCCAACCCCAAAGGGCGCCACCGTGTGCGCCGTGGCGACGTCCAGAAGCTTGCCGCCCCTGCAACCGGCCCGTATGATCCCGATGCCGATGCCCAGGACATCGCCAGACTCCGGAGGCAGGTATGAAGCACCGGAAATGCTGGACGAAGTCCCTCGGCGAGCGCGGCCGCCGGATCAGACTGTACGAGAAATACCCAAGCGGCCCGATCATGCGGTCGGTATTCGTAAACGGAAAGGAGGCGCGGAGAAGTCTCGGGCATCGTGACAAGGAGAGAGCGATCCAGCAGGGCTACGAACTCGAGAATGCCCTGCTCGCGAACGAAACTGCGCTGGACGAGCAAAGCCTCACGCTCGGTCTCCTGATGGACCTGTATCTCGAGAGCCCCGCGCATCTGGGCAAGAAGGCGCGGACCCAGCACGATGAAGGCCGGACGCTTCGCCGAGTGGTGGAGTTCTTCGGCCGAACGCGCAACGTAGATACCCTCTCCGAATCCGATGCCAAGCGCTACACGATGGCTCGGCGCCGGGGTGAGGTCGCACGTCCCGATGACGAGAACGGGCGCCCCGTCGGCGATCGGACGATTGGGGCGGATCTCGAGATGTTGCGGCGGGCCCTCCTGTGGGCAGTGAGGGAGCGGAAGACGAACGGGGAGCGGCTGTTGAAGGAAAACCCGCTCGTCGGTGTGCGGTTCCCGAGCGAGAAGAACCCGAAGCGACCGGTGATGTCACACGATGTCTATCTCCGGCTCCTGGACTTCGCAGATCGGGTGCACCCGCTTCTGAAGCTCGCCCTAGTCGTGGCGGAAGGGACCGGTCGTCGCTTGTCCGCTTGGCGGAATCTGTTCTGGGACGATGTCGATTTCGACGCCGGGACAATCCGCTGGCGCGCGGCCAACGACAAGAAGGGGTACGAGCGGTGGTGCCGATGAGCAACGCAGTGAAACGCGCGCTCACGGCCGCTCGGCGGGCGCAGCAGACGATCGGAAACACGCCGGTCTTCCCTGCCCCGAAGAACCCGGCCCACCCGTGCGGCCGGCACGTGCTCGACGGTTGGCTGAGGAAAGCGTATCAGCTGGCCGAGCTCACCCCGCAGCCCGGGGGAATGTGGCACTCCCTGCGCCGCAAGTGAGCGACGGAGCGGAAGGGCTACCCGGTGAAGGACGTGGCGTTTGCGGGCGGGTGGCGGACTGAGCGGACCGTACTCAGCTCCTACCAGCAAGCGGACGCCGAAACGGTGCGACAGGTGGTGTTGCATCCGACGCAGCGGATCGTGAGCCGCTAGCGGCGGGAGAAACTCACACCGAAACTCACACCACCAGTGCGGAAAGTAGAACGGCCCCAAAGTGGAACTCGCTGCAGGGCCGGCGGTTCGAAGGATGGAGCGGATGGGATTCGAACCCACGACCCCCTGGTTGCAAACCAGGTGCTCTCCCAGCTGAGCTACCGCCCCCGTCACCGAAAATAGGGATGGAGGTGCGAGATGGGTAGTTTGCAGTAGACGCCGAGATGCCGAGGACCTCGCCCCGTAGGGTTAGGGCAACGTGCCTGGCCTACCGCGCGTGCACTGGCGGGCGAGGATGTCCCGCACTGGTTGCCCGCGAAGCTTGCTCCATTGTGCGCCTGGTTGAGCAGGTCCACCCTGAGGTTCTCGAACGCGCGATCTCTCTCACGCTGGCTACGGCGGCCTCAAGGGAGCGGCCTAGCCCTCCAGGCGGGGACAGCATTGAAGATCCCCTGGTTGAAAGTCTCAGCCGGGCCTGGCCAGTCCCGTCTGCGTTCATAATGTAGATCTCCTCATGGCCGTCGCGAGTACTCTGGAACGCAATCTGCTTCCCGTCGGGCGACCAGACGGGGTCGTCGTCGGTGAAATTACCAGAGTTGAGCTGAGTAACCCCGGTCCCGTCCGCGTTCATGACGAAGATATGGAGGTTGCCACCATCGCGGGTGCTCGAGAACACGATCCGCCTACCGTCGGGCGACCAGCCCGCGTGGTCGCCCTCGCCTTCGTTGGTGGTGAGCTGCGTGACGCCCGTGCCGTCCGCGTTCATGACGTACAGCTCGTTGTCGCCACCTTGGGTTCTCACGAACAAGATTTGCTTGCCGTCGGGCGACCAGGAGGCCGGGGAATTGTCGCCTGCATTGTTGGTGAGTTTGGCAGGCACTCCGGTCCCGTCCGCGTTCATGACGAAGACGTCATAGTTGCCGTCGCGGTTGCTGGTGAACGCAATCCGCCTGCCGTCTGGCGACCAGCAGGGATTGAATGCCTGGGCAGCGTTGCTGATTTGGGTCATTCCGGTCCCGTCGGCATTGATGGAGAAGATCTGGAAGTCTCCCAAGACGTTACTACTCAACGCGATCCGCCTCCCGTCGGGAGACCAGACGGGACCGAAGTTCAGAGCAGTATTGTTGGTGACTAGGGTCACGTCGCTCCCGTCCGCGTTCATCACGAAGATCTGACAACAGCCGTCGCGGTCACTGTGAAACGCCATGGCCCCGTGTGGTGCGTCTCCCGGGGCGAAGCTGAGCTGCGGCCTGCCGACCCCTGACCCGACAGGCGCCTCGGTCTCCCGGCATTCGCCGAAACAGAGCCCCACAGCGAGGATCGACAACAGTCTAGACATGGGAATTCGAGTGCGCATGATCAGCTCCGGCCAAGAGGACAGGCCTATCTTCGCACATATCGCCCGGACACGACACGTACCGCCCGAACACGAGCCCGTCGGATGCTCGCCAAGTGCTAATGACTCGGCGTCCACAGCACGGCGCGAGTATGGTCCGAGATGCTGATCCCTACCACCTGGCCGTCGCCGTTTATGCCACGCGCTTCACTCTGCAGGTCGCCTGGAAAGATGCCGAGGTCGCGCATGCCGCTGCGCTCGTCCCACACGAAGGCGTGTTCGATCGTGCCGTCGCCAGTCGTGCTCAAGCCCACGATTTGACCGAGTGCGTTGACGGCGGTCGCGACGCTTGTGCCGCTCGCTCCAAGGAGCGTACCGATGTCTACCATCCCAGCCGTCGCCGTCCAGCGGAAGGCGTGAATCGCAAAGGCGTCGTTCTCACTCAGCCCGACCACGACGTCGCCCTCGTTCACAGCGCTCGCCGCGCCGCCCCCGCACGGGTCAGTGAAACCAAGGGAACCAAGGTTGTGGAACCCCCCGCGCGAGCTCCAGAGAAACGCGATCGTGAAGGCACAAGGATTGGCGTCGGTGCCGAAGGGACCGCCACCCGCCACCTGGAGTCGGTTGTTGACATCGAGCGCCTCTGAGTTGTTGCCGACGACGGGCGCCAGGTCCGTCATGCCCTGCGCTGCAGTCCACAGGAAGGCGTGGAACGATCCATCTGGCAGGTCGCTGCGGCCGACGACCTGGTCCAGGTCGTTGATCCCCCGGGCCCGGCCGAAACCACCACCAAAGGTCCCCAGGTCCTGCATGCCGCCGGCTGGCGTCCACAGGAAGGGGCGGCGCTCACCCGACGGCAACTCACTGACGCCGGCCACATGGCCGAGGTGGTTGATGGCAAAAGCGCGGCTGAAGGTGCCTCCCAGGGTGCCGAGGTCCTTCATGCCGCCGGCTGCCGTCCAGACGAAAGCATGCTGCTCGCCCGCGGCCGTCTCGCTCAGGCCGACGACTTGCCCAACGTCGTTGATCGCCCGCGCCTCGGCGAACCCGCCGCCGAGCGTGCCGAGGTCTGTAATGGTGTAGCCTCGGGCGGGCGGCGCCAGGTCGGCCTGCACCCGAGGGCGTGCCGGGGGCGACATTGGTTCGCTGCACGCGATGGCGGCGAGCATGACGGCAATGGCCGAGGTTGTGATCTTCGCGCACATAGTTCACTCCCGCTCAGGGGTCAGCGCAGGTTAACGACTGGTCAGGGCGGGCCCACCTCGCAGCCGCCCCATTACTGCGATTTCGCACTCACCGCGCGCGTCACCAAGGGCGCCAGCGCTAGCCGCACCGCATTGGCGTTGCGCGCTGAGTCCGCATAAAGCTCGCCGGACGGGATCCGCACCCAGTCGTGACCCGACGGCACCATGTAGAGCTGCAGCCCGCCCTCATTTATGTAGAGATCCTTGCCGCGCAGGTCCTCGAGATCCACCCACACGGACAGCGCCGCCGTCTTGCCGTAGGTCCCGCCGCCGAACAGGGCCGTGAGGAATTTCTTGCCGAATGACTGATACGTCTGCTTGGCTCCATCCCATCGCGCGTCGCCCTGGTCGAACTTGGCGCTCGCGAACACGATGCGCGCGTGGAGCCAGGCGTCGGCCTGGAACCGAGCACGCAGCTCAGCCATCGCCACGGAGCGGGCGACGTTCAGCTTGACCGTATCGCGCTCTCCCGTCGCCGCGCTGAACAGGCCGCCGAGCGAGTCCGTCACGCGCTTCCAGATCGCCGCGCTCTCTTCGGGCGGCACCACGGTGAAGCCGGCGCCGCGCAGCTCCGCGGCGATCAGCGAGTCGAACTTGCCGCGCTTGGGGTCCGCGCTTCCCAGCTCGTCCGGCTGGGTCAGCGGAGTGAGCGCGATCGTCTTGACCGAGCCGTAGATGCGGTTCTGCGGCACAAGGAACGGGTCGTAGTGGGTGTGCCCGGCGCATCCGACGCCGAGCCCGGCGGCGACCAGCGCGGCGAGACAAGTGTTGCGGGTCGTCATGATGAAGCCCTCCCTAACTGTCGATGTCAGCGGATTACTCTTCGGCCACCCGTTATTCACAGGCGGCGGTCAAGTCATGGTCAAGCCATCCCAGCCAGCACCGCCGCCGCCTGCTCGAGGATCGCGAACTCCGCACGGAGCCGCACGATCTCGCGGCGCTGTGACGAGCACCTGGCGGACCGCCTCTCGCTTGAACTCGCGGGTGAAGTGGCGGCGTTGCACGCTCCGATTAATGGCCGGCGGCCCAGCTCCGCGCATGGGGCGTTTGCCCTATGTGGCTAAGCGTCGCTTGCGAACGGTGTTACAGCGGGCTACGTTGGCGCCCGTCGCGAGGTGCGGCTCGGGCGAATGTCCTTAGGGCTTTCTACAAAAAAGGTGGCGCAGCTTCAAGTTGCGCTGACCACTCTTCTCTCGCCACTCGACTTCGAGAGCCTCGGGGAGTGGCGGACGAAAGCGCGCTACACCGTCCAGGCGCTGCTCGGCGCCGACAGCTCCGTATCGCTGCTCCAGATCCCCGGCGAGCCGGCCCTCGAGGCTGACGACCCGACACCCCTGGTCGAATACGGCGCACATTACCACCAGTTCGATCGGGTCGACAAGTATCGCGACCTCGGCACCGTCGCATTCACGTGGGACACGATCGGCCACCTGTGGGAGCGGCCGAGCCGCGCGGCCTGGCTCGGGAGCGAGTTCTATAACGACTGGGTGTGCCGCCACCGCCTGTGCCAGCCGCGGGGTCTGAACGTTGCATTGCCTCCAGGCCAGCCGCTGATCGGTCCACCGCAGGGAGAGGACGTCGCGGCGCTGTACTTCTACCAGGACGCCGAGCGCCCCGCGATCGACCGGGAGCGCCAGCGCGTGATGCTCGAGACGCTCCTCCCCGCCTTCAGCGCAGGCGCGTACATCGCGCTCCGCGTAGGCACGTGCGGCCTGCTGGCACCGCTGGTCAACACGCTGGCGGAGGGTGTCGCGCTGCTGGACGAACGTGCTCGCCTGGTCTACGAAAACCGCGCGCTCCGCCAGATGCTCACCGACGAGCCGGATGCGGCACGGGTGGAGCGCGAGTGCACCCAGATGGGGCGTGCCGTGCTTGCATTGGCCGGCCGGGCTGCGAAATCTCGGGCGGGAGAAGTGAGCGGGCCTAGACCGTACGCGCTTCGCACCACGACGGCATCCTATGACGTGCGCAGTGCGCTAGTCGGTCCGGGGGTGCTCGGCCGCGGTCCGATGGCGGTGGTGGTGATCGAGCGTACCACGCCCGGGCGCCGGGCCCTCGAGGGGCTCGCGATTCGGTTCCAACTCACGCCGCGTGAGGTCGCAGTCGCGCAGCTCCTTGCGGAGGGACGGTCCAACCAACAGATGGCCCGCCTGCTCGATGTCTCGATTCACACGGCGCGCCGCCATGTGGAGCACGTCCTGATGAAGCTCGGAGTGCATTCGCGCGCGGCGGTCGGTGCCAGGCTACGCGACGGCGACGGCGAGCGCAATGCGTGAGCGCCAGCGAGACGGGTAGGATCACTGGCTGCAATCAGTGCCGCTTGGCGGCGTTGACGGCTTTGCTGGCGGTGTCAGCCAGCTCCGTTCGAAATTTCGCCGCCTTCTCCGGCTGCCCGAGCGAGTCGTACGCCACCACCAGGTCCTTTCGTGCGTCCACCAGCCAGCTCACTCCCCGATCGGTCCGCTTCGCGAGTATCTCGTAGCCTGCGAGCGTCTCTCGCACCGCTTCCGCGTAGCGGCGTTGGCGCAGCAGCGTCCGGCCCAGTTTGATCCGCGCAATGCCAGTGTTCAGGTGCTCGGCTCCTTGACTCTCCGTGAAGATTTCGATCGCCTCGCGGTACAGCGGCTCGGCGCGGGCATACTGCTGCTGCGCCACGTACACGCTGGCCAGGTTAGACACCCCGACGCCGGTAAACGCGTGCTTGCCGCCGTAGACCGTCCGGTAGATGGCCAGGACGCGCCTGGCGAGCACCTCCGCCTCGGCGAACCTGTCGCGCGCCAGCGCTACGCCTCCCATCTCATTGAGCGTCGACGCGACCTGGGGATGCACCTTCCCGAACACCCGCTCCCGTATGACGAGCGCCTGTTCAAAGAGGCGAGCCGCCTCGTCGTTGCCCTGTGGCTCGAAGCGGAGGGCCCGCCCTAGTACGGTCAGACCGGCAGCGGTCTTGTAATGGTTCGGGCCGTAAAACGCTTGGGTAATGTCGAGCGCCTGGCGGTAGTACTGTTCTGCTTCCTTATAGTGCCCCCACTCTTGCTGCACGGCGCCGAGGTTGATGAGATCCTCGGCGACGAGCGGGTGACGTTCACCGTTGAGTTTGCGCGTCAGCGCGAGGACGAGCCGATCCAGCGAATCGGCGACCGCAAGGTGCCCCGCGTAGAAGTGGGTGTTCGCCAGCTCGCGCATGCTGGCGGCCAGCTCCGCAGTCGGCGTGCCTCCCGCGGCGCTCCGCAGCCGAACAGCCTGCTCGAGCACCTTGATCCCTTCTTGGTACTGGCCGCTCTCCTCTAAGGCCTGCCCGAGCGCGACCGTGGCGCTGGCGATCGCCGGGTGGCCTGGCCGAAGCTGCCGCTTGCTCATCTCCAGGCCTTCCCGGATCAGCCCCTCCGCTTCCTTGTACTCCGCTTGGTCCACCCGCAAGCTGCCGAGCGCCACCAGACTCTTGGCGGTCTCGGCATGGTCGGATCCGAACAGCGCGCGGCGTTGGGCGAGGGCGGTGCGGAGCAGCGAATCCGCCCGGTCGAGCTTGCCTAGCTTCTGGTAGATGCTTCCCAGCGTCTCGTACAGCTCGGCCTGCACCGCGGGCTCCCCATCGAGGCCCTGCGCGTCCCGCACACCCCGGTCGACGAGCGTCACGACGCGCAGACTGTCCGCGGGCCCGACGGCCTCCTCGCCGCCCTGGAACAGGTTCAGCATGAAGTGCTGGATGCGCTGCGTCCGCGCCGCCTCGGCGACGGCGGCATTCCGCGCCGTCGCGAGCCGCACCGTGTAGAACACGACCAGACCGACGACGACGATGAACGACGCGGTCGCGGCGGACACCGGCCGCCAATTGCGCCGGACGTACTTGCCCAGCCGGTAGCCGAACGTGTCCGGCCGGGCCTCAAACAGCTCGCCCGCGAAGTAGTGATCGATATCCCGGATCAGCGCCTCGACGGTTCGATACCTCCGCTGAGGCTCGATGTGCATCGCGGTGAGGCAGAGCACGTCGAGATCCGCCCATGCTCGCCTGCTGACGGACTTCTCCTTGGCGGCCGCCGACGGTCGCTCCGGGCGCTGCTCGACAATGACCGTCTCCGCCTCGCTCGGCGTCCGATTCGCCAAGTCGAACGGCAGCCGCCCGGTCAGCAACTCATACAGCACGACGCCGAGGGTGTAGATGTCGGTATGGATGCCGACAGGCTCGCCCAGGATCTGCTCGGGCGCGGCGTAGGCCGGCGTCATGAGCCGCAGCCCGGTGCGGGTCCGATCCACAGGTCCCTCGAGGCTGTCGAGCTGCTTCGCAATGCCGAAGTCGAGCAGCTTCACGCTCCCGTCCGGCTTGACCAGGATGTTCGAGGGCTTCAAGTCGCGATGGACGATCAGATGCCGGTGGGCGTGCTCCACCGCCTCGCACACCGCACGGAAGAGGCGCAGACGCTCCGGAATCGAGGAGGCGTGCTCCTCGCAGAACTGCGTCAGGGGGACGCCCTCGACGTACTCCATCACGAACCAGGGAGTCCCGTCGGGGAGGGTGCTCGCATCGTACAGCCGCGCGATCGAGGGATGATTGAGTTGGGCGAGCGTCCGCTGCTCGCTGGCGAATCGCTCCCGGCGATCCGGTGAGAGCCACGCGTCGCGGAGGATCTTGATGGCCGCGACGCTGCCGAGGTCTTCCCGCTCGGCGAGGTAGACCACGCCCATCCCGCCCTCGCCGAGCACCTGCTTCATCCGGTAGGGGCCGAAATCCTGATCCAGGAGGGCCGGCGGGATTCCTTGCTCGAGCACCTGGCCGGCCACATGGGCTACGTTGCGGTCCAGCAGCGAGTCGCCCCGGGCATCTTCCTCGAGCAGGCCCAGCACCTCGGCCATGAGCGCTGGGTCGTCGCGGCATTCCACTTCGAGGAATGCCCGTTGGGCGGATCCCGGCAGGTCCGCTACTTCATGGAAGAGGGCCTGGATCCGTTCCCAGCGCGTGGCATCCATCCTGGAGCCTCAGCTCGCTCGCCGCAGCTGATGCGCCAGCCATGCCTTGGCGGCTCGCCAGTCGCGGAGAATGGTGGCCTCCGATACGCCGAGCAGCTCGGCGCTTTCCGACACGTCGAGGCCGCCGAAGAACCGGCTCTCGACCACCAGCGCCTGGCGCGGCTGAAGGCGGGCGAGCTCCTCCAGCGCGGTGTGCAGCCCCAGCACGTCGTCCGCGCTGGTCGCGATCTGGTGGGCGGCCTCCTCGAAGGTGACGATCGTGAGTTCGCCGCCGCCCCGCTTGTGAGCCTTCCGTCGCCGGGCAGCTTCGATCAAGACCTGGCGCATGGCGCGCGCGGCAATCCGTTTGAAGTGCAGGCGGGCGAGCCCAGCGAGCCCCGGTGAGTTCCGGAGCTTGAGCCACGCCTCGTTCACCAGGGTTGTCGGGCTGAGCGAAGCGTTCGGGTCGCTGCGCCGAACGCTCCCGGCCAGACGCCGCAGCTCCTCATAGGCCACACTGAACACGTGGTCCAGGGCGCGCCGATCACCCAGCAAGGCTTCTAGCTCGCCGCCCTCCAACCCGTGTTCCGTTCGGAACGCTCGAAGCGCCATGACGGCATTTCCTGCAGACTCGCGCAATGCAGGATGGACGCCCCACGCCCGTTGCGGAAAGCGGTGGGGCCGAGACTATAACCCCTGAACTTGTAAGAGTATCACTCGGGGAGGCGCCGTTGCAACCAGCGAACTCGCATCACGTCACTCAGCGGCCATGTGTCGCGAGAGCGACATCGCGCTTCCGCAGGGTTCTAGCGGGCCGCCGTCCCACGGTCCATGTTGGACCGCAACTCAGATGCTGTGATCCCCAGGGCGCGATGTCGTGCGGCTCGCCAATGCCTCGGGGGGAGCGAATCGCGAAACCGGCTGGGTGGGGGCAACCCACGTGGCCGGTTTTTGTCTTAGTGCTTCAGGCGGAAGAGCAGCGGGCATCGGACGCTCCTGCCCACACCCTGCGCCGGATGCGGCGCCTGGTGCCACCACACCAGGTCCGACCGGGCGAGGGATCATGCGTCACTCCGTTCTGAAGCACCGGCTGCGTCCTGGTCTCGTTCTGGTCGCCAGTCTGGCCCTCGTACTGGTTGGCTGCGGCAAAGAGGGGGGCGGCACCGGGCCGGCTGCGGACTACACGCTATCGCTCGCGCCGGCGGCCCTCACGATCGTGCAGGGCGCAACCGGCAACACGACGGTGACCATCACGCGCACGAACTTTTCCAGCGCCGTGACCTTGAGCCTGGGCGGCGCGCCCACCGGGGTCAGCGGGTCATTCAGTCCCTCAGCTCCCACCGGGACCACGTCAGCGCTCACCGTCAGCGTCGCGGCCGCGGTGGCACCCGGGGTCTACAACCTCACAGTGGCCGGCACGGGGGGCCCCGGCAATCGCTCGACGCCGCTCACCCTCACGGTGAGCCCCGCCCCGGACTACACGCTGTCGCTCGCGCCGGCAACGCTCACGATCGTCCAGGGGGCGAACGGCACCGCAGCGGTCACGATCACCCGTACCAATTTCACAGGGGCGGTGACCCTGAGTCTGGGCAGCGCGCCCACCGGCGTCACCGGCTCGTTCGACCCGGCGGCGCCCACGGGGACCAGCTC
>WNGG01007259.1_pt1 | contig 12290 bp, 8 predicted proteins | sample 5400661 | NCBI WGS metagenome assembly WNGG01 (sample SAMN13153372, study PRJNA577476) | soil metagenome | isolation source: 100 cm soil or saprolite under Garry oak tree replicate 1 | place: USA:California | collected 2016-06-15 | reverse complement strand
CAACGCGAAGGCGCGGTGATCGTGTAGCGTGCCCAGGGACTTCACCGCCGCCCGCTGCACTCTCACATCCCGGTCTTCCCGCGCGATGGCCCCGAGCACGGGCACGACCTGGGCCCCCGGGAGGTTCTTCCCCACCGCCTCGACGGCTTCGCGCCGCGCGTCGGGGCTCGAGTGAGTCCGCGCCAGGTCGACGAGCGCCGCGCGGGCCGCATCCCGGGGCTGCCGGCCGAGGGCTTTGATCGCCTGGTCCCGTACATCCTCGTCGCCGTCGCTCCGGGCGACCGCGATCAGCGCCGCGAGTGCCTGGGGATCGCTCTTGCGGCCGAGCTCTTCCACAGCCTCGCGCCGCGCGTCGGGATCGTGGAGCGTCCGTGCGAGCGCGATCAGCGAATCGGTCGCGGCGGCCGACGGATTGTCACCCAGCGCCTCGGCGGCTTGCCGCCGCACGTGGCTCGCAGGGTCGCTCCGCGCCGCGCGGGAGAGGGCGGACACCGCTGCGGGATCCGGCTCGTGGCCAAGCCACTCGGCGGCCTCGGCGCGAACGCTCGCGCGCTCCTCGCCCTGCAACCACCGCTCGAGAATGGGCACGACCGAGCCGGTGCTGGCGTGCAGCCCGACGGCGGCGATGAGACTCTCCTTCAGGTCCCTGGTAGCCGCCTCGGCGAACAGCGCCTGCACCCAATGCAGGCTGGCGTCGTCATCCGCCGCCCCCAGCCATAGCAGCGCACCGCCGCCGAAGTCCACCGGCAGCGCGAGGCTGCTCACGTGCGCCCGCGTCGGCACCGGCCGACCGTCGGCCCTCGTGGTGTAGCGGAACAGGAAGGCAATGTCATCCGCGTCCTCGCGGGCACCAACCAGAGGAGCGAGGCGCACGCCGCGGAAGCCGGCATCCTCCCTACCCGTCACGCGGCGCTCGCGATCGAGGGACGTGGGGTGCTCGGAGACCGCACGCCCGTGCACGCTGTAGCCGACCCAGAACCGCCGCGTGCCGAGTCGCCGCGCCTGGGCGCTCGCCCAATCCCACCGATCCGCGAGAGGCCGGGCCGGGCCGGCGTAGCGGAGCACGGTGTCGGGTGCCGTGCGGGTGGCGTCGGCGGCGAGGTCGCTTGCGGACAGCTGGGCCCCCGCGTCGAGCGCTTCCGTTCGGGCTGCGAGGGTGGTGCCGGCGCCGATCGTGACCACCAGCGCCGCGACGACCAGGCCGGCCATCCAACGCGGGAAGGTCTCAACCTGCGCGGGCACCATGAGCCGTTGGACTCGGCCTATCAGGGAGCCACCCCCAGCCGCCAGGGCAAGTGGCGGCGTGGCGACTCGGAGCTGCTCCATGCCGAGCAGGGCCATCGCGTAAACGTGCGCGTCGCCGCCGCATGCGGCCACCGCGAGGTCGTCGCAGCAGTGCTCGCGCTCCTCCCGCACGCGCCGCGAGACCCACCACGCCGCCGGGTGGTAGAACAACAAAGTCTCGACTGCGGATTGGAGCAGGTTCACGAGGTAGTCGTAGCGCCGCACGTGGGCAAGCTCGTGCGCGAGCAGCGCGTCGAGCTGCAACGGCGTGAGCCCCGTCAGGGCGCTGGCCGGTAGCAGGATCACCGGGCGAAGCCAGCCGATCACCGCGGGCACCTGGACGAGGGCGGACTGGAAGACCCGCACCGGCCGGGTGACGCGGAGCCGCCTCACCAAGCGTCCGAGCGCCTCCTCGCAGCCTTCCGGTACCGGGTGAGTACCTGTCGTCCAGAGCCGCCGGACGGCCAGCCACCCTGACGCGAGCCGGAGCGACATCACCAGCACGCCCCCGAACCACAGGACCACGAACCACGGCATGGCAGGATCGAGCGCCGCGCTGATCCGCGCGGCAAACGGCGCTGCGGGAGAGACTGGCGCGATGCCGGAGCGCGCGCCGGCCGGCCCCGCTTCAACGGCTCCGGACGGGGGCGCCGCGGGCGACGGCGAGGAGGCGGTGGGAGCGGGTGGCGGGGCGAGCGCCGACGTGCCCGACTCCCACGTGGACATAGAGTGCGAGGCGCCGTGCAGCCGCACCCCTGTCGTGAGTGGCAGCGCGACCATCAAGCCCATGGTCGCGATGGCGAGCGCGTAGCGCATGCGCGCGGCCCGCGTCGGGACGATCACGAAGAGCGAGGCGAGCCCCACGGCGGCGAGCGCGTCCTGCCACAGCGAGTGCAGCAGCGCCCAGCCTACAGCCTGGGTCACAGACATATCCTTCCTCTCTTTTCTTTTCGTCGAGCACGATGTTGACACGGCCAACACGACAACCAAGCGTAGTTACACCCGGGCTCGAATGCGGGTTTCCGGCCGGCCTGTGGAACGGGCCGCACCGCGCCCGGGTACCGTGCTCCATGGCGACCCTCCTCAGATGCCTCCTGGCGCTCATCGTGTGCGTCTGCCCGCTGGGGGCGGCGGCCGCCCAGGGCGTCGCAGGGGCGCCGACCTTTGGCTGGCGGCCGCGGTTGTCGCGCCAGGGATCCCTCGTGCTGCTCGGGGTGCGTCCGTCCGTCGCGGACAGCGTGACCAGGATAGAGGGAGAGCTCGCGGGAGAGCCGCTTCATTTCGAGGTCGTGGGGGACGAGTTTCGTGCTCTCGGCGCAGTGCCGCTCGAGGCGCAGGACAGTGTGGCGGCTCGGGTCGTAATCGAGCGTGCCGGCGGTGCGAGCGACACGGTGATCGCGCCGCTGCGCGTCCGGCGCCGCCGGGCACCCCGCGAGCGGCTCCACGCCGCCCCCGAGTTCGTCCAGCCGCCGGAGTCGCTCTCCGAGCGGATTCGCACCGAGCGCGAGCTGGTGGAGGAGATCAGGCGCCGGGCGCACGACACGCCCCGGCTGTGGCGAGAGCCGTTCATGCGCCCCCGCTCGTCAGCGGTGACGGGGACCTTCGGCGTGGTGCGGATCTTCAACGGCGTGGTGCGGAGCCGGCACCTCGGCGTCGACTTCGCGGGCAAGCTGGGTGCGCCGGTCCTGGCGGCGAACCGCGGCGTCGTGGCATACGTCGGCGATCTGTACTTCAGCGGCACCACCGTCTTCATCGACCACGGCGCCGGACTCGTCACCGGTTACCTGCATCTCAGCAGTACCCTCGTCACGCCGGGGGACACCGTCGCTCGCGGGCAGCTCATCGGCCGGGTGGGCGCGTCGGGGCGGGTGACCGGACCACACCTTCACTGGCTCGCCGACTACGGCAAACTCACCATCGATCCCTTGGATCTCGTCAATCTCGATTTCACCGCGCCCCCGCCACTGACCTCGAGCCCCGGTCTGGGCGCGAAGGCTCAGGCCGAGCCACAGCCCGACAACTGACCCGGGCGCAAGCCCGGGGTCCTGGGAACCCTGGGTCCCTAAGGGTCCCTGGGGTCTTCCTGGCGACCAAGTAGCGATGGCGTTACTGTGTCGGGATGACCTACTCGGATGCGACTCGCGCGGAGCTTGGGGCCATCCGGCGGGTTTCGGTCGCCGAGGCCCGGGCGCTCGTGGACCAGGGCGAGGGCGTGCTCGTCGACACGAGGGACCGCCGCCTGTTCGACAACGCGCACGCTGGAGGCGCCGCCTCCGTGCCGCTTGCCGAGATCGTCGCCGCTCCGCTGGAAGCCGTGCGCGGCCTCCCTCCCGCCCGCACGCTGATCCTGTATTGCGCTTGACCGGACGAGGAATCAAGCGCCCGTGGGGCGCGAGGACTGATCGGAGCGGGCGAGGATCCACGCCGCGTCGCGGTACTGGTCGGAGGTCTGCGGGCCTGGCACGAGGCCGGCTATCCGATGCGGTGGTGGCACGACTGAGCCGACCGCGGGCTTGTGTCCGGGGTCAGGGCCCGGGGATGCCGTTCGCTCCGCGATGATCGACGTACTCGAGGCCCTAAGACAGGGCCTGGCTCCCCACTATACGGTCGAGCGCGAGATCGGCGCTGGCGGGATGGCCACGGTCTACCTCGCGGTGGAGCGCCACCCGCCCCGCAGGGTGGCGATCAAGGTGATGGACCCCGACGTGAGCACGCCCGCGTTCCGCGAGCGGTTCATCCGCGAGGTGGAGCTGACTTCGAAGCTCAATCACCCGCACATCGTGCCGATCCTGACGGCCACCGAATGCCTGTTTGTCCCGAGCGGACCCGAGGGCCTCTGCTACTACGTCATGCCGTACGTGGAGGGCGAGTCGCTCCGGCAGCGGCTCGCGCGCGAGAAGCGGCTGTCGCCCGCCGACGCGCTCCGCGTGGCCCTGGAGGTGGCGGACGCGCTGAGCCATGCGCACGCACAGGGGATCATCCACCGCGACATCAAGCCGGAGAATATCCTGCTCAGTGCGGATCATGCCCTCGTCGCCGATTTCGGGATCGCGCGTGCGATCAGCGCGGCGGGGGGCCGGACCCTCACCGGCGTCGGGGAGCAGGTAGGTTCGCCCGCGTACATGAGTCCGGAGCAGTTCACGGGTAGCAGGACAGTCGACGTCCGTACCGACATCTACAGTTTGGCGTGCGTCCTCTACGAGATGCTGGTCGGCGAGCCGCCCCTCTTGGACGTGCTCACCAGGCCCGCAACGGGGCGGCGCTCCCTCGACGACGTGTTGCGGCAGGCGAACGCGGGCCACCACACGGCCGGCATGCTGAAGGAGGCGATCGCCCGCGGCCTTGCCACGCTGCCCCAGGACCGATTCTCGAGCGTGGACGACTTCGCCGCGTCTCTCCGAGCGGTGCAGGATCAGCTCAAGGGCCGGCCCTGGCTTCTCGCCGGCGGCCGGAAGGTCGCGCTGGCGGGAGGCGTCGCCGCGGTCCTCGTCGCCGGCGGGCTTGTCCTCTGGGGGAAGCGCGGCCCGACGCTCAATCCGCGGCGCGTCGTCGTTGCGGCGCTCGAGGACCGCACGAGCGACACGACGCTCGCGTTCCTTGGGCCCCTGGCCGCCGACTGGATCACGCAGGGCCTGGCGCGGGGCGGGCGCGACCGGCTCGAGGTCGTGCCGTCCAGCCCGGCGTTGTCCCACCACCTCGATGTCGAGCGGATCCGTGCTCTGGCCGCCCGGACCGGGGCTGGAACGGTGGTAGTGGGGTCGTACTACGCGTCGGGAGACTCGGTGCGGTTCGAGCTGCAGATCGTTGACGCCGCCCGCGGGACCGTCATGCGGGCGCTCGAGCCGGTCGGCGCGCCCCGTGCATCGCCGCTTGGTGCGCTGGAGGCACTGCGCGGTCGCGTCGCCGCCGTGTTCGACACCCTGTTTGCGGGAGCCTCCACGCGGTAGCAGCGGGTCTCCGTGTGCGGCTCGAGCAGCGGCTCGGCCTCTCCCCGCTGAAGCGGGCGCCCAATCGAAATCGACGCGCACTGTTCACTACAGACTTGTAACCGTTTCCGTCTTGCGGCTGGCAGCAGCCTGTTGGTCTCTGGTAACGGGGTGGGGCAGGGTGGAGCGCAAAATCAGTACCGCCCGTTCCCGTTGCGGCGGCGCAATGTTGTCTCGCCTCCGCTGCTGTGGCGTCTGTCGCCACGTCTCGTGACGCTCTCCTGAGGGGAGCCCTGAGGGCACAAGGGTTGCCTGCGGGAACGTGTCCCCGGCTCTCCCGCCGGGAGATGCGACCTGACCAGGGCTTGAGCGGCCGGGGTCGCTCAGCGTGACGATAAGTCGTAGGGCAAACCTAGGACGCGGAGGTGGCAGTGGACGGCCACGCGCAGGGGATCATGGCGCGCGCGGGGACGCAAGGCGCCGCGAACGTCGGTCGGTTCGCGGCGCGGCCGCTCTTGCTCCCGTGCCTCGATTCTCTGATCACGCGCGTCTTCTACTGCCCGCAGCCGGCGGCGGTGTCCTCCATACGGCATGTCGATCCCAGCGCCGCGTTCCTACACGATTGGCGGGCTTTCGCCGCCGCCTTTCCCGGAGCCGACGTGGGCGTGGTGCTCTGTGGTCCCTCGAGTGGAGACGATCTGGCGGCCCGCCTGTCCGAGCTCACGCATAAGCATCGTTTGCCATCCGTGGTCGTGGTGGTGACGCACCTGGACGCGGAGCACGTGCTTCCGTTCCGGCGCATTGCGGTGGACGAATTCGTCCCGCTGGCGAGCATGGCCACAGACTTGCCCGAGGCCGTGCTCCGGAGTGTGATCGCTCCGCTTCGCGAGCACCTCGCCCTCCACGTGGAGCGGCTCGAGCGTTGTGGGCCTGAGCTCCGCTTCGCCCTCGCTTGGGTTCTGCGCCAGCCCACCGGCATCAGGACCATTCGAGGGCTCGCCGCCGCCGCTGGTGTCACACCACGGACCCTGCAGAATCAGTGGAAGGTCCTGGTTGGCGGCGACGAGGAGGTGCGCCTCCAGGACCTGCTGTGGATGATCCGCCTGCTCGAGGCACTGCAGCTGCGGGGAACGGGCGTGTCCCTCAGCCGCATCTGTGAGGCCCTCGGTCTGGATCTTCGCAGTTTGCAGCGGGCGTGCCGGCGCCACCTCGCGAGCTCGTTGGGACGCGTCTCGGCGGCGGACGCGGCCGCCGAGCTCCTTCGGCTCCGCCGGCGCATCCTCGAGCGCCTTGGGTCTCCCGGCGTCGGCGGTCGGGTCCCGCGCGTCCGGGGCTCGCCCCTCACCGCAGCCCTGAGCCCCGTGGGTCAGGGCGCCGCGGCCGACCGCGGGTGGTGGAGATGACAGATTCCGAACCCGGTTTCTGAATCGTGTTCTGGCGAGGTCTGGAGCCGCGACACGAATTTGCCGACTCGGCGCCCGAGCCGGGCTCCGGTTGCCGGTTCGTGCAGTAACCCTCTCCATTTCACTCCAGCGCAGGAGGACTCTATGCGCGCACGATTCGCACCCATCGTCGGAATGCTGGGTTTGAGCGTGGCCGCTTGCGAACCCCGGCCCACCAGTCCCGTAGCCGCAGGCCCCAAGCCGGCGTTTCAGGTCGACTTCACGAATGAGACCCACTTCCGCTGTTACACGGTCAGCCAGCAGACTCCTCAGCCGGCGACGACTGTCACGCTCAGTGACCAATTCATCTCGTCAGCGACCCTCAGCATCGACGAGCCGCTGCAGTTCTGCGCTCCGACGTCGAAGAACGGGGGCCCGATCAACGCGCCGGAGGAGCACCTGACGATGTACGCGGCGGCGCAGCCGCTCCCGACGGGTTTGACGGTTTCGACCGAGGATCAGTTTGGCACGCGGGAGCTGACCGCCGTGGGAGCTCGCGTGCTGCTCGTCCCCACGGAGAAGAACGATCTCGGATTCCCCGCCAACCTGAACCATGACTGGTGCTACGCGGTGACCGGGCCGGCGGTCGGAGAACAGGTCACCCTGGAGGACCAGTTCAGCTCCGATACCCTGCGGGTGGAGCACCCGCGCCTGTTCTGCAACCCGGTCGAGAAGACCGTCGGTGACGTGACCACGAGCCCGCCCGAGCCGGACGTGCACCTCACCTGCTACGACCTCCATGGCCCGCAGCGGACGCAGGCGACGAAGGCTGCTATTCAGAATCAATTCGAAACGGATACATTCACCGTCACGTCGTGGCAGCTGCTCTGCGTGCCGGCGGCAAAGCTCGGGGTCGAGGCGGCGTAGCCGTACTAACCCGAGCCCACTGACCCCGGGCGCAAGCCCGGGGTCCCTGGGGTCCCCGAGCCCTCAGGCGAGATATTCCTCTCGGTACATCTTGATCAGCTCGAAGAAGTACGACAGCCCGAGCGGCCCGAGCAGCAGTCCCAGGATGCCGAAGTACGGCACTCCCGCGAGTGCGCCGAGCAATGTCACGAGCGGGTGGATGTTGGCCCAGCGACGGAACACCATCGGCCGGATGACGTAGTCCACGTTGCCGACGACCACGGCGCCCCAGAGCGCGAGCAGTGCGGCGGCCAGCGGCCGGTGGCTCAGCAGCAGCGCGAGCGCGCCCGGCCCCCACACGAGCCCGCTCCCCACGACCGGCAGAATCGCGAACACGGTCGTCACGACACCCCAGAATGCGGCGTTCGAGATGTCCGCCACCCCAAAGCCGATGCCGACGAGGGTGCCCTGGATCGCTGCGGTCAGGCCCGTGCCGATGAGCGTCGAGGTGGTGACGTCCCGGAAGCGCCGGCGCAGCTGTTCGGTGTTCTTCGCGGAGAAGGGGATGTAGGGGCGTACGGCGTCCCACGTCTGCCCCGGCCGGAGCAGGAGGTAGAAGAGGCCGAACAGCGAGATCGTGAGGTTGAGCGCGAGCCGCGTGGCGGTGCCGATGAGCCCGAACGCAGAGGAGCCGATCCACGAGACGAGCTTGGCGCCGAGGTCCGCGAGTCGGGGGCCGAGGTCGACGCCGCCCGGTTGCAGCTCTTCGAGGCGCTTGAGGAGGGGGCTCCGGACCACGCTCCCGGCGATCCCCTGGGCTTCGTTCACGATCAGACCGGCGAAGGAGACGCCCGGCACCACGATCAGGAACAGCGCCAGCGCCACGACGAGTCCCGCGGCGACCTTTCCCCTCACGCGCCTCGTGAGCCAGTCGTGCACCGGCGAGAGGATCGCGTAGAGGACCGCGATCCCGATGATCCCGGTCGCGTACGGGGCGAGCGCGATGACGAGCGCCGCGCCCAACAGCAAAATGAGCAGAGCGGCGCGCTGGTGGTTGGTGTCGAGGAACGGCAATCGCGGCTGCCGGTTAAGGGGCTGGGTGCCCGACGACCCACTTCACGAGCCGGCCGGACTCGAGGGGCGTCTGTGGCTCGACCTGGTTGATCAAGGCGAGCGTCGCGACCGGGACAGGCGAGGGCCGCTCGTGCGCGAGCGCTTCGATCGTGGCGCGCCGCTCGAGTTTCACGATCGCCACGCGGAGGGGCTGCACGTTGAGCGCGGCGGAATCGGTGAGCGGCGCGAAGCTCCGGAGCGCCCAATCGGCCGCGGCCCGGTAGGTCGGCCAGCCCGCCTCGGCGGCGTAGCCCACCAGGCGGAACACCGCGCCGCCGTGCTCGACGAACAGCGCCGTGCCGGTGAGGGTGCCGCCTTCGGTCGTCGCGACGAAGGGCGCGCCCACGGCGGGAAGCCCGTTGACTCTCGTCCGCGCCGGATAGTCGGCCGTGACGCCCCGCTGCGAGAAGAACGCGCGCGCCGCGGCGTCGGCGCTCGCCTCCTTCGCGAGCTCCAGCTCGACCGCCGCATCCTTCTGCGGACTGACGGCGACCACCGCCTGCTTCCCGTTGCTCGTCGCCCACCCGTCGGGGAACGTCAACCGGAAGCGCAGGTCGGGATGAATGAACTCGCGCCCCTTGAAATAGCCGTCGCGGGGGTTGTCGCCGAAAACGAGGCCGTCGAGCCGCCGCACGTACGAGTCCTGGTTCACGACGGTCCCGGCGAAGCTCGGGGGCAGGGCGGCGATCTCCTGCTCGATCCGCTCCCGGCGATGCTCGGGATTCGGGTGGGTCGCGAGCCATTCGGGAATCCGGCCCCCACTCTGCGCCGCGCTCACCCGGTCGAGCATCCGGAACACGTTGGGCATCTCGCGAGGATCGTAATTCCCGCGCCGCATGTAGCGGAGGCCCAGGTGGTCCGCCTGGCTCTCGTCGTCGCGGGAGTACTTGAGGAACAGCACGTTCAGCGCGCTGCTCGCGAGCCCCGCGTAGCGCTCGAGCTGCGGGCTCGCGATGGACCCGACGACGAGGCCCACCTGCGCGAGCTGCTGCTTCGTCATCCGGCTGGCGATGTGGCGGGCGGTGACGTGGCCGATTTCGTGCCCCACGACGCCGGCCAGCTCCGCCTCCGAGTTGAGATGGGCGAGAATCCCGCGCGTCACGTAGATGAAGCCGCCGGGCAGGGCGAACGCGTTCACCACGGGATCGTCGACGACGTGGAACGACCAGGGGAGGCCGGGTCGCTCCGACGTGGCGGCGAGCCGGGACCCGAACTGCTGTACGTAGCGCTGCAGGGCCGAATCCGGATAGAGGCCGATGGAGGCCGTGACCTCCCGGTCGTACTCCCGCCCCATCTGGATCTCCTGGGACTCGCTGACGAGCGACAGCTGCTTCGCCCCGGTGGCGGGGTTCGTGGCGCACGCGGCGGTGCACGCTGCAAGGAGACCGGCCGTGACGCAGAGGGCGCGGGGGCGGGGGCGGGGAGGGAGCATGGGCGCGTTGCTATCAATCGATGACGGTTCGGTAAGATACACTGACGGGGCTGGTTGCAAGCCGAAAGCCGCACGACGCGATGCTGCGCGGTCCGCGTTGAAGGACGGCGGCGCACCAGCGTCCTTCAGGACGCGCTGGGGCCGAGGGCGCCCTTCAGGGCGTCCAACAATCCACGGCGGGACTCATCAGGCCCTTTTTCAGCACCGGTGCACGGTGTAACCCGCCGAAACAATCGTATGCGCCGCGGCGTTACGGGTAACGCAGGTCGTGCCGTCGTCAATGTTGCAGATGAAGGGAGACCCGTATGTTGGTAGCACTGCTGTTGCTTCATGCTCTGGGCGCGCCTGCCGCGCCCGCGACCGCGCGCGAGGTCGCCGCAGAGCCCCCCGTTCGCGTGTGGTTCAATTCCAATGGCGACTATGAGCTCGGCGATCGGGCGAAGGTGTATGCCCGAGCCGCCGAAGACGGCAATCTGGTCGTGCTGCGCGCCGACGCCGGCGGGCACGTGCGGGTGCTGTTTCCCGTCGATCCCGCCGGCGATCAGCGCGTCCGCGCCGGCAAGAAGTACGAGCTGAAGGGGCGCGGAGACCGGGAAGCGTTCGTCGTGGACGACACGAGCGGCCATGGAACGGTGCTCGCCGCGCTCGCCGGGACGCCGTTTCGGTTCGACCAGTTCGAAAAGAACGGGCACTGGGACTACGGTGCGCTCGACGACCCAAGTGTACGAGCCGATCCCGAAGCCGGCCTGATGGACCTCGTCCAACGGATGCAGGCGGCCGGAGACCACTTCGATTTCGACGTCGCGGCCTACACCGTCTCGTCGCCACCCCGCTACGTCGGGTGGGTCTATCCGTACGCGTGGCGCGGCCCGTGGGACCCCTGGTACGGCGGGTACTGGTACGGGCCGCGACTAGGCGTCGGCTTGCGGTTCGGCGATCCGTTCTTCGGACCGCGGTGGCATCGCTAGAGCGAGGCTGAAGGGAGAAGTCGAAGGGGAGAGGGGCGGTGGCCCTCTCCCCTCTTTTTCGGGGGCTCAGACCATGACCTGCGTGGTGCGGCGCCCGACGGGCGCGCCGGTGCGGCTCCGCCACCACGTGCGCAGCCGCTCCAGGGCATAGGCATGCCCAACCTCGACCACCTCGTCGATCCGCTCGAACTCGAAGATGCCGAACTCGCTCACCGGCGGGTGCAGGTACACGTCGGCGGCGTCTCGCACCCGCCGACTTTCCCGCGCGCTCGCCACCACCGCCGAGCGGCTGAGCACCTCGAAAATCGAGGGGAAGTACCGCCTCCGTGCGAACGGGTTGAGCCGGTTGGCCACGACGCGCCACGCGGACGGGGTCACCGCGTAGGACGGGTCCGCCTGGATGTCCACTTCGGGTGACGTGTCGGACGCGATGACCGCGCCCTCCACGCCCGCGTGCAAGTGTCCCGCCGGCAGGTTGTCCAGCACGCCGCCGTCCACCAGCAGCTCGCCGTGCTCGGCCACCATGGGCGGCGCCACGCCCGGGATCGCGCTACTCGAGAGCAGGGCGGGCACCACGGGCCCGCGGCGATGCACCACCAGCTCCGCCCGGGTGAGGTTCGTGGCGCAGGAAAAACACTCCAGCCAGCAATCCTCGAGACAGGCCCCGCCGAACATGCGGCGCAGCATCCGCTCGCCCTGACGGTCGGTCACGAGGGACATGTACGGCAGCGTGTAGGCCCGGTGCGGCTTGAACTTGAGCCAGCACTCCCGGTTGAGCGCCACCATCTCGTCGATCGAATAGCCCGCCGCATATTGGGCGGCGATGATCGCCCCCATGCTCGTCCCGCCGATCTCATCCACCGGAATCCCGGCCTCCTCCATCGCTCGGAGCACGCCAATGTGCGCGAACCCTCGCGCACCCCCGCCGCTCAGCGCGACACCGACGGCGCGACCGGTGAGCCGGCGGGCCAGCCGGGCCATGTCCTCGATCCGCCCGAGGCGGAGGTGGTGGTGTCGCGCCACGTCCCAGCCGGTGAGCCAATGCTCAGTGAGGCTCGGCGTCCGCGTGTCGTCGTCGTGCACTAGGACGAGCTCGCGGCTCGCCCATTCGCGGCTCTGACCGCCGGCCGGCTCTCCCGGGGGCAGGCGTGCGCGGTCGGCCCGGGCGACGTACAGCACGACGTCGGCATGCCGCACGGCGCGGCGCGCCCATTCCGTGTCAGGCTGGTCGGCCTCGTAGACCACGAACGCGTGAAGGCGTTCCTGCTCGTCCAGCCAG
>WNGG01034844.1_pt1 | contig 12291 bp, 8 predicted proteins | sample 5400661 | NCBI WGS metagenome assembly WNGG01 (sample SAMN13153372, study PRJNA577476) | soil metagenome | isolation source: 100 cm soil or saprolite under Garry oak tree replicate 1 | place: USA:California | collected 2016-06-15 | reverse complement strand
GGCATCGGCTACCAATGTGACGCAGTTGAACTTCGTCCAGGATACACGCACGCCCTTTACAACTCAGGGCAGCGCCTTGCAGGAGGGCAGTCGCCAGAAGAGCGATGATGACATTTCACCGCCGACGCAATTCGACGTAGACGATCTGGCAGCCAGCGAGACACCATCTGCTGATCGCATTGTTTTGATGCGTGAAATCGCCAAATACACTCAATCACGCGCAGAATCCAGAGCCCGGGAACTGATGAAAGCCAAATTTAACGCAGTCACAGCCAATGGCGAAGTCGATACTGTGCGTTATGGGTATATTATGCGCGCAGGTGGGGTCATTGGTGTGCGCGGAGCTGGCGCCCTCTATAACGGCGACTACTACATCAGCATGGTAAAACACGTGATTGAACGTGGCAAATATATTCAGAGCTTTACTCTACAACGTGAAGGACTGGGCGCGACGAGTGACAGATTACGAGGAATCCGTTAGTAGAAGGGTAGGAGAGTTATGAGCAAAACATTCTACGGTAAATATCGCGGAATTGTGACCGCTAATGACGACCCCCTGAGCATGGGGCGTATTAGAGCGCACGTGCCGGACGTGCTGGGAAAAGATGAGAGCGGCTGGGCGCTTCCTTGTGTGCCGTTTGCTGGCAATGGTATGGGGTTTTACGCCATAGCCGATGTCGATGCGCGCGTATGGATCGAGTTCGAGCAGGGCGACCCCGATTATCCCATCTGGACGGGCTGCTGGTGGGGATCGCAGGATGAGCTGCCAACAGAGGCCAGCGACATCCAGAAAGTCGTCATTAAGACCAAAAACGGGCAAATTATCATCCTGGATGACGCTGAACCGGGAAAAATCACTATCCAGACAGCAGGAGGGCAGAAAATCACGATGAGTACAGAAAGCATCAAGATCGACAATGGGACGGACGCAACCATTGAACTCAGCGGTCCCAAAGTCGCCGTGAACGACGATGCATTGGAGGTGATCTGATGCCAGGATTCTTGCTGCACGAGGGAGCGACAGTGATGTGCCTGCATGCAGGACAGGCGGAGCCAACCGTGCCGGACCCACGAGTCACCGTCAGCGGTCAGCCAATTGTGACCCAGGAATGCGTCTATACCGTGGGAGGATGCGCCATGCCGCCCCCCATCGCCGGGACGGGGCCATGTACTGTCTGCACCTGGATCACAGCCGCGACACGGGTAACAGCGAGCGGCATACCGGTGCTGCTTCAAGATAGCCAGGCGACATGCGTTCTTCCTGGCACTGGATTGCTGATTACAGTCACACAAACACGAGTGAGCGGAACATGACAGACATTCAAATCGACTACCCATTTCACTTTGATAATCGTGGGCATACAGCCCAGACTACTGGCAGCGATCATATTCGCGATATGATCGAGCAAATCCTCTTCACTTCGCCCGGTGAGCGCGTCAACCGCCCGGACTTTGGCTGCGGTATCCAACAACTGGTCTTTTCGCCCAATAGTGACGCGTTGACCGCTGCTACACAACTGATGGTGCAGGGTGCGCTGCAACAATGGATGGGCGATTTGATCGATGTTGAGGGTGTGGATGTGCAGAACATCGATTCGTCGCTGGTCGTCCTGGTGCAGTATACTGTGCGGCTCACCCAGCAAACGCGTGTAGATCAATTTGTACAGGGAGAGCAGGTATGAAGGTTTACGTCTGTTGTGATGAACGCCGGCGTGATGCAGTGCTGTCTCAACATACTATCAAGGGCGTTGATTACAACGGCATCGACTATCTGGAAGTGTCGGATACGCTTACTCTACTGGTACACTTCATCCATGCGCTCAAACCAGGCGTGCTAGAAAAGGAAAATGTGCGCATCCTGGGCGGAGAGCGTATTTCCGATGTCGCTGTTCTGAGCGCCGAGGCTATCAATGAAGGCGAGGGACACCAGTCGAAATTACTTCAGGTGAAGGTGAATAAACAAGGTGATTATTCGACCTATACCTTGCTGCTGTCAGCCGATTCTGCTCAGCTTGTGCTTGACCCACAGTTATCTAGTATAGATTTTACCTTTAAGCTTCCCTCCGACGACATTGACTGTCAGACAGCGGCAGTGTGTCTTCCAGAAACGCAACCTGCGCCAGAAATTGATTACATCACTAAGGACTTTACAAGCTTCCGCCAGTTGATGCTTGACCGTTTGACCATGCTCATGCCTCAGTGGAAGGAACGCAGCGCAGCCGACATGGGCGTGATGCTGGTTGAACTGCTGGCCTATGTCGCTGATCACCTGAGCTACCAGCAGGATGTCGTCGCCACAGAGTCCTATCTGAGTACTGCTCGCCGGCGCATTTCAGTACGTCGCCATGTGCGACTGCTCGACTACTTCATCAGCGAAGGATGCAATGCCCGTGTCTGGGTGCGGATACAGGTCAACCAGAATCTCACATCCGATACTGGTAATACGCCAGTCCTACCTCAAAGAACGAAGCTGCTCACCCAGGTCTCTGGACAAAATAAAGTGGTGTTGGTACCAGATACGCCGACGTACTACCAGGCTTTGAGTACACAACCGGCCGTATTTGAAACGATGGCGCCGATCAGGGGTCTATTTGTCAATCATAACGAGATGTTCTTCTACACCTGGGGCGAGCGCGAATGTTGCTTGCCCAAAGGCAGCACTCACGGAACCTTACGAGGCGCATTCCCAAAACTAGAGCCAGGTGATGTATTGGTCTTCAAGGAACTGGTTGATCCTCGCACAGGCGTAGAAGAGGATGCTGAACCCTCCCATCGCCACGCTGTTCGTCTGACCAAAGTCCTACCTGGCTTAGATCCACTGGGAACATGGCCCGATGACAAGTCCGGTATCAAGGACGATCCCACAAGCCTGGGTAAAGTCGTGGCAGAATTCAGCATCGTCGAGGAGGACCGCCTGCTCGTGGAAGAAGCTCGCATGACCACTTCAGAAGCGGGACATCGCGTCGAGAAACTGGAAGAGCATTATGAGGAGGAGACACATACGATCGTGCATCGCTACCTCATCGAAAAACCTGATAAAAGCACGGTCACAGTAGAAGTGCGTATGCGTGAAGATGAGTTTATAGAGGCAGACCGTGACGAGAAGTCTCGCACACGGGGAACAACTGAGAGAGTGCTAAAAGGAGATCAGACCAGGAACGCGGACCAGGAAATGGAGGAAGATCTGGATGAACTAATGAGGCGTCCCACAGACAAACTGGCAAAGGAATCTACCAGAAAATACAAGAGCCCAGGTGATATAGCCGACGAAGACACGATCGAATATTCGACTGACCAGGACACTTTAATAGAAGAAGAAAAGGATGAATCAGAAACCACGCAAGAACAATTCGCTGAAGAAGAGCATTGGGAAGATGAAGATACAAGCAGGGAAGTAGAGCGCAAACGCACCCGCATTGTGCATACCTATCGTATTGTGCGTGAGCCTGATTACTCTGTAGATGTGACGGAAATTGAGTGGGACTACGAAGACGCGCTGCCTTTTCCACTCTGCATCTCCGCTACCACAAGCTATGAACATGGACACCGCTATATCGAGAATGTAAGCGTCGCGCTTGGCAATATCGTGCTTGCTGATCACGGTTTAACCTACCTGGAATCTGACGATAAGCAGAAGGATTTCGCGCTTATCCCAAATAGTGCGCCGGCGGGTACTCTATATTGGGCGACTACAACAAATAGCCAGTATTGCCAGGAGAATCAATCCGCCCAACCGGCACAGATAGCGCCACATTTCTATCCACGCCTCAGGTATACACCAGTCACGTTTGCAGCGCCTTATGATGAGCAGGATTCCAACCTCTCAGCATCAGCGGTTATGCAATTCAACGCCCACGATGCTGTCGCTTCGATTACACTGCGTGCATTTCGGACAAGCAATACAGGGAATCCATCACAGAACAATAGCGCGAAACCGGCAACCAATAGCACCAACCAGCTCCCAATCATCTGGCAACCCCGGCGTGATCTGTTACAGAGCGAGGCAACTGATACACACTTCGTTGTAGAGGTCGAGACAGATGGAAACGCATTCCTGCGTTTCGGTGACGACCAGCACGGTATGCGCCCCGACCCGTCTACCAAATTTCTGGCTGCCTATCGTGTTGGCAATGGAGTCTCCGGCAACATCGGGAGAGATTCGCTTTATCACATTGTAACTGAAGACACTCAAATTCAGGGAGCCATCGCCGCTATCGGCAATCCCTTACCAGCTCTGGGCGGGATTGACCCTGAGAGTATCGAGGATACACGCAAGAATGCCGAAGGCGCATTTCTCCAGCAAGAACGTGGTGTCACTCCACAGGATTACAAGGCATTGGCTGAACAAGACCCCCAGGTACATCGAGCAAATGCTATCCTGCGTTGGACAGGGAGTTGGTACACGATTTTCCTGGTGGTTGAACGAGTGGGAGGTCTAGCTGTGGATGATGTCTTTAAGCGCGCACTTCGACAGCGTATAGAACAATTTCGCATGGCTGGTACTGAATTGGTTCTTGTCAGCCCGATCTATGTCCCCCTGGAAATCACCATGAATGTCACGCTCAAATCCGGCTCTTTACAGAACAATGTCAAAATCCCTTTCATGAAAGTCTTCAGCAATCATCAATGGCCCGATGGAGAACGAGGCATCTTCTATCCTGATAACTATACATTTGGACAATCGATCTACCTCAACCCGCTTTTGGTAGCAGCCAGTGCTGTGCCAGGTGTCGATACTGTCGCTGTTACCAGGTTTCAGCGTCAGGGTATTCCAGGCATGGGAGTCGAGAACGGTATGCTACCCCTCGACTGGTTAGAACTACCTATTCTCGAAAACAATCCGTATTACCCTGAACGAGGTATCTTTCGCTTGAATATTGATGCAAAGGAGGCACAGCATGTATGAGGTTGATCTGAGCGGCTGTGGCTGTTGTACCGGTATTGACGTATCAACTCCGGTACAGATCAGTAACCTGCCGGGGCTGCCTGCTATCGCCTATCGCGTTGGGACCTATACACAGTTCAAGCACAGCATGCAGACACGTCTGGCCGATTCCGAACTGCCCGGCGTGAATCCTCTCAAATCACGGCAGAATGATGATTTCAGCATTGCCTTACTCGATTCCTGGGCAATGGTATGCGACGTTTTGACCTTTTATCAGGAACGCATCGCTAACGAGTCCTACAAACGCACCGCTACGGAACGGGCCTCGCTGCTGGAACTGGCACGGCTCGTAAGATACAATTTACAACCCGGTGTGGCAGCCAATACAATTGTGGCCTTTACCCTGGACGTGACTCCTGGTTCTCCTGGTGAGTCTATTATTAACATCGGCACTAAAGTACAGAGCCTGCCAGGGCCAGGCGAGCAGCCCCAGGTATTTGAGACCGTCGAGAGTATTGTGGCACAGGCCAGATGGAATGCCATGAAGCCTGTCACTTTGAGGACCCAGGATATCTTTCCGTCCACGTCGGATATCTGGTTTTCGGGTACCAACACTAATCTTAAACGCGGCGATGTCATCCTACTCGTAGATGATCCTTCGCAGAAAGATTCCACAAACCAGCAGGTAGTTCACCTTGTACAGTCAATGCAGGTTGATACCGCAGCGCAACAGACACATGTTTTCTTCGACAATTATCAGCAACCTCAACCAACGCCACCGGTTGCAGTGTCGCCTGGCATTATCGCGGATGCCTTCAAAAGACGCCAGCCACTCACCGATGACCTGGTGCGCCAGCTCATTCAGAGCGGCATAAGTCAGAGTAAGCTGGAGGCGCTCGCGATTTTCCAGGGTTGGTCTACCAAAGACCTCTTTGCTAATGTAGCCGCCCAGTCCGCAAGGATGGCACCTGGAAACACTAAAACTCAGTCGCTCCTAACAGGTGAGAAGCCTTTCACACTTCCCCAGGTGTTTGTATTACGACAACGCGCGTCGCTTTTTGGTCATAACGCACCCGACTGGAATTTAATGCCTCAGGTGATTATGGATAATTATAATAATCACGCCGACCCTGCAGCTCTTAAAAATAATGACTGGCCTTATGTTGTACCTGGAAAAAAACAACTTGATCTTGATCGCGTGTACAGCCAAATTATCCCTGACAGTTGGATCGTGGTTGAACGCCCCGATACACAGCAAACTGTTCAGCAGGTTGTGCAGGTTGCGCAAGCTCAGGAAAAAGGAGCCTCAAATTATGCGTTAAGCTCAAAGATCACCCACCTGGAATTAAAGGGGGAGATCGATGCGCCGGGAAGCTTCAGCGCTCTGCGACAAGTGACCGTTTATGCCCAGAGCGAACTGCTTAAACTGGTTGAGGTAGCCGAAACTTTACCTGTTCACGGTAAAACCATCACCGCCAACGGAGTCTTCGATGGGTTAAGCAGCGGGCGTCGCTTAGTGGTTACTGGTGAACTTGCTGGCGTAATGAATGCCAATGGAGAACTGGATATCTTAACGAATGTAAGCGCCACCGAGTATCCTATTTTTGACTATGCCATGCCTGGAACTGGCAATACCACTACGCTGCATCTCAAAGAAATGGGTCTGGTCAACTACTATAAACCTGCTTCGGTTACGATCAATGCGAATGTGGTTCCTGCTACTCAGGGCGAAAGTGTGCAAAACGAGATACTGGGCAGTGGTGATGCCAGCCAACCTTTCCAGCGCTTCATGTTACGTCAATCTCCACTTACCTATGTCCAGGCTTCTAACCAGGAAGGGAGAGCCTCCACACTCCAGATCTTTGTCAACGGTATTCAGTGGAAAGAGGTAGACACCTTTTACGGGCGTGGCCCGCGCGAACACATCTTTGTGACTCATATTGAAAACGATGGTAAAGTGACTATCCAGTTTGGCGATGGACGCACAGGCACACGTCTCCCTACAGGTGAAGATAACGTCGTAGCGTCCTATCGCACTGGCACTGGCACGCAGGGATTGGTGCAGCCAGGGCAAATCAGTCTGCTCAAGACCCGTCCGCTCGGTGTCAAAGGGGTTAGCAATCCACTAGCTCCTACTGGCGCAATTGATCCCGATACCATTGACGACGCCCGTCGCAATGCAGATAATACCGTGCGTACCCTTGGCCGCATCGTCTCAGGCGTAGATTATGAGGACTTTGCTCGTTCTTACGCTGCTGTTGATAAAGCCAGCGCCACCATTATCTGGAATAATCAAACAAGGGGGGTATATGTTACCATTGCTGGTCCTGCCACTCCAGAGAAACCGGCAGGCACAGAGATCGTTCAGGGCAGCGGGCTTTACAACAAAATCTATGCTGGTATGCGCAGGGCAAGTGATCCTACCATTCCGTTTTATTTACTGTCATATTCTGCACCGGTTTTTCGTGTGGCGGCCCGCATTAAGGTGCATCCAGATTATGCTCCAGAAGATGTGTTGAAGGCAGTTATGCAGTCCGTAGCTACCAGCTTCTCTTTTGATGCGCGCAATTTTAGTCAAAGAGTGCTTTTGAAAGAAGTTATTGCGGCGACGCAGAAAGTGCCAGGAGTGGTGACAGCACACTATTATGCATTTTATCGTGCAGATGACCCACCCGATAAAACTCCTGATCCAGACAACCGCCTTGATGACAATCTCTTTCTTTTAGCTGCGCCACCGCGTCCGCAATCGGATGGAACCGTCTCTCGCGCGGAGCTGCTCATTATCGACCCAAGCCAGCCCTTTGACACACTGGAGGTGATGCCGTGAGTTTCGACCTGGAAACGCTCTACAATCTCTTGCCAGCCGTGTACCGCATTCGAGACATCGGGCAGTTAAGCGGCGACACTTCACTGCTTGGCCAGGATCAGCCCATCGACGAAAAAAGTCCGGCGATGCCCCTACTGGCTCTGATGAAAGTTCTTGCCGAGCAGGTAGGGGTGCTTGAGGAAAATCTTGCGCAACTCTACGATGACGCAGATTACGTATTCCGAAGATGTATACCCCCCTTCGCCGTTTGAAAAGCTGGCGCACACTATAGACGTGCGCACCGTCTCCACAATCCAGGGACGCTATAACATCCCCAACATCGGCATCTTCATTTGGCGTCTGAAAGCCTATCGCCTGAGCGATGTACCCCTTATGGAAGCGCCTATCAATGACAAAAACCGCTATCTCTACTTCTTTAATCCGTTGGGAATAGAACTGCAACTCTTCACACATCCACACAATGCCGAGGAGTCAACCGAGCTTGCAGGACCGCTTGCTGTTGCCGCCCCTATCAGCCGTATCATGCTTAGGCGCGCCTTCTCCGACTACTATGGCCCCAACAAAAGCCTCTGGCTCACAGTTACCGACACTGTAAATGGAAAAGAGGTTGACAGAGATCTTCTGCCTGATCCTATAGTAGAACTGGCAAAAGTCAGTGAAGCTCTCTATAAAGGTCTAACCGCAGGCCGCCTGGATTTCCCGAAACTCGCGCAGTTGAGTGAGAGTCTCTATAAAGGCCTGACTGCGCTACAGAATATAGCCTACCAGCAACTTGCGGAACTCATTAATAAGAGCGATATGCTCTATAAAGCTCTCGTTTCTGTAGAGAAGTTGGATTTCCAGACGCTCGCCGGTCTCATCAGTATGAGTGAAGAAGTATCCAATACATTACAGGCATTAAGCGAGAAGACCGCAGAATCTTCCTATACCTTTACTGTCAGTGACTTGAGTGACGAGATAGGCAAGAGCGCCTGGAAAGCTTCACAAAATGATACCATTACAATTGATCCGGAGTTAGGGCGCCTGGCATTTCCTAGAGAAAGGCCAGGACACAAAAAAATGATCCAGGCTCCTAAAAATCTGCGGGCCACCTTCTATTACGGCTTCAGTGCGGATATGAGCGGTGGAGAATATCATAGGGCGGATTCATTCGCCCAGGGATTGCAGGCGTTCCAACAGAACCCTTCACAACTAGAAATCATTCAGAAATCCCTGGATACACTGGCGACTGATGGAGTCGTAGAGATCTCGGATAGCGGGCGTATGGACGGAATACTCACAATCACTGCGCATGCGAATCAACGTATCGAACTTCGCGCTGAAAATTTCAAACGCCCTCTCCTCGTTCTCGTTGATAAGAAGGAAAAACCAGCGATGGTTATCACTGGCGATGAGGGAGCTGAGGTGATCATTAATGGCCTTATCATCACTGGAGGACCTCTGCATATCAAAGGCAATTTACGCCGCCTGGCGCTTCGGCATTGCACCATTGTGCCTGCAAAAGAAACTGATAAAGATGGCAAACTGCTTGAACACTCGCGCCCTGGAATCATTTGTGAATCTATGGATACGTTAATCGAGATAGACCATTCTATCGTTGGCAGGGTGGAGGTCAAGAATAGTGCAAAGGTACGCATCAGCAACAGTATTGTTGATGCCACCAGGGAAGATAGTCTGGCCTACAGTGGCCCTTCTGCTTTCGTGTCCGACCAGGCCCAACTTGATACACTTTCTATAGAAAATAGCACGATCATTGGAAGGGTGCATACCACCGTGTTGGAACTGGCATCGAATACGATCTTTTATGCCCCCTCCGACGAAGAAGGCTTAGTTCCCATCCACGTCGATAGACGACAGGAGGGTTGTGTGCGCTTCTCGTATCTGCCCATGCGATCACGAGTTCCTTTACGTCGATATCACTGTCGACCAGAAAAAGGCGGAGAATCTGGCACTATTGAATTACATTTCACGTCGCTACGCTATGGAGATGCTGGCTATTGTCAATTGAGCCATCGCACTAGCAATGCCATTCTACACGGGGCAGATGATAAAGCCGAGATGGGCGCATTTCACGATCTCTTTCAACCGCAGCGTGCAAGCAATCTAAGTTTACGTCTGCAGGAATATCTACGCTTTGGTTTTGAGACAGGCATTATTTATATGACATAGTAGGATACATGCATATCATATAGGAGATGACATATGAAGAGTGATATCAGCCGTCAGACGTTCGATTCGCGCAAGCATTACAGCCGCGTGCTTATGCAACAGGGGCGCGTACAGCTAGATGCCGATTGGAATGAACAGCAAGACATCCTCCTCCATCGCTTCGAAACCCAGACCAGCGATATGATTGCTCCGAGCGGTGTATCAGCAGACAGCAACGGTTTTGAGCTGACATATACACCTGACCGTACCGACCTGCTCATCTCGCCTGGATATTTGTATGTGGATGGCATCCTGTGCGAGCTAGAACAGGAGATGGCAGTTGCTGTTCAATCGATAAAAGCTGGTCGCATACAGATAAGCCTCGCGGAGATCGATAATCCACCTTCTCCACAGGCAAAGCTCGAGGAGGCAGATAATCCCCTTTTCCAAAAAGGTCGATGGGTGGAACTACTCGATGAAAATGAACAACGATCACGTCTCCTCAAGATCACTGATATGAAAGTAGACCGGGATAAGCAGATAATGACGCTTTCTACCGACCAGTCAGACTTCAACCTCTCTGATAAGAATGCGCGTATGTTAAAAGTGCGGCCCGTTATGACCTACCTGACCCAACTCAACTATCCCCAACCAGCCGAACGAACTGCATGGATAGAGTCCCCGGATGCCACACATGTTTTCCTGGCCTACCTTGACGTATGGCAACGTCAAATTACTCCGTTCGATGATCCCGATATCCGCGAAGTTGCATTAGGGGGCGCAGATACCTCGCATCGAAGCCAGACGCTCTGGCAGGTAAAAATTGAACCCGTGGAGATTACATACAAAGAACTCTTAGAAGCGATCAAACAGGACACTGGAAAACTGCCAGGTGAGCAACGTAACCAGCTTGAGCGTTGGATGAATAGATTGTTGCGCATCTCCACTTTTGGACCTGAACTCAGTAAGTGGAAAGCTCCAGAGCACCCAGACACCGGTAAGCTCGGTGTACATATCACTTCTATCAACGGCTCTGATACCCCAAACTATCGAGGGATAGAGAATCAGCTCTACCACGTAGAAATTCATCAAGGCAACGTAGACGGCTCTACGCCAATATATAAATGGGCGCGCAATAATGCTTCCTCGCTCGTAGCAGCAAAAATTGAGAACGGCGTAGTGACGATACAGGGAAGTGGACAGGGTAGTCTACTCGGCCTGAAAGTAGGCCAGTTTGTGGAATTGCTCGATGAGCAGACTGAACTCCTCGGTCTATCAGGGAATTTAGCACAAATAAAAAAGGTGGATGACATCACCGGTCAACTGACGCTCGAACCCCCACCGACTGACAACTCACAGGGTACACGGCTGAGGCTTTGGGATGCTACAGATTCCTTTAATGCTGGTCAGAACCAGGCTGTCTCTAGTAGTAATTGGATTCCCCTGGAGGGAGGTATTGAAATACAGTTCACGCCTGGTGAGTATAGAACCGGGGACTACTGGCTGATTCCGGCGCGTACCGCAACGGGTGAGATCAATTGGCCGCATACTATTCCGCAACCACCGCCAGGCATTCAGCATCACTATGCTCGCCTGGCCTGCCTGCTTCACTCACAGACGTTATGGTTACAGCAAGATTGCCGTAGGCGCTTCTTCCCCCTGGCAGCTGATGCGCTGCACATCCTCGACATCAACTGGCAGAACGATATTTTGAACCCAAGCAGCCTCCTAAGGGAGGGATTGTTAATTTTTCTTGATGGCGAACCGGATCAAGAAAGCGCCGGGGCCATGCAAGCCGCAATGATCGTGAGCGTCGAAACAGCTCTGCCCGGGGGAGGCGCAGGCATCTTCCGTATCAGCGGCCACTTTGAAATCAATGCAAATATTATCAGGTGGCACTGGCATCGGGAAGAGAAGGAGGGGCTGTTAGCTAAATTCTTCGCCCGATTTGATGATTTTCGCAGCGACTTGTTTGATACGCATGGCCATTACCAGCGTGTCCGAATCACGCTTAAAGGGCATTACATCTGGCGCACCGTTAATGGCCGTCGCATCTACCTGGACGGGCAGACATTCGGCATGCCTGGTACAATGCCTTCTGGTCACATACCCACAACTAAGAAAGAGCCAGGACCACATATTGATCTACAGTTCCCTTCCGGCGCTGGGAGGCCAGCCAGTGACTTTGAGAGCTGGTTCTACATAAAAGAGTGATCTTTCTCCACCCCATTGACGCCCATCCCTCCATAGTGCTAAAATATATCCTAGTGAATAGGTCGGATTAATTTAGAGCTGCACACTAAAAAAACGACCAGCCTGCACTATAGACGAGAAGGAGACGACCATGTGGTTACAGGTATCTACAAAAGGCGAATATGGCGTGCGCATAATGGTCGATCTTGCTCGTCATTACGGTGAACGTCCCCGCTCG
>WNGG01007256.1_pt1 | contig 12294 bp, 24 predicted proteins | sample 5400661 | NCBI WGS metagenome assembly WNGG01 (sample SAMN13153372, study PRJNA577476) | soil metagenome | isolation source: 100 cm soil or saprolite under Garry oak tree replicate 1 | place: USA:California | collected 2016-06-15 | reverse complement strand
CGACCCATGCCCTCAAGGGTCTGAGCAAGAACGATTTCATAATGGCGGCGAAGTCGGAGCTGGAATACTCTAAGACCAACCGTGGCTAGGTGCAGGATGAATGTCAGCGTCTGGACTTGAGTTGTTCTTCTATTGTTTTGAGCCTGTTTTCTATGAGTGTTAGTTTGTCTAGTATTTCTTTGAGTATTCTTCCGAGTTCTTCTTCTCGTGGTCCGATGTACTGTCCGGGTCTGAGGGGTGAGGGCAGAGGCTCTATCGGTCTGGGTCGCAACGGGTCGGGGAGGTTAGGTCGTTCCAATAGGGGTCTGGTTGATATTGTCGGCCTCTCTGTTTTCAGGGTTTTCATCGAGCAATATCATACTTTTGCGAGTAGGAATAGTAACAGTTCTGGGGTTCAAAACTACTTTTCAGAGTAGAAAAGATAGCTTCTACGAACCGAGAAATCGTTCAGAACAAGCCCTGATCGCAAATCAAAGCATACGATTTGAGATCACGAGATCTTCACGCTGACCTCCACGCTTAATCTGCGATCAGAGAAACAGTCGACCGTTCCATTCTGCGCCCTGAACCAATAGACTCGCCCACATCAGTTTCAACTGGCGAGACCCCTCCGCGAAAAATGTCAAAAGTAGCTGCTCCTCGCGACACAAAACTCCGATCTGGGAGGGAATTAACAGACAGTAATCTCTTCCTCTTCCAGGGCTCTTCAGAGAAAGAGATCCCCAGACTGTACCTTTTGAAACCGGATAATCACAGAATAAGCTTAATCGGAAATCTGGGCAGGCGTTTCTAGATCACGAGACTTTCACGAAGGGCTATAGGCTCGATTTCCACTCTGGAAAAACAGCGGACCGTTCTATTCTGCGCGTTGAATCGCGAGACTCGCCCAGAACAGCGTCAACTCGCGAGAGGCCTCCGGAAAAATTGGGGGGGGTTGCAAATATTTTCTCTCGGCACGAGTGCGGTGCGTCTCGTAATCCTTCTTCGAGGCTATTCTACTGGTATGGGTCGTGTGGGTTTCTTCTCGTCGCTCTTCGCGAACCGGACCTCTAACACTCCATTCTTGTACGTGGCCTTCGCGGTTCGTGGATCAACCATGTGCGGCATTTCCAGCTCCTTCAGGTACCTTCTCTTCGCCGAGTCGACACTGATCTTCAACGCTCTATCTGTGGATTCTAGTTTGATATCTTGTTTCTCCACCCCGGGCAGTTCGGTCACCACGACCACCTCCTTTCCAGTGTCCATGACATCCACTAGCGGCTCTCTCTCCTCTTTGACCTGGGGACCCCGCGCGCCGGGTTCCACGTTCCCGAACTCGCGGATGATCGGCTTCCCGTCCGGACCGACAGACATTGAGAACCCGTAGACGAACGGTGAGGCTCCCTCTTGCGCCTTCGGCATCTCTACCGCCTTCCGCATCATATCATCCATCAACCGGTCCATCCGTTCCATCTCGTCGAAAACGTCGAACCACCAGCCTGAACGGCTACGGTGACGCCGAGCTTCTTTACGCGGAGCCAAACACTAGACAACCAAAGACAGAATGATCGTCCGAGACTATATTCGAGTTTCCTATCCGGCCCGACTCAGATCATACGCTTAGCAAGACTATTGATATCCGCGCCCCGATAGCCTAGCTCGCCACCGTCAGTCGCAGCCCGCCTTAGACTCCTCTTGAACCCTCCGCGAGGCGGATGGAATCTGAACGGCACCTTCAGACCAGCCCGCAACAGTTCGTGTAGACTCGTCTCTCCCGCCACGACCGCCTTCGCCAGATCGTCAAAACTCGACCTTCCCAAGAGTCTGAGAAAACCATCATCTAGTCTATCAGCCCCATCACGCTCACCCCTCTTCTCCAAGACCCGTCCCAGCAGGTCCGGGCTGACCTCTCCCCACGCCACCAGAACCTTGGCTGAGCGAAGCATTCCCAGATTGGACGGCGTATTATCTAACAGCCTAGCCTGGAAGGTCCGTTCTAGCTTCAACGACTCCATCGTCCTCTGAACATCCGGATTGTCCGAAGCCGTCCCGCGGAGCCTAACCGCGAGAATAGGATTCTTGCTCGGCGACTCCATCTAGTTCACCCAGTCGCTCTGCGTCACAACGTTGTACGTCTGCGTCAACGCGTCAAACACCGCCAACGCCGACGATGACAAAGTCGATGTCGACCCGAACGTCCGAGTCCAGCAATCCCTCACACCCGCTAGCCGGAGAACCTGTTTCGGAATCTCCCCCGCAACCAATCCAAGACCCCGCGGCCCAGGCAACACTTCTACCCGAACGCTCCCAGTCTTACCTGTAACGTTGAACGGGACAGTGTGCTGAGTCCCGCAGCGGCACTCCCAGCTCCCACAACCCCGCCGAACAGGAATAATATTCAGTTTAGCTTGGACCGTCCCCTTATCGATCGCCGTCCGCACCTGACGCGCCTTCCCCTCGCCAATACCGATGAACCCGTCACCATTACCTATAGCAACAACCGCCCGGAACCTCGACCTCTCCCCCGCGTCGGTCTGTTTCTGGACAAACCCTATCCCCAGAACCTCCTGCTGAACATTCGGCAGGAGCGTATCAACAATCTCCGGCTCCTTAATCCTCAAACCTTGTGTAAAGATCTCTTCCATCGATATGATCTCTCCTTGTTGGACCTGTCGGCCGAGTTTGGTCTTCGGAACCCATCCGACCTCCTGACCGGGACGCTGGCTCATTTGGCCGCCTCCAAAGGAGCCGATGAGACCGCCTTCCTAACTTCTTCGAAATGCCCCGACAAATCTTCAGGCTTAAGTCCTCGGCTTAGATATGCGCTGAAGCGTTTCTTGTACAGATCATGCTCGCCCATCAAAGATTTCGCGTAGGTGGCGATGTGATTTCCTCCGATCCGTTCCATGGGCGGAAGCTTTTCTGGAGAGTGCGGAACAGTGAGACCGGAATCTGCTAATCCCTTCAATGCGGCGAAGAGTTTCGAGCCCTTGGTCGCGCCTTTTAGTCCGATGTCTAGTATCGCTTCCTTGATCCCTCTCGCGATCGCGCGACGTGCAGCCAGCGCTCCGGTGAGATATGCGGCGGGGATGTTTCCAAGTGCGCCCTTCCAACCTAGGCTCGGAAGCTCCCTTGAGGAGGCGGAGGCTCTTACAATATCTCCGTTGATCGTGGCGTCAGTAATTTGTACAGTCACGTACTGGTTGGTAACCCTCACGACAGCGCGGGGCTTGCCGGATTTTACCAGCGCTCTGCGTAGCTTGTAGTCTGTCTTACCCTCTCTCCGTCGCCGGTATGGGAGCGCGTAGCGCGGACTGTCAGCCATGTATCAACGCTTCTTGACCACCTGTCGGGCCTTTACATACTCATCGACATGCGAGCCGCTCCGGAACGCTCCACCCTTCGCCATCCCCAAGAGTGTCGCGTAGCTGCCAGGCGAGAGTTGTCGCTTGTCCCTCAGCCATCTTAAATGTCTCCTGATCGCTCTGATCTTGAGGACCCAGGCCTCCTTGCCAGGTTTCTGGCCGCCTTTTCGGCTCCCGGCCTTCTTTCTCCGCCCCGATTTTGCGCGATGTCTACCTCTGCTGATTCCCGTTTTCGGCAGAAGGTTGATTCTGCCTTCGCGTATGAGACTCTTGATCTCGTCTCGGGTAATAGCCGACTGGACCCGGTCATTCTCTTCGGGGTCGATCCAAACCCGATTCAATCCTCCACCCAGAAGGCTTGCAGCCAGCCTCTTCTGGCTCTTCAGACTCATTCAGAACTCTCCTCGGTCTTGTCGAGATCCTCGTCTGCGGCTATCTCGCTCTTTTCTTCCATCTTCTCCTCTCCCGTCTCCGGGGGTAGAGCCTTTTCCTCGTCCATGGGTGGAGTCTCGGTTACTGCTCGTCCCTCTTCCTTTCCAGGATTTGCAATATGAAAATTCAGATCCTTGGCTTTGGCTAAGATTCCACGCCGCTTCTTCTCTCCAACACGGGCCGCGATCCTAACAATGTGCACTTTTGGATCCAGCTTCTCCAGTTCGACTTCTCGCCAGACCAGCATGTCGACGAGACCCCTAGGGTGGAGTCCGCGTGTCGAGCGGGTTGAGCCGTATCCGTTCTTGACCTTGGCCGGAAAACCGCTCTCCTCCTTTCTCATCTTACTCGTAACTCCGCGTGGCCTACGCCAGTTCTCCTTGACCCGCTTGTACCTCCAGCTCTCTTGGCGTCTGAACTCGGGTTTTGATCCTGCCATCTCTCTCACTTTGTCGGCTTGGTTCGCGTTTGGGCGGGTCCTTTTCCAGACACATATATTCCGTCAAGAAAGACTCGAAGGTCCTTCTTCTTGATCTTAGTACTATCTTGAATGTTCGCCGCGGTCTGACTCACAGACTTCAAGTCAATCCCTTCAACTGAGATGTCCTCGCCCTTGACATCGACCTTCACCCCTTCAACTATCTTCGCGTATCTTGGGGTCTTCTCACCGGTAAAATTCTCGATCTTCAACACCTTCGCCTTCTCATCCACCTTGACCGTGACTGGAAAGTGGGCGTAGACGGTTCGCAACTCGTACCGGTAGCCCTGCGTGACTCCTTTGAGCATGTTTCGCACATGAGCTGCTGCAGTCCCCAACATTCCGATCTCTCTTTTCCGTGGCCAGGTCGTTTCCAATCGTACCTTGTTGTTGTTCACGTTGATTGAAACTGGCAAGTGGGACAGATCTTCTTGCAATGATCCCAATGGCCCCTTGACCTTGACTGTCCGTCCCTCGACCTGCACAGACACCTGGTCGGGGATAGAGACGGTTCTCTCAAGAGTCTCGAACCTTGTCGTCATGCTTCACCTTTCAGAATACGTACCCTAGGAGCTGGCCTCCTGCGCCAGCCTCGCGGGCCTCCTTGTGCGCTAAGACTCCCTTCGGTGTTGTGAGTATGAGTATTCCGACGTCTCGAGAGGGCAGAAAGCGTTTTCCCCATTTTTCGAACTCACCGATTGTTGATGAGAATCTGGGTCTCACGCTTCCGCAGTCGTTGACTCGCCCGAGGAGTTGTATCTTGAATTTTCCGCCTCTGCCGTCGTCTACGAACTCGAACTCACCCACATAGCCGTACTTCTGCATAACGCGAAGTACTTGGCCCATTAGTTTGGATGCAGGGTAGACTATGCATTCGTGTTTGTGTCTACGTTCGTTGTTGAGGATGGATGAGAACATGTTGGAGATGGGTTCCATTCTTGGTCACATGTACTTCTTGAAACCGAGTCCCACTGCGACTTCTCTAAAGCATTGTCTGCAGAAGTTGAGTCCGTACTTTCTCACTATGGGTCCATACTGGCCGCAGCGTTTGCATGGACGAGCGCCTTTTCCATACTTCCGCTGCTTTTTCGCTTTCAACTTGGCCATGACAATACTCAGTTTCCTATGCTTGTTCCGAAGTTGTTCTGCATGAACTTGACGGCGTCGTTCCTTGACACGTAGTGGTTGCGTCCCATCTTTGCAGGACGGATGGCTCGCGATCGAATCCTGTATCCTGGGCGTCCCAGCGTGACGTGGATGGTTGCACCGAATATTCCCAGTTCGGGAACGTATCTTGTTCCTGGAATTTCTATGTGCTCTTTGATTCCAAAGGAGAAGTTGCCATAGTCATCGAAGCTACTCTCGTTAACTTTGTTGCTCACTGCTTCCAGTGCTCGCTTAAGGAATTCACCAGCATCCGTTCCCCGCAATGTCACGACTGCTGCTATTGGCTCTCCCTTTCTGACGCCGAAATCTTTGATCGCCTTCTTCGCCTGTTTCGTTGTCGGGGTCCTGTTGGTTAGCTGATTGAGAACCTTCTTCGCTTTTTCAAGTGGCTCGCCTGATTTGCCGGTGGCAATGTTTAGAGTCACCTTTTCGATTCTAACGACTCTAAGAGGATTCGTCCCCCCCTCCTCCGCCACGGTGGGTTGAGACATTACTTCTCTCCCAATCCGATCAGTGACGCTTGGGTTCCTACGGGTATCACGTATTCTGCTGGCGTGTCGAAGGCTTCGGTTGCTGTCTCGATCTTGACTATCTTGGGTCGCGCATGAGTTCCAGCGGTTATGGTTGTGATCTTGCCGAAGATTCCCTGGTTTCTACCGTCGATTACCAACCCGAGCGCACCTGTCTGAAATGGCACCACTCCCATCATGTTCTGTTTGGGTAGGCCGAGCTGCATTGCTCCTCCGGGAGCGAATTCTCCTTCCGTCTTCTGTCTAGGACCCTGGCTTGGAAGGATGAGGCTTCGGCCATCGTGAAGGTTGATCTGGATTTTACCCCCTTCAATATTCCTCTTGCCGACTATCTTACAGAGTTTGAATCCGGCCTCTTTCTCGGAGATCGGCATCGGGGTCAGTCCCCGGTTGGGTTTGGGCAAGATGCGGAAGATCTGGCCGGCTCCTTCGATCTGCAGGACATCCATGAGCCCTACTGGGAACCGGTGATCCTTTCTGACGACTCCGTCTATCTTGACTTTTCCAGTGCGGATAATTCTGATTGCCTCTTTCGCTGTTCTGGCGTATCCTAGGATCTCGCGGATGATAATTACGAGCGGGAGGCTCTTTTCTCTAGAATGCGGACCTGGTCTCGTACTGGGCGCCCATGTCCGTTCCTTGCGCTTGATTGGCCAGAATCCTGGTGCCGGTTCGCGTTTCAGCTGCCTGGGTCCCGACTTGCGTGCCACTGATTATGCCTCGGACGTCTTCGATTTCTCTGACAAGAGTCCGCTTCGCCACTTGTCGGACAGGTTAAGGTTCGTGATTAGGACTTTGCTAGAGTGAACGGGAAGCTTTGACGAGATGCCGGCCGCCTTCTCCCGGGTCATGCCTTCCACGAAGATTCTTCCTGTGGAATATTCCACCTTCTCGACCTTCCCGACTAGATCCGCGAATTCACCCCTCATTATACGAACCGTGTCTCCAGTTCTAAGTGGTACGCGTCTGACCTTGTGTCTGGCGGTCAGGTCGTCGGATAATCGAGCTGATAGCATTCTTCGCTGCCGATGCTTGGGTGCTTGGAAGAACCGTTTCCGCTGCTTCGAGGGCTTTGCGCTAGCCATAGTCTAAATCACCGTTGAAGCCAGGTTAGCCACTCTAGGCCATCTCTCAGCCGCCTCCCGAGCGACAGGTCCCCTGATCTCTGTGCCTTTCAATTCCCCCTCCGGGGTCATAATGACCGCGGCGTTGTCTTCGAAGGAGAGTCGCGTTCCATCAGGTCTACGCAGCGCTCGTGCCTGCCTCACAACGACCGCTGGAAAGACCTGCTTCCTCAGATCGGGTTTGCCCTTGGACACAGAGACCATTATCATATCTCCGACGCAGGCCGCCGGAACCCTTCGGAGACGTCCGTGGTATCCCCGGACGTTAATCAGTTTCAACTCTTTCGCTCCAGTGTTGTCAGCACACGTCAAACGAGAGCCGACAGGAAGGCCTCGAGCTATTCTGGGCCTGTACTCTACCATTCCGCGGGCGCTTACTGCTCTCGTCTTCGGTGCTGGCATGTCTATTCTGCCACCGCTTTCCTGTCTATCACGACAAACGAGACTTCCTTGCTGAGCGGTCGACACTCTGCAATAGTCACTCTATCCCCGGTTGCTGCGGCGATACAGGGTGGATTGTGAGCGAGGGTCTTGCTTCTTCGCCTCTCGTATCTGCTGTATTTTGGATAATAGTGCAAATAGGCTCGTTCAACTGAGACAGTCTTTGGAGATTTTGATGTGGAGACTGTTCCTTCAAAGACTCTTCCTCTGACTGATAGGCTTCCGTGGAATGGGCAGATTGGATCGTTGCACCCGGCTTTTGGTGGTTTTACGTCGAGTCCGATGTTGTGTACTACCATTTTGCGACCCCTTTCTTTACCCTGTCTTCAGGTCGATGCCTCAGGAGCCGTCCTTCAACGGGAACTATTTCTCCTGTCGGCAAGGTTGCGTTCAATTGAGCGTTAGCTTTTGGCACTCTGACCAGTCGATTCCGAGCTTCGATTAACAGAGTGTTTCTTGTTTCGTCTCTGACAATCCCAAGGAGGCCCGTGAGTCCCGGGTCCGGAGAAGCGTTGACGGTGACTTGGAGTCCAATCCATTCATGAGCCAAGATGTTTTGCGGGGTTATCGGCATTTATTCTGCCTCTTCCGTCATTACTGCACTGTTTTCGGCCGTTAAGAGTCTCGCGACGGTCCGGCGGAGCTCCCTCACTCTTGAAGGATTTTCCACTGTTCCTCCTGACTTTACGGAGGTTCTTATCGTCGTAAGTTCGGCTCTGAGCTCTAAGATTTTTTTCTTCCGCTCTTCGGGAAGCATCTGCTTCATCTCACGCTTGCGCAGTATTGCCAATGGGCTCCCCCTTCTCGGTTTCTACCTCCGGGGTTTCCACGATAGGCGCTTGGACCGTAGTGGTCGGCGCGACACTGGGCGGCGGAGTCTTCATCGTGGGCTTGTCTATGAAATCCACAGTGGGAGGCAGGATTCTGACTTTGATGCCAAACAGGCCCTGTTTCAGTTGAACATCTGCTACCGCGACTTTCACACTTTTCAGAACCGGGTCTCCGACTCTAGGGAGATACCCGGCCCGGAATTTTTCGAATCTTGATCTCTCGGTTGTAAGTTTTCCGCGAATTATGATCTCGACGCCCAGGGCTTGCGATTCCATGACTCTCTGGATAGCCCAGTAGGCTGCTCTTCGAAAATGGACTCCTCTCTGCAATGCTTGTGCGACTTGGGACGCGACGACTTTCGGGTCTTGTTCGGGGATCTCTATGGTTGCTACGGATAACTGTGGATTTTCTATTCCGAATTTTGTTTCGAGAAGTTTTGTAAGGTCTTTGATGCTCTGGCCTCTTCGACCTATGACCATTCCAGGCTTTGCCGCATAGATTACGACTCTAGTTCCGACCGGGCTCTTTGTGAGTTCGACTCGGCTGTATCCGGCTCGTTTCAAATCTTTCTGGAGTAACTCGTCGATCTCAAGACGTCGAGACACGTCTTTGATGAAATATTTGGTAACTGACAATTATTCGGCCTCGAACCCAACGAGTTCGATATGGGTGGTTGTTCCTTGAAGGAGGTCCGAGCGTCCAAATGCTCGGGGGTTGCGTTTCGGGATCTTGTTGGCTCTCTGGGCTGCGGCGTGTATTATCTTGAGCCGCTCCGTGTCGAGATTGCGGTACTCGGCGTTCGCCTCAAGCTCTTCCAAGAGCCGGAGGAGTCTTCCGGCCGCCTTTTGCGGATATCTTCCGGCGTAGAATGGCTCTGTAAGATTTCGACGATGTGGAACTTCTTTGTGATAGTGACGATACGCTACCGCGACCTTCTTCTCGATTACTCGTTCTAGCAGTTTCTTGGCTTCTGGGAGTTTCATTCCTCGGATTGTCCGGCAGAGTTCGACGGATGCCTTTGGGGAAATTCGAAGCTCTCGGCCTGCGCACTTTACAGTGCGGTCTGGGTCCAGCCCAGTAACCGAGTATCCCCGTTCTGGCATTCTTGCTCACTGAAGGGACCGACTCCGACGTATCTTGCCCTAAAAAGGTTCCCCGGTCCGAGATGAAAAATTGGCCCGATGAAGAATCATCATCAGAGAATTTGCTGAGTGATTAAACTGCGAATCCTTACATCGTTCAATGTTACTGCAGCATCCTGTCTCAGGTTACTCTAGGCTTATCGTGGATTTTCCGACCGGTACGTTGGGACATTATGGAAGAGTCAATTGAAAGGGTCCACACCGGTATCCCGGGTCTAGACCACGTTCTAGAAGGCGGATTCCCGAAAGGGGCACGAGTTCTACTCGCCGGAGGCGCCGGATGTGGGAAGACCATCTGTTGCGGACAGTATCTCTACAAAGGCGCGACACGATATGGTGAGCCCGGTGTTTACGTTTCGACGGAGGAGCCTCCGACGGAGTTCCGAGCAAACATGTTGCGTTTCGGCTGGGACTTCAAGAAGCTCGAGGCTGAGAAGAAGATCGGCATGGTCGACGCGGTCTACCAGCGGGTCGAGTCAGAGATGGCTGAACAGGAGTCATTGCAGTCGATACTGTACAACTTGCGCTCGAAGCTCTCCGAGGTCAAGATACTGGTCGAGCAGCTGGGCGCGACGAGGCTGGTCGTGGATTCACTCCCAGGCTTTGGATTCCGGGTCACGGACCTCAACACTCTCAGGGAGATATTCCTAGAAGTCGGACTCTTGCTGAAAGACGTCGGCTGCACTACGTTGATGACGACGGAGATCGTGGAGGGTTCAGGGCTCATCAGCCGCTATGGCATTGAAGAGTTTCTGGCCACTGGGGTCATGGTGCTCTCGCTCGTCAAGCAGAGCTCGCCGCTTCGCAAACTCTTCGTCCGGAAGATGCGTGGAACCAGCCATAGTCTCAACGACTTCGCCTTCACCATCGGAACCGAGGGCGTGAACATCAAGGGACCGATCGGCGTAAGAAGCTCTAGTCACGGTGGTAAGCGCCTCCATACTCAACGGAGAAAGCGCCGAAGCCGCTGACTCGGGCTTCGAAGAAATCGTTACAGGGACGGTTCCAGTATCCGACGGTTCCGGGGTAGTGGAACAAGGGGTTCAAGGGCAAGCCCACACCATCGACCAGCAGGGCTTCGCAACGGAAGACCAGGGACAGCAGAGACAAAGACAGGTGTAAGAATTGCAGAATCTTTCGAGCGGAATATCGGCGTTCGACGAGTCCATGGGCGGACTTCCCTCGGGTAGCATCATCCTCTTCCTAGGCGAGGCAGATACGGGAATGACTACTTGCGTTCAGCAGATCATGTATCGAGGGTTGCTTGACGGTCGGCCTGCTGTATATTTCACGACTGGCCGTTCGTGGGAGGATATTGTAGCAGAGATGAATTTGTATGGCTGGGGTCTTGAAAGATATTTCGACTCGCGGAAGATGTGGTTCATCGACAGCTTAGGGATGAAGAAGCAGAAAGCGTCAGGGATGGTTAACTGGGATATTGGTCCCGCGAATCTCTTGGCGAAGGAGTTTCCACAGGTTGTTGCGCCTCTGGGCGCTTGTACGCTTGTGGTGGATAGTTTGAGTGATGTTATTCGTTCCGCGCCGTTTCCGGCTGTTGAGCAGACGCTGAAGGCGTTGCAGACTCACGTGCGTGAGACGTCGGGATTGTATCTTCTGTTGGCCAATAAGGGAGTGCATAATGAGCATGTTGAGAATACTGTGAAGCATCTGAGTGATGGAGTGGTTGACTTGTCGACTGAGCCTTTTGGAAGCGAGGATTATGCTCGCAAGATGAGAGTGTTGAAGATGCCTGGAGCGTTTACGGATATGAAGGTCTACGCGTACCGTGTGGGTTCTGCGGGGATCGAGATGGCGGCACTACATAGGGTGAGGTAGAATGATGACTACTGTTGCTCTCCAGTTCGACGAGATCGTTGGTCTTCTTGCGAATGCGGGGTTCGTCTGGACCCTATTGTTGGCTACTTGGGGAGCTGTGAGCTACTCGTTCATGCGGCATCGGAGGCACGGGCCGAAGGTGGGTCCTTCGCAGACTGCTGGGGCTGTGAGTTTCAGCTTGACCAAGCCGCGGCTATCGGAGGAAGAGATCTTCCGGATACTGACGACGACAGAGACGAATATTCAGATTGTCCGGATCTGTGAGTCGCCAAAGACGGCTCGCGAGATCTCGAAAGGTCTCGGGGACATCTATCCTGGTCATAAGGAGAAAGGGTTCCCGGCAGAGAAGCTGGGAGAACACTTGGCGAACCTTGAGCGGCTGGGAGCGGTCAAGTTCAACGGGGAGAAATGGGCGGCCAGCGATATCGGTATGAAGATGGTCCGGAAATACTTCGGCTAGGGCTTCTTTTGCACGCTCTCTTTGTTCCGATTCGCAGAAACAAGCAGATTCTCTCGCTGGAATAGCCGAGTCTTACAACTTCATGCTTGCAAGGGCTGTAAAGTGTGAACGAGTTTTTTTGTTTTGACATACCCGGGGGGGGTCGAGAAATAGTTTAGTGGAAAATGAGAAGATAACGGGAAGAGAAAAAGACAGCAATCGACCTGTCTCCAACGGTGATTGGTTGTCCAAAGACGTGTTTTGTGTCGCGAGGATCAACTGCTTTTGAGATTTTTCGGATGGGGGTCTCGCCAGTCGAAACTGATGTGGGCGAGTCTATTGGTTCTAGGCTCAGAATGGAACGGTCGACTGTTTCTCTCATCGCAGATTAAGCGTGGAGGTCAGCGTGAAGATCTCGTGATCTCAAATCACATGCTTGGATTTGCGATCGGGGCTTGTTCTGAACGATTTCTTGCGTCGACTATGTTATCTTTTCTACTCTAAAAAGTAGTATGGCTCGTTCCGGCTGT
>WNGG01040013.1_pt1 | contig 12295 bp, 11 predicted proteins | sample 5400661 | NCBI WGS metagenome assembly WNGG01 (sample SAMN13153372, study PRJNA577476) | soil metagenome | isolation source: 100 cm soil or saprolite under Garry oak tree replicate 1 | place: USA:California | collected 2016-06-15 | reverse complement strand
CGGGTGGAAGCTGCGGGCGGTGCGGTGGTGGATCTGTACGAGGATCGCCGAGCCGGCCGGTGGCACCTCGAACGGCTATGGGACTAGGAAGGGGCGAGCGGCACGTCCCACCCGGGCGGGAGCATGGGGGTCGGCCACGCGGGGTCGGGCCGCCACCCGGACCAGTCGCGGTCGAACGGCGGCTCCCCGCCGGTGACCCGCTCGACCGCCAGCAGCCCCTCGGCCCGGAAGGCCTCCGCGTCGGCCGGGGAGAAGATCCCGCGGGCCACTGCCTCCGCCAGCTCGTCCTCGTCCTTCCACGTCCACGTGGACCGGTCGGCGGGGATCAGGACGTCCAAGCAATGATCGACGTAGTCGTACGTGGTGGCGGTGCGTCCGAGCGGCGTCTCGATGTTCACGTACCACCCGGTGAAGGTCCACTGGCGGTCCCACAGAGCCAGGACGGCGTGGCGCCGGTTGGGCCAACAGAACGAGAGCAGGGATCTGGTGGATCGGTGATGGCCGAGCGTCCACCGTTCGGCGTAGAGCCGAAGCTCCCGCCCCTGTTCGTCCACGGCGTGGCGCAGATCGACACCGGCGGGGATGTACAGGAGTTGCTCATCGGGGTCGTCCTCGACCACGAGAGCTGGGTACGCCGTCCATACCCGCCCGAGCCACATCTCGCGCAGGGCCACCACATCACCCGTGCTCCACCGCGTTGCCACGGGGATCGACTGTAAGCGAAAGGACGGGCGGGACCGGTGGAATCGTCGTTCGTCCATCTGAACGTCCGGTCGTTCTTCTCGTTGAAGGACGGCGCGTTCTCCCCCGAACACCTGGTCCTCCGGGCGGCCGAGCTCGGGATGGACGCTGTGGCCCTTACCGATCGCGACGGGGTGTACGGCGCGCCCCGGTTTGCCGACGCCTGTCGTCAGGTCAGCGAACGGTTTCGCCCCATCCGGCCTGTCTACGGTGCCACGTTGACCGTGCGGGGGCTGACACGCCGGCGGGGAGGGGTCCCGCCCCGCGCGTCGACGAGGCGGCGGAGGGAGGCGTCAGCCGGACGTAGCCGTCCGAGCAGCGCGGGGCGACCCCGACCTCAGCCGGCGTTCGAGGACTCATCTGTCGTCGTGCTGGCCAAGGACACGGCCGGGTACGCCAACCTCTGTTCGCTCGTCACCACCGCGCACATAACAGGAGAGCGGGGTGACCCGTCGCTGACCGCCGGGCAAGTGTGCGAGCGGGCGAACGGATTGATCTGCCTTCTCGGACCCGAGTCTGTCCCGGGGGCTCTGGCCATCGAGGGACTGGCCGAAGCGGCGCGCGATGCCCTTTTCCCATGGTGCGAGGCGTTCGGCCCCGACCTGTTCATCGAGGTCCGAAACCACCTGGAGCCGGCGAGCACGGACCGGATTCGCCGGCTGCTTCGCCTGTCGTCGGACTCGGCCGTGGCCGCGGTGGCCACAGGGGGTGTGCGCTATCTCGTGCGAGAGGATGCCTTTCTGGCCGACGTCCTGGAGTGCATGCGGGAGATCGTCCCCCTCGCAAGCAACCATGTCTCGCGAGCCAATGCCGAGGGATACCTGCGGCCGCTGGGGGAGATGCGGGCACTGTTCGCCGAGCGGCCTGATCTCTGCGACGCCACGCTCGACATCGCCGACCGGTGCCGGTTCGACCTCGGGATCCGAACGGTCCACTTCCCCGACTTCCCGACGCCACGCGGACGTTCGGCCGGGAGCGTCCTGGCCGAACGGTGCTGGCGAGGCATGGCCGATCGGGACATGAAGCCAACCAGGGAGGTCCGCGACCGCCTGGATTTCGAGCTGGCCCAGATCCAGACCATGGGGTACGCGGCCTACTTCCTCAACGTGGCCGACATCGTGGCCGACATCCGATCGATGGGGATCCGGTGTGCCTGCCGTGGATCGGCGGCAGGCTCGCTGGTGTGCTACCTGACCCGGATCTCCGACGTCGATCCCATCCGTCACGGCCTGCTGTTCGAACGGTTCATCAACCGCTATCGCGACGAGCTTCCCGACATCGACATCGACGTGGAATCGGCCCGCCGGGAGGACGTGTACGCCGCCATCCTGGCCCGCCACGGCGAGGATCGATGCGCCTGCGTGGACATGGTCGACACCTATCGGGCTCGGGGAGCCATCCGCGAGGTGGGGAAGGCGCTGGGCCTCCCCGAGGGCGAGGTGGACATCGCGGCGAAGGCCTTCACCCACATCGGGGCGAAGCACGTTCGGGCTGCCATGGACAGGCTTCCCGAGCTGGACGGCCTGAACCTCGCCGCGGGGCAGCTGGAGACGCTGTTCCGGGTGGTCGAGCGGCTGGACGGATTCCCTCGCCACATCGCCCTGCACCCCTCCGGCATCGTGCTGTCCGGCCATGATTTGGTGGAACGCGTCCCGATGGAGCGCTCGTTCCAGGGGTTCCGCATGGTCCAGGCCGACAAGGACGACGTGGAGATCCTGGGCCTGCTGAAGCTGGACATCCTGGGTGTTCGGATGCTCTCGGCCATGCGCCACGCCGTCGACGAGGTCGCCCGGGTCGACGGGATCAAGATTGACCTCGACGAGATCCCACCGGAGGATCCGACCACGTTCGACTTGATCCGGGCCTCCGACACGTTGGGATGCTTCCAGATCGAATCTCCAGGCCAGCGAGAGCTGCTCCAGAAGTTCCAACCGACAGCGTGGTCGGACCTCATCATCGACATCTCGCTGTTTCGTCCCGGCCCGGTGAAGTCAGACATGGTCACGCCGTTCATCAAGCGACGGCATCAGCTCCAGCCGACCACGTACGCCCATCCCTTGCTGCGGCCGGTCCTGGCCGAGTCGAACGGGGTCGTGGTCTATCACGAGCAGGTCATGCGGGTGCTCTCGGTGATGGGCGGCTACGACCTGGCGAAGGCCGATCAGATCCGCCGGCATCTGGACGACGAGGGCGCCACCGAGCCGATCCATGTCGACTTCGTGGCCCACTGCGTCGAGAACGGCCTTCCCGAAGGTGACGCCGAACGGGTGTGGCACGAGGTGGTGTGCTTCGCCTCGTTCGGGTTCTGCAAGGCCCACGCGGCCGCGTTCGCCGTGCCCACGTATCAGTCCGCGTGGCTCAAGGCCCACCACCCGGCGCATTTCCTGGCGGGTGTGCTGACCCATGAGCCAGGGATGTACCCACGACGGTTGATCCTCGAGGACGCCAGGCACCACGACATCGAGATCCTGCCCCTCGACGTGAATTGGTCCGAACCTGACTACACGGTGGAGGTCATTGGGGGCGGCGCGCTGAGGTCGGGCCCCGACCCGCGCTGCTCGGATCGCCCTTCGGGCGACCTCGTCGACGCGCGGGCGGGACCACTCCCTGCGCGCCTCGGCATCGATTCGCGGTACGGCATCCGGCTCGCGCTCAAAGACGTCCACGGGATCTCGGATGCGGAGATCCGGTCGATCCTGGAGGCACGGGCGGGACGGCCGTTCGCCGATGTCGGGGACTTCCTTCGGCGGACGAACGTTTCCCGGCCGGTGGCCGAAGGGCTGGCCCATGCCGGGGCCTTCGATCGGCTCCCCGGCGGATCCCGACGGGATCGGCTGTTCGTGGCCATGACGGCGGATGCCCCGTGTGAAGGAGAACAGGCCGCGCTGCCGTTGGACGAGGGAGCGGTCCCCTCGGCCCTGCCGGACTACACCGCCGCGGAGACGGTGAGGGCCGAGCTCGAAGTGATCGGGGTCGACGCGTCCCGTCACCTGCTGTCGTTCTACCGGCCGGTCCTGGACGACCTCGGCGTGACGTGTGCCCGTGACCTGTCCTCCCTTCGCGGCGATACCTGGGTGATGGTCGCCGGGATCAAGGTGGCGTCGCAGACGCCAGCGGTGAAGAGTGGGCAACGCATCATCTTTCTCACCCTCGACGACGGAACCGGACTGGTCGACGCCACGGTATTCGAACGGGTCCAGCCGTGGTGCGCCAGAACGATCTTCCACGGGTTCCTGCTCGTCGTGTGGGGCCGGCTTCGCCGGACCGGCGTGAAAGGTGTCAGCGTGATCGCCGAGGGAGCCTGGGACCTGGCCGCGTTGTCCCGAGCTCGCGCGGAGGGCCACCTCCTGGAGGCGCTTCGCGCCGGCGGGCCCCCGGGTGGCCCATCCATCCCCGAGCCCCGGGGGACCTGGGATGTCCGTCGTGGACCGAGCGGACATCCCATCGCTTCCGACGATGACGCGGAACCGTCGCGTGCTCCGCCGGGGCTCGGTGCGCTGGTTCCCGCCGGACACGGCATGGCCGCCCGTGGGCCGACCCGGAAGCTGTGGCATTCGAGCGGCGGCTCGGCCGGCAGGTGAATGGGAGAATTCGCGGGTGCGGCCGGCGGCCCGGCGCGTGTGTCCCGATGCGGTGTTTCGCCCACCTGACTTCGAGTCGTATCGGGCGTACTCCAACCGATTCCGGGAGATCCTGCTGGACGTCACCCCGCGGGTCGAACCGTTGGCGCTCGACGAGGCGTTCCTCGACGTCGCCGGGGCCGTCCTCATGTTCGGCGCACCGTCACAGATCGCGGAGCGCATCCGAGCGAACATCCACGCGGAGCTGGGGTTGACCGCGTCGGTTGGGGTGGCCCGGAACAAGTTCGTGGCCAAGCTGGCCTCGGTCCAGGCAAAGCCCGACGGGCTCCTGCTGGTGAGGGATGAGGAGACGCTCTCGTTCCTGCGCCCCCTGCCCGTCGGGGCCCTGTGGGGGGTGGGGGAACGAACCGCCGAGACCCTGCTTCGACTCGGATTGCGAACGGTGGGCGATCTCGCCCAGACCCCGGCCGTGATCCTGAAACGGACCCTGGGCGACGCCCACGCCAAGACGTTGCAAGCTCTGGCCCGGGGCGAGGACGGCCGGACGGTCGTCGCGTTCGACGCGCCGAAGTCGGTCAGCCATGAGGAGACGTATCCGCGTGATCTGGACGACCAGGACGAGATCCTGCGGCAGCTGCTGGCCCTGTCACACCGGGTGGGGCAGCGGCTCCGGGCCGAGGGCTATCGAGCCCGGACCGTCACCGTCAAGCTTCGGCTTCCCAGCTTCACCACATTGACCCGGTCGCGGACGCTGGCCGATCCGACCGATCTCGGCGTCGACATCTATCGGGTGGCCCAGGAGCTCTTGCTCGGTCTTCCTCCGGGTCGCCGGCGGTTTCGGCTCCTCGGGGTGGCGGCCACGGGGTTGGTCCCCGCCGGAGCCGAGCAAGTGGCGTTGGTTCGAACGGGTCGGTGGGAGGAGGCGGAGCGGGCGCTCGACCGGGTGCACCGGCGATTCGGACGAAGGGCGGCCATCCCGGCCAACCTCCTGGGAGCCTCCGACCCGCCTGCGGGCCCGCGAGAGCGCTTGGCCCGGAGAAACCGGGAATAGTTCCTTCGGTGGGCCGTTCCTATAATGGCCTTGAGCCCAAGACGAGAACGAGGACCCATGCCGCTGTCAGAACACGAGCAGCGCATCCTCGAGGAGATCGAGCGACGCCTGGCCGAAGAGGACCCCAGGTTGGTCCAATCGGTGGCTCGAGCGACGGTGGCGTCGCATGCCCTTCGCCGGATCCGGTGGGGCATCGCGGGGTTCATCAGCGGGTTCGTCCTGTTGATGTTCTTCTCGGTGAGCCTGTGGGTGGCGGTGGCCGGGTTCGCCGTCATGTTGGGCTCTGGCCTGTTGGTGTACACCCACCTGAAGCGCATGGGCCGAGAGCAGCTTCGGCAGCTGGAGCGGGGAGGCCGCCTGTCCCTGACCTCGCTGCTGGCCCGCCTCACCGAGCGGTTTCGCCGGCCGCACGGCGAGGGCTAGTCCGCACCGGTCGTACACTTCCGATGCCTGGGTGGTCTATCCGTCCTGCTCCAAGCATCGCCTTGCACGCACGTGGGCCGTGCGCTACAAACGTCCCGCTTCCCCTTCGGCGTGGCCCGCACCGGGCAAACGTCCGATTCATGGCAGGACGAGCGCGAGGAGCGGCGTTGGAGGGTTTCACTGCACATCAGGCTTCGCGTTTCACGGGGTGCACCCCTCGGCAACTACGGTACTGGGATCAGATCGGGCTGGTTCGGCCGGCCCTTCAGCAGACGGGAGGCCGGCCCGGCGTGCCCCGCCTGTATTCGTTTCGAGACCTGGTGGCCCTTCGTGTCGTGAAGTCGTTGCTGGACGGGGGACTATCACTGCAGCGGGTCCGCCGGGCATGGGAGTTCCTGAACAAGAAGGCGGGCCTCGACCAGCACCTTTCGGAAGTCAAGCTGGTCACCGATGGGAAGTCCGTCTTTCGGGTGGTCCGAAGGGAAGGCGAGGTCCTGGACGCGCTTCGGCAGGGCCAGATGGCGTTCTTCGTGGCGATCGACGAGGTGGCCCGGCAGGTGGCCTCGGAGGTCGAGGAGTTCAGGTCCGACCGCGACCAGTTCCTTCGGGCGCTCAAGGAGGCGCATCGGGAAGTCCGGCTCGGGATGTGACGCCCGTTCTCAGCCCTGGGCCACGCGACCGGGCAGTCGGAACCAGCCCACGATCCGGCGGCCGGGGCCGGCGGCCCTTCGCAGCTCGCCGGTGACCCGCCTCGCGGACGCCATCGCCGCCCCCGCGTCCGCGCCGGTGACCGGGTTGGTCGAATAGGCCGCCGCCGAGGTCAACGCGGTGAGGCGATCGAGGTCGCCGTTCAGGGACGCCACACGGTCGCGGAGCCGCCCCCGGTATTCGCGCACGGTTTCGTGCGGGAGCCGGCCGAGACCGACGTCTGCGGCTGACTGGGTCATGACGTCGAACACCGCCAGGACCCGTTCGCGGGGATCCTTTGCCCCGGCCAGGATCAGCCGCCGTCTGGCGAATTTCACCCAGGGGATGGCCATCCCCAGGAGGATGAGGATGCCCAGCACGGCCAACACGGCTCGGCCCCGCCATCGTCCAGGCCCGGGTGGCGGCGCTGCGGTTGGACTCCCTGGAGGGATGTTCTCCGGCGGAAGCCCCTCGGCGATGCCGCTTCCAACCCGAGGCCGCTTCGAGGCGCTCGGCTGGGGCTTGTCGTTCGAAGTCGTCCCACTCGGACTCGTGCACAACGCAGGGTTCGGGTTGTTGCACGCCGTGATCCCTCCGATGTTCGTGATCGCGGCGTCCGTGTAGGGCTCGGTGGTCGGATTGAACCGGGTTGGGGTCGGCTCGAAGGCCAGCCATCCGTACGTGGGAAACAGAACCTCCACCCACGCGTGGGCGTTCTGCAGCGTGACTTGCCAGTGCCCGTGCTCGAAATGGCCTGGGGTGAAGCCCACGGCGACTCGGGCTGGAATACCGAGGGCCCGCAGCAGCACCGCCATGGAGCCGGCGAACTGCTCGCAATACCCCGCTTTGGTCTTCGTCAGGAACGTCAGGATGTGGTTGGTGTCGTGGCCGGCCGGGACGTGCAAGTCGTAGCGGAAGTTCTCGCGCAGGTAGTCCTGGATCGCTCGGACCTTCTCGTACACCGTGGGCTTGGAGTCGGCGATGCGGTGGGCGATGCGAAAGATCTCTCGCGGCGTGTCCGCCGGAAGGGCGGTGTATGGGCGGCGCACGGCGGCCGGGGGAAGTGAGGAGGCCTCCAGGTCGCCGATCGTCGGGACCTCGACGATGGAGGTTACTTCGTACGAGAACCCGGGGTAGGTGCCGCCCGGTGAGAACAGAACCTGGCCGACGGGATCGTATCGAACCTGCGACCCGGTCACGGAGACGCTGACGGGGTCGTAGGCAGCCGGCAACCACGGTTGGTTCAGCTTCTGCAGCGTCACCTGCTGCTCCAGGAACGACGAGTTCGGCCCGGTCAGCTCCAGGTGGAGCTGACCGGGGGAGACGAGCGTCCCGCTTCCCAGGACCTGGCCCCCCGCGGCCTGCAGGTTCGACGAGGTCCAGCGTTGCCCGTCGAACCGGTCAAGGGCAAGGAACCGCCAGTAGGAGGGCCGAAGGCTCCGCACTGTGAACAAGGGGACTGGCTTGTTGTTCAACAGGGCCGGCTTGATGTCCACGATGGGATCGATCGACACGTGCAGCGGGCTCGAGTCGCTGGAAAGGCTCAGGATCCCGGGGGAACGGAACCCGGGCAGGGCCCACGCCCCCACGGCCGCCACGACGACGGCCGCGATGGCGAGGCGCCGGGCAGGCCGGCCGCTGGCCGACGTCCCTGCGTGCAGGGATGACGCCACCCGAGCCCAGAGATCATCGCGAGCGGGCTCGAAACCGCTTCGCCAGATGCTCACCGGGCCCCAGTGTCGGACCCGTCGCACGGCGTCGCCGAACAGGAGCGCCAGCGCCGCCGCCAGGAAGAACAGGACGTATGCGGGGCGCACCCCATCGTCGATCACCACGTTGGAGAACGCGAGGAGCGACGCCGGAGGAAGGATGGCCAGGAACGGGCTCCGGGCTCGTACTGCCAGGGCGTGCAGGGCGAACCCGGCCGACCATACGGCGATCACGGCAGCGATCAGCAACGGTGGGAGCGGGATGGCCGGGGCCACCTGGACGTTCGCAGTGTTGCCGACGAGCGGGAGGGCGGTCAGAGCAGCATGGAACGTCGAGCCCGTAGGGATTCCGAATCGGGTGGTGCCCGGAAACACCGCCAGGCCGATGCACAGCACGAGGCCCGCCAGCGTTGCCAGGACGGAGACGAGGACGTGCCGTCCACCCAACGCCCAGGCCAGGGCCACCGATGCGGCCCCCACCAGGCAGAGCTTGAACGTCGTCTCGGTCCCCTGGAACACGCGACCAAAACCGACAGTGGCAGTGACCGCCACTGCCGTCAGCGAGATCAGCGCGAAGAGGCTGCCGCCCGAAGCGTCCTGGTCGTCCGTTGCCATACGTCGCCGAGCTTTCCGTTGGGGCCGATGACGAGCACCTCCCACGCCGCACGCGCCAGCGTGGCCCGCGCCACCGAAGCCCGTTCCCGTATCTGGCCCGCGGCCGATTCTGCCAAGGTCTCGGCCTCCACCGGGTACACGAGCACCGCGAGCTTTCGGCCGAAGGTGGTGCCGAGCCGCAACAGCGGGGGGAGGTCTGCGGCGGTGGGCGGGGCCGAGACGAGTCCGCGAGCGATCCCGAACGCAGCGATTTCAGGACCTGCGTGGTCTGGCGGCCCTGGGCCAGGGTGACCGCCGCCATGGCCTCGAGCAGTCCGTCCTCAGAGACCGAGCGGGGGGTGCTCTCTGCCGTGGCCAGGACGACCGAGAACCCCGCACGGATGAACGCGAGGCCCAGCGAGGTACCCGCGGATACCGCTCGCTCGAAGGCCGGGGACCCCTTGGGGCCCAGGACCTCACTGCGATTGTCGAGAAAAACTGTGGCCGTAGAGCGGCGGGTCGATTCGTCCTGGCGGATCATGAGATGACCGGTTCGAGCCACGCTCGGCCAGTGGATCCGACGCAGGTCATCACCCGTGACGTATTCGCGCATCGTGTAGAACTCCGCAGCCGAGCGGTGAAGCTGCCGGGCCGTCGACTCGCCCGACCCGGATCCCTGAGACAGCAGGTGCGAGACCTGGAGCTCTTCGACGTGCGGGTACACCAGCAGCTCGGTCCGTCCGGTGGCCTCGGCCCTGCCCTTGGCCAGGCCGAACGGGTCCGACAGGAAGATCTTCAGTGGGCCCAGGTGGTACTTGCCCCGCCGGTGTCCGGTCAGCGCGTAGGAGACCTGTAGATCGTTGCCCGGGGGGATGGCCGCCGCCACCAGGCGGGCTGGCCGGCCGAGCTCTGGTGGCAAGGCGTCCTCCAGCAGCAGGAATGGCGTGGTCCGGTACCCCAGGTTCCCGATGCGCAGCGTAACGATGGAGCGCCCGCCGGCGAACATGCGGGCCGGGGTGACGTGCCGGCGGATCGAGAGACGGACCCGAGCGAATCGCACGTACAGCGACGCGATGAGCGGCAGGCCAAGGATGCCAGCGGCCAGCATGTGGAGGTCCGACGACCCGACGATCCGCGCCGCGATCCACAAGGAGAGGCCGGCCCCGACGGCCGCCCACCCGCGCCTGGTGGGCATCAGGCCTTCCGGCGAACCGGAACCGGAATCTGCTCCAAAAGCTCCGCCAGGACGGCCAGTGGGCTCCTGCCGTTCATGCTGGCGTCCGCCGAGACGATGATGCGGTGCGCCAGCACGGGCACGACCAGCGCTTTGAGGTCGTCGGGGATGACATAGTCGCGGCCCTCGGACGCCGCCACGGCCCTCGATGCCCGGAGCAGCATGATGGATGCTCGGGGGCTGGCCCCCAGGTACACATCAGGATGCTTTCGGGACGCGGTGGACAGATCCACGATGTACCGGCGAAGGGCTTCGGCCACGTGGACCTCTCTGGCCATGAGGATCATCTGGGCCACGCCCGGAGCGTCGGTGACCGGCTCGATCTCATCCAGGGTGGATGTCACCCCGTGCGTCTCGAGGATGGTCGCCTCCGCCTCCACGTCTGGATAGCCGATGGACAGCCGCATCATGAACCGATCCAGTTGCGCCTCGGGCAGCGGATACGTTCCCTCGTGCTCGATCGGATTCTGTGTTGCGATGACCATGAAGGGGGTGCCCAACTGATACGTGACCGTGTCCACGGTCACCTGACGCTCCTCCATGCTCTCGAGCAGCGCGGACTGGGTCTTCGGGCTGGCCCGGTTGATCTCGTCCCCCAACACGATGTTGGCGAAGATGGCACCGGGCTTGAACTCGAAGTCTCCTCGCTCCTGGTTGAACACGTTCACGCCCGTGATGTCGGTGGGGAGCAGGTCGGGCGTGAACTGGATGCGGCGGAACGAACAGTCGATCGACCTGGCGATCGACTTCGCCAGCATCGTCTTGCCGACGCCCGGCACGTCTTCGATCAGCAGATGGCCCTCCGCCAGCAGACAGCCCAAGGCCAACTGGATCTCTCGTTCCTTTCCCTGGACAACCTGGCGGACGTTGTCCGTGACGGCTGCGAACGACGCGGCGAAACGGTCCCAGTCCTGGGAGTTCCTGCGTTCGGCCACGTTCCCTCCGGCTCCAGCCTCGGTCCCCATCTTACCCATCGCCGCTCCTTCGACCAGGTTTCGTCCCGTCCGTCGTATCCATCCATCTATACGTGAGCCGCGGCCTGCCAGTTCGGGCGGTGTCCCGATAGTGGACGCCTCCCCGAGCCCCGGAGTTCCCGGGGGCCGTTGTTATACTCGCGGCGTATCGACGTGGGCAGATCCCTGGTACTGAACGCCTCGCTCCAGCCCCTCGCGGTGGTGTCGGCCAAGAGGGCGGTGGTTCTCGTCCTCAAGGAGAAGGCGGTGCTGGTGGAGTCCAATGGAGTGGTCTTCCGCTCCGAACGGCTGCAGATCCCCGCCCCCAGCGTGGTCCGGCTCAAGTACTTCGTGCACGTTCCGTATCGAGATCGCGCCGCGTTGACCCGTCGAGCGGTGTTCGCCCGGGACGGGTGGGTCTGCCAGTACTGCGGCGCCCCGGCCGAGAACGTGGACCACGTCCTGCCAAAGTCGCGCGGCGGTAAGCACAGCTGGGAGAACGTGGTGGCGGCGTGCCGCCGGTGCAACTCCCGGAAGGAGAACCGTCTCCCGCACGAGGTCGGCCTGATCCTTCGCCGCAAGCCCGCGGTCCCTCGGGATGGCTTCCGGCTTTCCCTGGGGCGCCTCGAGCCCGAATGGGAGCCCTACCTGTAGCCCGCTGATCCGGCCGCGACCCTGCCTCGCCGGGTCGTCCGACGAAACCACAGTGTGAGTCCTTCTCTCCTCAAGGTACCCCGCCTCCTTGACGAAGTGGAGTACAGGTGGCATAAATGTGGGGCTCTGTGGAGGAGAAGGGCATCCTTGTGGCTGAATTGGTCGGCCTCCATCGCTATCAGCTCGACGAGAAGAGCCGGATTGCGCTCCCGGCAAAGTTCCGCGCGGCGTTCGCCGAGGGGCTTTACCTCACGCTCGGGGTCGACGGTTGCCTGTTCGCCTTCCCCCGGGAGGAATGGGAGCGGCGCAGCGAGGAGGTACGGGCTGGCCTGGGTGAGGCCGATCGACACCGGGAGCGCATGTTCTTCGCGTTCGCTGAGGCGGTTCAGCTGCGCCAGGGCCGCCTGACCATCCCCGGGCGGCTCCGGGACTTGGTGGGCATGGGCCGGGAAGTGGTCGTGGTGGGCGTTTCCACCCGCGTCGAGATCTGGCCTGCCTCGGAGTGGGACCGGTACGAGCAGGGCCACATGCGCACCTATCTCCAGGGCGTGGCTCAGCAGGACGAACGGTAGGACGTCCATTCGAGGCGGAAGGAGGAGCGCCGGTGAAGCGTCCGTTGGCGTCGGAGGTTGGCCAGAGCTTCGAGCTCATGGCGATCATGGCGGCTG
>WNGG01024072.1_pt1 | contig 12295 bp, 12 predicted proteins | sample 5400661 | NCBI WGS metagenome assembly WNGG01 (sample SAMN13153372, study PRJNA577476) | soil metagenome | isolation source: 100 cm soil or saprolite under Garry oak tree replicate 1 | place: USA:California | collected 2016-06-15 | reverse complement strand
GACTACAGCTTTCTCGATCCGTTTTCGCGGACGTTCGTGTATGCCAATCGGATGGCTTCATTGAATCACCAACCGGCCGTTAGCGCTTTCGTTTCCGGACTAAGTGAAGCACTGCGTCGCACCATCGATCGCGTCGCTGTCGGTGAGCGCGAGCGGCGCATACGCGAACGCGTGGCGCTGGAAATGTTGACTGTCGCGCGAAAGCAGAGCGTAGTTTTGGAACGATCGGGATTTCAGGCACAGCTAGATCGAATCGCAGGCACGAGGGTGATGTGAAAGAAGAGATCAGAGGTCAGAGGCTAGAGGTCAGAAGACCAAAGAGTCAGTTAACTACCAACCCTCTAATCTCTAACCTCTAGTCTCTAACCTCGGTTATGTTCAAAAACATTCTTTTCCCAACCGACTTCACTGCTCATGCGCGGTCGGCGTTGAAGTATGCTGCGGCGTTCGCGCGCGAAGAAAATGGCCGCGTCGTCATGTTCAGCGTGCAAACGGGCGAAGTTCCGGCGAACTTGATGACGTTGCCTGAACGTATCCTGGAGGCGCAGGAAAAGAATTGGTTACTGCAATTACGCGCTCAGGTGAAAGAACTGCTGACCGATCCCTTGTTCGAAGGACTGGAAGTTGATCCCGTGATCGTCGAAGGCGAACCGGCAGTCGAAATTGCCAAGGCCGTGCGCGATTACGATATCGACATGGTCACCGTGGTGACGCACGGACGGCGCGGCTTGGCGCGCGCGCTGTTCGGATCGACTGCGGAAGAAATCATCGCTGAAGCGCCTTGTCCCGTGCTTACTATTCGTCCGCCGCAACATGATTTCGTTCATCATCGCGAAGGTGAAACCGAAGTTCGTTTGAATCGGATTCTACTCGCGACTAACTTCCGGCCATCGTCGATCACGCCGACGGCGGTGGCTCGCCAAATGGCCGCGGCGCACGATGCGGAGCTGCACGCTATCTATGTCATCGGTGATTACTTCGAACAGATCTCGGTGATGTTTCCGGAAGGCGGGCGCTCGGCGTTGTCACGCATGCGCGCCGAAGTGAACGAGCGGATGCAGAACTTCGGACGCGAGGGCGATGGCCGTGTCAAGACGAATATTGCCGAAGGCCGGCCTTACGCGGAAATCGTCCGGTTCGCTGCTGAAATCGATGCAGACTTAATTGTTATCGGGACCACGATTCATGCTTCGCTGTTTGGCGGCGCGCCGGCGCTCGGCTCTGAGATTGAACGCGTGGTTCGGAATTCTCCCTGCCCGGTTCTGTGCGTCCCATCAGGGAAAGTCGTTACGCCTCTGCCGGCATTCACGCGATCTCAGCCAGTGCCGCAGACGTAGGAACGGAAGGCAGTAAGCAGAAGGCAGTAGGCAGTAAGCAGAAGGCAGTAGGCAGCAAATGAATTTGATGACTCACACGTAATTTGACAAGGAGCTTCCACATGTTACGAGGACATCGAGATCTAAAGGTCTATCAATTAGCCTACAAACTTGCGATGGAGATTTTCGATCTCTCGAAGGGTTTTCCGAGAGAGGAGCGTTATTCACTTACCGATCAAATTCGTCGTTCCTCGCGAAGCGTCGCCGCTAACATCGCCGAAGGATTTAGAAAACGGCGCTATCCAAACATGCTGGTCAACAAGCTCACTGATTCTGATGGTGAAGCGACCGAGACGCAGGTCTGGCTCGATTTTGGTTTTGATTGCGGATATATGTCTCAGGAGAACCGCGACCGACTAACGGTGCTTTCTGCTTTTCGCTACTTCTCCGGCGTCGCCTCCACCGGATAGCCCGCAGTCTTCCAGGCATTCAAGCCACCCAGCAATGCCGCTGCGTTTGTTACTCCCTTTGAGTTGAGTTCGAGCACCGCCCCGGCGCTCGTATGTTCGGCCGGTCAAGTACAGTACGCAACGATCATCTTGTTCTTCGGAAGTTCGTTGATGCGTTGCAGCACAGTTCCCGTCGGCATCGAGATCGATCCTTTGATGTGCTCTTGCTTGTAAGCCACTTCGGCGCGGGTGTCGATGATTACCACGTCGCCTTTCTCCCAAAGCTTGTGAAGATCTTCGGCGTTGATGCGACGCGCGTTGTCGGTCGGTGTAGCCGCGCCCGGAGGCACTTTGGGTGTCGGCGTCGAATTATTTTGCGTGAGCAATGTCTCGTTTGAATTGCAAGCTATCAACGCTCCGGCGGCCATGAAAACCGCAAGCGTGACCATGATGAATAAACGCATCCTCGATGCTCCTTTTGATCTTCGATCGTTTGATTAATTTACAACGATGAGGCGCGAATGCAAAGGTGACAGTCCCGAGTCAACAGATTATCCGTCGATCGCCTTCTCGGCGCGTCACTCGTTGACGGTCAAGATATTCCAGCAGCGGTATCGCGTATTTTCGAGAGATGCCCGCGAGTTCCTTGAAAGCTGGAACATCGATTGCTCGATTCGCATATGATGCGGCATAAGAATGCAGTTTCGTGATCAGGTCGTCGAGCGCGGACCGATGAAAATACATTTCGCCATGCACCTTTACCAGCACACCCGAATCGATCAGCAGTTGCAAAATCTTTCTTCCATGGTCGGACGATTTGATTCCTGCTGAGGCGAACGCTTCTGACAATGCGGGCGCTGACAAGCGGGCGTCGCGATAGATTTTTTCCAGGGAATCACGAACGCGCGTATCGGCATCCGTCAGCTCGCGCGTGTGCTCGCGTAAACGGACGATTTCTTTTTCGGAGATAAACGCCCCGGACTTTTCCAACTCCGCTATCACGGCGCGAAACTCATCAGGTGAAACGCCCGCAAACAGACGCTCGCGCAGCATCTCTTTCGGCAAGCCGCGCGATAACGGCTCGCGTTTATGATGGGCAGCAATCTCATCGATCACACGTGATTTCACGTCGTCGAAAGCGCTCTGCGCGATTAGGATTCCGTTGAGATTCACGACTGAGCCAGTCGCGAGCGTTTGCTTGATCGCTTCATGGATCACGTCGTCGCACCAAGCCGTGCGCGCGGCAATCTGTTCGCGCGTTAGTCCGTGACCGCCCGCGCTCACAACAAGCTGTGTGAGTTGTTTTGCGCGATCTTCCGCCGACAATGTTCGCAAGGCGCCGCAAACCATCGGCAAATCGCGAGCGCGATGCTTTGTCGCAAACGGATCGAGAACTTGACCGCCGCCGATTGTCATCTGTGGCGAATACGCGCGAATGATGAAACGATCGCCCAGCACCGCGACTAATGGAGATTCGAATCTAAGTTGAACGAAACCTTTCGCGCCAGGTTCGATCTTGCCGGCATCTTCAAGCACGCGCACCCGCGCCAATACTTCGGACGCGCCGATATGAACGCGAACGCGCTGCCGGGAACGCAAGGGACGCGGCGCGTCATCGAGAAGTTGAACTGACGCATCGACGATCTGCGTCGGCTGTAAACGCCCAACCCGGGTCAGCACCATGCCGCGTTCGATTGCCGCCGCTTCGATTCCGCCAAGATTGACCGCGGTTCTTTGCCCGGCAAACGCTTTCTTTACTGACGAGCTGTGCACTTGCACACCGCGGACCCTCACGCGCGTGCCCAACGGAAGCAGGTCCAACTCGTCGCCTTCATTGATTGCGCCGGCTATCAGAGTTCCGGTTACGACAGCACCAAATCCTTTCATCGTGAATGAGCGATCGATTGGGAGACGCGTAATGAAATCGGATGAACGCGCAGCTACTGTCGATCCGACTTCGCGCAACGCATTTTTTAATTCCTCAATTCCTTCACCTGTCCGCGAGCTAACGGAGATGACAGGCGCGCCTTCCAGAAACGATCCTGTGACGAGGTCTTCCGCTTCGGCGCGCGCAAGTTGCAGCAACTCTTCATCGATCAAATCTTTCTTCGTGAGAACGACAATTCCTTTGTTCACGCCCAGCAAACGACAAATGTCGAAGTGCTCGCGCGTTTGTGGCATCACACTCTCGTCAGCAGCGATCACCAGCGCCACCAGATCAATTCCATGCGCGCCCGCCAGCATGTTCTTGACGAATCGTTCATGTCCGGGCACATCGACAAAGCCAATCCGCACATCTCCGAGATCGAGATCGGCAAAGCCAATATCGATCGTGATGCCGCGTCGCTTTTCTTCCGGCAGACGATCGGCATCGATGCCGGTCAACGCGCGCACCAACGCAGTCTTGCCATGATCGATGTGGCCCGCCGTGCCGACGATGATTGATTTCATCTTGTGATAGGAAGACGTGCGTTATAATACGCGTCAACGGCTAACTTAAAAAATCATGAAAACAATTCTTGTCGCCAGTTTGTTGAGCCTGACCTTTTTGACGACCTCTGTTGCGGCTCAATGTCTGGAATACGAGCCGAAGACCGTGCATCTTTCAGGAAAGTTGGTGCGGGAAATACATCCTGGCCCACCAAATTATGAAAATATTCGCAAGGGAGACAAGGCGGAAACAATTTGGGTGCTGCGATTGAGCTCGCCGATCTGCGTGGTTGCCATGGACGACATCAACGTAAGGGAGGACGATCAAAAGGAGGTACAACTGGTCTTAGCCGCCGAACAGTTTAAGAAATACCGCAAGCTGATCGGGCAGAAGGTTTTTGTGACCGGCACTTTGTTTCATGCTCATACTGGACATCATCATAAACTGCTTTTGCTGACTCTGAGTGAAATGAAGGGAACACGTTAGCCTATGAGCGACTCTCAAACAGCGCCGATTGTATTGGTTCACGGGCTTTTTGGCTTCAATCAGTTGACGCTCGGCGGTTTGAAAATCACCGATTATTTTCGCTTGATACCCGGCGCTTTGCGACAGGAAGGCCACGCCGTGCCGGACCCTCCGCAACTGAACCCGGCCGGCAGCATCGCGGAACGCGCGCAGGATTTGAAGGACTATCTGCAAGACGCGAATCGCATCGACGTCTTTGATAAGAAAGTCCATATCATCGCTCACAGCATGGGCGGACTTGATAGTCGATTCATGATTTCGAAACTCGGAATGGCGAACCGTGTTGTGTCGCTGACGACAATTGGTACACCGCACCACGGCACTTCCATAGCCGATATTGTCGTAGCGGGTGCGAATCCCATTCTGACTCAATTCATGGAACACCTGGGAGTTGACGTTGAAGGGCTGTTTGACATCACTACCGATGCATGCCGCCGATTCAACGAAGACGTGCCGGATGCTCCTGACGTTCCCTATTTTTCAATTGCCGGTAAGTTCGAACCGCCTCGGATTCTTGGAGTGCCGCAAGGACTCTTTGGAGTCACTCACGACATCCTCGCGAATACGGAAGGCGCTAACGATGGGCTGGTCTCGGTTGCGTCGACGATCATGGCGGAGCATTCTGCGTGGACTTCATTGGAAGTGTGGGAAGCAAATCACCCTCGGCTGGTCAATTGGGGGACGAATCTTGTGGTTTCCCCGCTTGAGCTGGCAGATCGGAGCATTGTCGAGAGGTATCGAGAGCTGGCGCAGCGGATTAAGACGAACCTATGAAGATCCAGCAGGCCTATACCCACCGGGCCGCTACCTATGATCAGGACCGCAACGTCACGCGCGACCTTGATCAACAAATCATCAAAGAATCTCTAGAGGCTCTTCGCTTCAAGTCAATCCTTGAGATCGGCTGCGGCACCGGCAAGAACACGGCATTTCTCGGCGCTATTGCCGATAAAGTTCTCGCGCTTGATTTCTCGGAAGCGATGATCGAAAAGGCGAAACGAAAATCGCCGGCCAAGAACGTGACGTTTCGGTTGGCCAATATCACTCAACGTTGGCCGATTGATGATCGTTCAGTTGATCTGGTGACGTGTAACCTCGTGCTTGAGCACATTGAAAATCTCGGCTTCGTTTTTGGTGAAGCAGCGCGGGTGCTGACTGAAGGCGGCCAGTTCTTTGTCAGCGAGCTTCATCCATTTCGTCAGTATCAGGGCGTTGTTGCTCGGTTTAAGCGCGACGACGAAACGACCGAGATTCCAGCGTTCGTTCATCACATTTCCGATTTTCTGGAAGCCGCGGCGCACCAGAATCTCTCCCTGGCAGAGATGAGAGAATGGTGGCACGAAGAAGATCGGAACAAGCCTCCGCGCTTAGTTTCGTTTCTGTTTACGAAATAATCCGTCAGACGTTTAGTGCGGGAAAAGTAAGAGGCCTTGGGACGATTGCCGTCGTCCTGGCTTATGATAAAGAAAGACTACATAACCGGCTCTACCCAGTCTGGCGAAGTTAATTGCTGTCGATGCGCGATGGCTTTGTTAACGGCGTCCTCAAGCTCGCTTAAAGGAAACGGCTTTGAGAAGCAGGCGAAGGCGCCCATTTTCAAAACAATATCCCGGTACTGATCGGCCCTGCCGGAAATGACTATCACGGGAGTCGCATGGCGCAGCTTGATGCGTTTCAGTATTTCGACGCCGCCGAGACCGGGCATCGTAATGTCAGTAATGACCACGTCGTAGGTTTGAAATTCCAGGAACTCCAGAGCCTGCTCCGCGCGATCAGCCGTGTGGCATTCATGAGTTGCCGAAAAAAGCATGTCAAGCATCTCCCGAATGACCCGATCATCGTCGATTAACAATAAGGTCGCCATAGCTTTATTTCTCCGAATCGTCTGTGAGTGTTTCGCAAGAGTTTGGGACTCCGCAATCTATCTTCGAATCTTCGATTAGTGGAATACCATTCTGGTCCAGTACCTCACGGGTTTTTATGGCCAACGAATCCGGCGAAAACGGTTTCTGGATGAAGCACATGCCGTCGTCAAGCACTCCGTGTCTCACGATCGCGTCGTCTGTAAAGCCAGACATGTAAAGCACACGCGTCTCAGGACGCAGCGCGCCAAGTTTCTCAGCCAGTTCACGCCCGTTCATTCGCGGCATCACTACATCTGTGATCATCAGGTCGATCTGGCCTTCGAACTCCTTGCATATGCGCAATCCTTCTTTACCATCCGGCGCAGTGAGTACCGCGTAGCCGTACTCTTCCAAAATCTCCCTTGACAGGTCGCGCACTACGTCTTCATCCTCGACGAGCAGGATGGTTTCGGATCCCCGCGGGACTGCGCGTGCCTTATCTGACTCTTCATGCTCAACCACCGCATCGACTCTGGGAAGATAGATCTTAAAAGTAGTGCCTCGTCCGACTTCGCTATAAACCCAGATGCTTCCGCCGCTCTGCTTCACGATGCCGTACGCCGTCGAGAGACCAAGGCCGGTGCCTTTGCCAATCTCCTTGGTGGTGAAGAACGGCTCGAAAATGTGTGCCTGCGTTTCGGCGTCCATGCCGCTTCCGTTATCTGACGCCGACAGCATTACGTAACGACCTGGTTCGATGACCGCGTGACGCTGGGAAACCTTCGCGTCAAAACAAACGTTTTCAGTTTTGATGGTGAGATAGCCACCGCCGGGCATCGCGTCGCGGGCATTGGTCGCCAGGTTCATTAGCACTTGCTCGATCTGTCCCGGATCGGCTTTGATATGGCCCAAAGCACCGCCCAACTCGATCCGCAGCTCGATGTCTTCGCCAATCATCCTCGGCAGCATTCTGCCGATACCGGTTACCACCGTGTTGAGGTTGAGTACTTTGGGTTGCAATATCTGTTTGCGACTGAACGCGAGCAACTGGCTAGTTAAGGCCGCCGCACGTTCGCCGGCCTTCTTGATTTCCTCGATCTTGGTACGAAGCGGATCGCCCGCCTCGACATCTTCTGCGATTGTCGAAGCTGGTCTTCAGTCTCACGCAGATTCGTCTCGGTGTGCTTGCGCTCGATCGCGAGAGCAATCTGGTTACCAACTGACGTCAGGAATTCCAGATCGCGCTCGTCATAGGCGTCCTGGTCTTCGTAATTCTGTACCACCAGTACACCGATGGTGCGCGTTGGCGTCCGCAAAGGCACGCCCAGCCATGAAGCGGAAGCACTCCCGCTCCTCACGATTTCGCCGCGTCGGTACATTTCCTCTGTGAGTTCCGGATCAACCAACATTGGCTTGCCGGTGCGCAGCACGTAGCTGCTGAAGCCGATGCCTACAGGGCGCGGCGGCGGGCAGGGATCCAACTTGTCAACCCAAAACGGAAAATGCATCAGCTCAGTGGCTTCGTCGTAAAGCGCGACAAAGCAGTTCTCCGCGTAAAGGCACTTGCCAATTGAGTGATGGACGAGCTTGAAAAAGACATCCAGATCAGGTGTGGAGATCGCTCCTTGAATGATCTCAGAAACAATTTGTCGTTCACCTTCCATTCGCTTACGCTCGGTCAGATCGATATAGATTGCAAATATGCCTGCGAGTCTTTGATCAGCCAGGATGGGCACGCCAAATATCTGGACAGGAACGAGAGTGCCATCCTTGCGCTGTCTCACAGTTTCTTTTCGAATACTCTTTCCTTGTCGAGTGCTGGCAGACAACTCGGCACCCTCTGCGGCAAGCTTTTCAGGCACGACGCTCTCGTTGATCGATCGGCCTTGAAGTTCGCTCAGAGAGAACTGGAAAATCGTCTCAAACTCCTTGTTTGCGGCAAGCAGGCGATCGTCATGATCCACCATGACAATACCCATGGGAGCATTCTCGAAGAGTTGCTGGAAGCGGGCCCTCTGGAGCAGGACTTCGGCCTCCGCCCGCTTGCGCTCGGTGATGTCGCGCACCAGCGAAACGATGTGGGTTTTATTTGCTATTTTCGCGGTTGAGACTGACGCCTCGAGATCGACCGTCGTTCCATCCTTTCGCGTTCCGCGGAACTCATACAGCGACGGCGCCTGTTCGCCGCGCATCCGTCTGCGGCTGTATTCAAGCATCCGCTCACTCGGCTCTTGCTCGGATACAAGCCAAACCGGCCGGCCAACTAACTCGCCGGGCTCGTAGCCGAACAAATGCGCGTACGACTGATTCACATAAACGATGTGCTCACTCTCCTCAACAATGATTCCATCGCGCGAGGAGTCGTAGATGGTCGTGATCCACTGACGGCTTTCCTTCAGCTTTTCCTCGGCGCTCTTTCGTTCGGTGATGTCAATCGCGAGAACGATTCTGGCGGGCCTACCGGCAAACTTCAATGCATGTGAGGCGATCTCGACATCGATAATGGATCCGTCTTTCTTCCGATGCCGCCATTTGCCCGTGCCGTCGGATCCATCGTTAAGCCTGGCTACGGTATCGAGCAAAGCCAGGGCGTCTTCTGGGGGACGAATCTCAGTGATCGTCATCGCCAAAAACTCTTCCCGGGAATATCCGTAGCTCTGAATCGCCGCACTGTTCACTGCCAGGAATGCGAGACTCTCCAAATCGTAGACCCACAGCGGCGACGGATTGCCGTCAAAAAGCAGGCGGTAGCGCTCTTCAGATTTGCGCAACTCATCCTCGATCAGCTTCCTCGCTGCGATCTCATCCTGAAGCTCGTCGTTTGTCGCGGCAAGTTGAGAAGTCCGCTCCCGCACTCTCATTTCCAATTCATCGTGGGCTCGTTGCAGTCCCCCTTCGGCCAGCTTACGCTTGGCGATGTGTCTCGTAAGATTACGGGTAACTAAAAAACCAATTGCGATCGCCAGCGCAATGGCGAGCGAAATCAGTAAGAATGCTTCGATGCGGCTCCTGAAGTGATTCGCGGCGGTCCTGCTCTGGGCTTGATTCAGTTGGTCGCCTTGATACTCGACGTAAGCATTCCACGCCCCGTGATATTTCAGCAGTCGCGGTAGTGTTTCGTCGACCATCACGGCCCGTGCTTCCACCGACTTCTCGTCGACAACAACTAAGTGCAATGCCCGTTGATAGCTTTCGAGATAGGGAGTCCGGTTCTTTTCGATCGCCTCAAGCAATTGTGTCTCTTCCGATGATTCAACCTTGCTTCTGAGCGTTTCGATCAGAGTGGAGATCTTTTCACTATTCTTGGCTCTCTGGAGAAGCAGCGAGTTGATCTCATTTTCGTCCTCAATCAGGAATACTTGCATTGTGATTCGGTTATTGAGGTTCGACAGGGCGAGGGCGTCTCGGGATAACTGCACCTTGTACCATCGTGCGTCAATGATCTCTTCGAGTTCGGCATCCGCGCGCAAGTGTTTGAGCCCCACGAAACCAAGACAGACGACAATCGTGATGAGTAGGCCAAACGACAGCATAAGCCTTGCACCAAAATTCGAGTCGTTAGTTAGAGCCGATAAGATCCTATTCATATATGCGAATGGGACGCGCGGGCGGGACGTTCTAAGGAGGTACGCATGGTGTCGCTAAAATGGGAGCCCTCTTGGGGGAAGCAGAATTGGAGTCCCGGGTCGGGACCGACTTGCGTCAATTGGGATTATACAGGGGCGGTTGATAATCTGACAACAATTTTTAACGGTGATAGTGATACGTCTAAGGATTTGACTTACTACGGCGGGTAACGGGAATCGGCCAGCTTCCGGTCTACACCGAGCCGATCAGCTTATTTTCTGAGGCTTTTGAGTAATTACGAAGTTGGCCTTCCCTCCTGGATTAGGCTTAGGGTCTAAAAGAATCAAGCCCACGACATGCGTCGCGGGCTTGAGCTTGTTGCCTTAAGATTTGGCGCGTGCAACTTACTGAATCGTGTCCGTCGATCCTTTGAAGCCGTGCATGGCCTGCTTCAGCGTCCACTTCAGCACGCGCTTGGTATCGTAGCAATAAGCGAGAATATAGTTGCACGTCGAAAGGCAATGCGTCGAACACTCTTGCTTCATTTCGTCCAACTGGGCCTTCTCAAATTTTGGATTTTCAATCGTGCCCCAATCGTGCGTGGCTGAATACATCGGAAAGCACGGCGCCAACGTTCCGTCCGTGCGAATGATTAGCGAGTTCTGACCCGCCCGGCATTTCCAGGGCGGCACTGAGCCGCGCATTAGCTGCTTCATTTCCTGCATGTGCTTGCTCTGGTTGACCATCTTGTAGCCTTCGTTATGACGCTTGTCATCCAGATAGGCGAGCAAGTCATCAACCTTTGACCAGTCATCCGGCGTCAGATAGGTGACGTTCTCGTCCAGATGCTTAAAATGGTCCTGCTCCATCATCGGCGTCTCGTTAATGTGATAGTCAGTCGCGATGCCATGATCGTGAGCAATCTCAGTCAGTTCTTTCACGTCATCCATGTTGTTGCGGCAGATGTTGATATTGAACATCACGGTGTAGCCGTAATGATGCTGCCGCTTCACCAGGTACTCAAAGTAGGGACGAATCGGATCGAGAGCTTTCGGCAGAGATTTTCTGTCCTTCACGGAATCGACAGCGAGATTAACCGTCGCGATACCTGCGTCGCCGAGGCGATCAACCACTTCGGGCTTCATCAAACGTCCGTTCGTCGGCAGATATACAAAGATGTCTTTCTTGGCGCTGTAATGGACGATCTTGTGAATGAACTTTGGCCGCAACAAGGGCTCGCCGCCCATAAGCGCCAGCACGCGTGAACCGATCGAATGCAACCAATCGATCGAGCGCTTGGCAACGTCTTCGGTCATGCCCTTGACCTTGTTGTTGTATGACCAGCAGTAATGACAATCCAGATTGCACTTCCACTCGGTAAACAAATAAGGAATGATCGGCCGCAGATCTTGGTTGTACCAGCGCGATTTGAAATAGGGCGCGCCCCAGGTCTTCCAGGTGCGAATCGCGTTCAGTTTCTGATATTCCGATTTGCTCATCGGCTGAGGGTCCGCGTGAATCGGATACGGCGGCTCAGGCAGAACCTCTAGCTCCGGCTTTGGCGCCAAAATCGGCCGCGACTCTTCTCTATAGAGAATCTGATGCAGCTTTTGATCTAACCTGGACGGCGGTGCGGAAGAAGCGGGCGCATTCTCCTGCTGTAATGCTGGTGCCATAATTTCTTGCTACCTCTTTACGGAGTTGATTGGTAAAGCTAAACCCTTCGCAGCATTAGATGGATCGAAGGGCGGGACTTAAGTCAAGCGCTCATATTCGCCGATTTGGGTTTGAATTGCAAGCTTGTCGTTGACCGGAGTCGACCGCCAATAACGGTAGTGTCCTAATCTGAAAGCGTAGTACACAAAGTCTGGCACAGCAGCTGTCCGTCTCGCTATTGTCTCACGTCTAGAATCGGTGATATAAGCCGCCTAAGATAATGTCTGTCCCGATTTCAGATTGCGAACCCGGCGAGTGGTATGTAGTGGTAACTTGCGAGAAGTGTAAGACACGTGAAGCGCTCTATCGTGATCCCTCCAAAGGTAAATCAACACTCACTGAAAGTTATAGGTTTCGCTGCCCAAAGTGTCAGCACAGGGCGACGTATAGCCCCAAAAGGCTAGAACGCTATCAACACCCGGACATTCCTTGAACTTACGATTCTCA
>WNGG01012136.1_pt1 | contig 12296 bp, 8 predicted proteins | sample 5400661 | NCBI WGS metagenome assembly WNGG01 (sample SAMN13153372, study PRJNA577476) | soil metagenome | isolation source: 100 cm soil or saprolite under Garry oak tree replicate 1 | place: USA:California | collected 2016-06-15 | reverse complement strand
ATCGAGGCGAACGCTCAGTACGGCCTGGGTCCGACCTCGTTGAGCATCGCGGCGATCATGGGCGCGAACGGCGCCGCCCTGATCCCGATCGCCCTGACGATGATCGTCGGCGTGCTGCTCGGTCTGGTGGGCTCGTGGCTCGGCGCTGCGATTCGAGGCGTCGCCCTCAACCGGCCGCGCTCACGCGCGGCTGAGAAACTCGGTGACCAGCGACTGGAAGTGAAAGACCCCGTTCTCACGCAGCGCTGAGAACCGCCCGCGGTCGTACGAGCGCGAGCGAAGGCCTCGCTGCACCTGCTGGCACACTCCGATGTCCTCCTGCTGGATCTCGTCGGAGAACGCGATCGTCTGCTGCATCGACTCCCATCCCGCGCCGGTGCCTGGCTCGGCGAAGTACCACTCGAAGATGGTCACCGTCTTGTCAGTGCCGAGCGGAAGGATGATGTTCGTGCTGACGTTGTCCTGGTAGATGTTCAGCATCGTGTTCGGGAAGATCCAGTAGTACAGGGCGTCTTCCTCGGCGCCGGGCATGCGGATGTAGCGGCGGTCGCGACCCGGCACCTCGCCCGGCTTCAGCTCACGGATCGGCGCGTGCTGCTTCGAGTAGTAGCGGAACGTCTCGACGCGATAGTTGTCGTACTCGAGCTCCTTGAACAAGCCCGGGTGCGCGATCGGCAGGTGGTAGCCCTCGAGGTAGTTGTCGACGTACACCTTCCAGTTGCACTCGATCGTGTAGTCGCGGCGCTCGATCGAACGCATTGTGTTCAGGTCGTAACCGCTGGCCTTGATCTCGTCGGGGATGGCGCCGATCCAGTCAGCGAGCGGTTTGGCGTTCGGGTCGAGGTTGGCGAACACGAACGGGCCGAGCGTGTCGACCTGGATCGGCACAAGGCCGAAGTCGGCCTTGTCGAAGTTCTCGGTGCCCTCCATCTCGCGCGCGGTCTGCAGCCTGCCGTCGAGGCCGTAGACCCAGCCGTGGTAGCCGCACTGCAGCGACTTGCGGTTGCCGCGCGTCGTCACCACCTGCGCGGCGCGGTGCCGGCACACGTTGTAGAAGCCGTGCAGCCGGCCGTCCTGCGCGCGTGTCAGCAGGATCGGCTCGTCGATGATGGTCGTGGGCTTGAAGTCGCCAGGTCGCGCGAGCTCGCTGACATGCGCGACGAGCTGCCAGGTGCGGGCGAAGATTTGGTCGTTCTCCTTTTCGAGAACCGCGGGGTCCAGGTACATCGAGGCCGGCAGGGTGTAGGCCCGGGCAACCCCTTCTTCGATCTTCATCGGCACAATTCAATCACGCACGGATCTAGCCTTCATTAAGGACGCGCGCGACCACCCCTCCAGTTCGGCCGATTTGGGAGAGGTACAGACGAATGGCTGCTCCGACTGCCCAGGAGGTCTCGAGGGTCAGAGTCACCGAGCTCATCAAGCGTGAGGAGGAGCGCTTCCGAAATGCCCGCCCACGCTCGCGTGACCTGTGGAACGAAGCGCGCCAGGTGCTACCCCGAGGCGTGCCTTCATCGTTCCAGGACGCGGCGCCGCAGCCGGTGTTCGCCGATCACGGCAAGGGCAGTCGCATCTGGGACGTCGACGGCAATGAGTACATCGACTTCCACAACGGGTTCGGCGTCATGGTGGTCGGCCACGCCCACCCCAAGATCGCCGACGCGGTCACCAAGCAGATAAACCGCGGCTCGCACTTCGCGCAGCCCGTGGAGGACGGCGTGGTGGTGGCGCGCGAGCTGGCGCGCCGCTTCAAGCAGCCGCAGTGGCGCTTCACCAACTCCGGCACCGAGTCGACACTTGACGCGGTTCGCATCGCGCGCGGGTTCACGGGGCACGAGCGGATCCTGAAGATCGAAGCCAGCTACCACGGCCATCACGACGCGCTGATGGTGTCGGTCGAGCCGCCGCCGGACCAGATGGGGCCCGCCGACGCGCCCGCGTCGGTCCCGCAGAGCGAAGGCATACCGCGCGCCGTCATCGAGCTCACCACGGTCGTTCCATTCAACGACCTGCCGGCGATGGAGAAGGCTTTCGAGAAGCATCGCGGCGAGGTGGCGGCGGTGATCGTTGAGCCGGCGATGATGAACGTCGGCATCGTGCTTCCGGACGAGGGCTACCTCGCCGCGCTGCGCGAGCTCGCTCACAAGCACGGCGCGCTGCTGATCTTCGACGAAGTCAAGACCGGCGTCACGATCGCACCCGGCGGCGCAAGCGAGCGATTCGGGGTGACGCCCGACCTGGTCGCGCTGGCCAAGGCGATCGGCGGCGGACTGCCGTGCGGCGCGGTGGGTGGCCGCGCGGACGTGATGGGTGTCATCGAGCAGAAGCGCGTGGCGCAGATGGGCACGTTCAACGGCAACCCGCTGACGATGGCCGCCTCGCGAACCACGCTGCTGGAGATCCTCACGCCCTCCGCGTACGCGCACTTCGACGCGCTCGCGGAGACGCTCCAGGGCGGTCTGGACTCGGTGATCGCGGAGCACGCTCTGCCGTTCCACGTCACGACGCTCGCCGCACGTGGCTCCGTGACGTTTCGCGAGCGACGCGTTCGCAACTACCGCGACTACCTCGAGATCGACAAGAACTTCGCGTACCTCAGCTGGCTTTACCAGTGCAACCGCGGCGTCCTCATGGCGCCGGGAGCGGAGGAGAACTGGACGCTGTCGGTCCAGCACTCGGTCGACGACGTGCAGAGGTACGTCGACAACTTCGCCGAGATGGCACGCGACCTGCGCGAGTAGATCCACACGTCTGATCCGCTGGGTCCTGGTCCCTCCCCGCCGTGCGGGGAGGTCAGGAGGGGGCGCCGGGCAGGGCAACCGTGGTTGACGACTACTCGAACGAGTGATAGGTTCCGGCCCAACTTTGTAACAGACGTTTCGGCGGCAGAGGTGCCGGGGAGGGAAGGCCATTGAGCGTCGACCAGCAGGCTCACCACGACATCCGGGACCTGGCCCGATTCGGACATCCGCAGGAGCTTCGGCGCGCGCTCGGCGTCTATTCGAGCTTCGCCGTCGCGTTTTCATACATCTCGCCGTCGACCGGCATCTTCACGCTGTACGCCCTTGGCATTGGGCTCGGCGGACCCGCCTTCTTCTGGAGCTGGCCAATCGTCGCCGCGGGCCAGTTCCTGGTAGCGCTCAACTTTGCCGAGGTCAGCGCGCACTTCCCGTTGGCAGGCTCTGTCTACCAGTGGACGAAGTATCTGTCGAACAAGCACTACGCGTGGTTCACGGGCTGGATCTACCTGTTCGCCGGCATCCTCACTGTGACTGCCGTCGACGTAACCGTGCCCATCGTTCTCATTCCGTTGCTGAACAACCTGGGCTTCAGCATTCCATTCAACAGCACTTCCTTCGTCATCATCGGCGCGCTGGTGCTGGTCAGCACGACGCTGCTCAACATCTTCGGCGTCCGCCTTGTGGCGATCGTCAACAACACCGGCGTCGTTTTCGAGATCCTGGGCATGGTGGTTTTCGCGCTGATCCTGTTGATCTTCTACCACCACCAGGACGCGGGCGTCGTGTTCAACGCCAGCATGCTCAGTGCCGGCGGAGCGAATCCGTTGGGGACGTTCTTCGCCGCCATGTTCATGTCGCTCTTCGTCATCTATGGCTTCGACACGGCGAGCACGCTCGCCGAGGAGACGAAGAATCCACGGCGTGAGGCACCGAAAGCAGTGCTCGCATCCATCGGTGGTGCGTTCGTGATCGGGTTGATCTTCATGTACTCGACGATCATCGCCATCCCGGGCAACATCGACGCATATGTCGGTAAGGTCGCTCAGACCTTCACGGGACCTCCAGTCGACATCATCACCAGCAACTTCACGGGAAGCGCCGCGTGGCTCGGCAACGTCTACCTGTTCGTGGTGTTCGCTGCCATCTACGTGTGCTGCCTCGCCATCCAGACGGCAACGATTCGCCTTGCCTTCGGCATGGCTCGGGACGGCAAGCTGCCGTTTGGCAGCGTCTACAACAAGGTCAGCCCGTCGCTGCACACTCCGGTCGGCACATGCATCGTCATCGGCGTGCTGTCCGCGCTCCCTCTCCTTTACTACGCAGGTGCCGGCATCATCGCCATCGCGGCGACAGGCATGATCTACCTGTCGTACTTCCTCGGCAACGTCGCGATCCTCCTGGCCCGTACCAAGGGTTGGCCCACGGAGAAGTCACCATTCAAGCTCGGCAGCTGGGGGATGCTGGTCAACGTGCTCGCCCTGGTCTGGGGCGGCAGCATGCTGGTCAACTTCCTGTGGCCTCGGCTCACCAGCAACCCACCCATCAGCGGGCTGCCGAACATCCCCGGATTCCTGGGTCCGGGCACCGTCGGCGACCACCTACCTATCTTCGAGACGACCCTGGTCATCATCGTGGTCGTGGGCGCCATCTACTACTTCTTCGCCGGGCGCACCATGCCCGACACGAAGGCGATTCAGCCGGCCGAGGCGCCGGCTTAGGTCAAATGAATCGGGGCCGGACGATGGTCCGGCCCCTTACCTACCCTCTATTCAGGTGAGAACGCACGCGCGCGCCGTCGTGATCGGCGGCGGTGTCGGCGGCGCGTCGATCCTCTACTGGCTTGCGCGCCTGGGCTGGACTGACACTGTCCTGGTCGAGCGCGCGCGCGTCACTTCCGGCTCGACGTTTCACTCCGCGGGCCTCGTCGGTCAGCTGCGCGGCTCGCTGAGCCTGACGCGGATGATGATGAACTCGGTCGACCTGTATCGAAACCTGCGGGACGAGGTCGGACTCGAGACCGGCTGGCACGAGGTGGGCTCGCTGCGACTGGCGTCGAGCGCCGAACGCATGGAAGAGCTGGCGCGGCAGGCCGGCTGGGCGAAGACGTTCGGTCTGCCGCTCGAGCTCATCTCGGCCGATGACGCGCAGCGACTCTTTCCGCCGATGTCCACCGACGGAGTGCTTGGCGCCGCGTACTTGCCGACCGACGGCTACATCGACCCGAGCCAGCTGACGTTCGCGCTCGTCGAGGGCGCGCGAAGGCGCGGCGCTGAGATCTGCGAGGACACGCGGGTCACGTCGATCGAGGTCGAGGACGGTGAGGTCCGCCGCGTCATCACCGACAAGGGAGCGATCGACACGAAGCTAGTCGTGAACGCGGGCGGCATGTTCGCGCCCGAGGTCGGCCGCCTGGTGGAAGTTGTGGTGCCGATCATCCCGATGGCCCACGAGTACCTGATCACCAAGCCCTCGGGGTTGCGGCTGGACATGCCGACGATGCGCGACCCCTCGCTGCTTGTCTATTTCCGGCCCGAGTCGGGGGGCCTGGTGATGGGCGGCTACGAGCGCGACCCGGCACCGTGGGGCCTCGACGGCATACCCGCCGACTTCAACGGCCGGCTGCTGACCGAGGACTGGGACCGATTCGATCCATTGATGCAGAACGCGATCGTGCGCGTGCCTTCATTGAAGGACGCGCAGGTCGTGCGCCTGGTCAACGGGCCCGAGGCGTTCACACCCGACGGCGAGTTCATCCTCGGGCCGTCGGAGGTGCGCGGCTTCTGGGTGGCGGCCGGCTTCTGCGCGCACGGCCTCGCCGGGGCCGGCGGCATGGGCCGGCTGGTGGCCGAGTGGATCGTCAACGGCCGGCCAGAGATCGATGCCTGGGAGATGGACTCGCGACGCTTCGGCCGCCACTACATGAGCCGCGACTACACGCTCGCGCGCACCGTCGAGGTGTACTCGACCTACTACGACGTGAAGTACCCAGGCCACGAGCGCAGCGCGGGCCGGCCGCTGCGCACGTCGGCCGCATATCCGCGGCTGCGCGACCTTGGCGCCGCATTCGGCGAGAAGTCGGGATGGGAGCGCGTCAACTGGTTCGAGCCCAACGCCGCCCGCGGCGACGAATCGATGCGGCCGCGCGGTTGGGCGGGGCGGCTGTGGTCGCCGGCCATCGAGGCCGAGCATCGAGGCTGTCGCGAGTCTGCCGGCCTGTTCGACTTCACGTCGTTCGCCAAGATCGAGGTCCGGGGTTCAGGCGCAGCTTCGTTCCTGGAGCGGCTCTGCGACAACCAGGTGGCGCGCGGCGTGGGCCGGCTGACCTACACGCAGATGCTCAACGACGACGGCGGCATCGAGTGCGACTTCACCGTGACACGTCTCGCCGACGACCGATTCCGAATCGTCACAGGCACCGCCTTCGGCAGGCACGACCTGTCGTTCATCCGCGAGCACGCCTCGCGCGACGGATCGGTTCAGGTCGAGGACGTCACGTCCACCTACGCGTGCATCGGACTGTGGGGTCCGAAGGCGCGAACCATCATCCAAACGTTGACGCCGGCCGATGTCTCGAACGCCGCGTTCCCCTACATGACGGCGCGCGAGCTCGCGGTGGGGCCGGTGCCTTGCCTGGCGTTGCGGGTGACGTACGTGGGCGAGCTCGGCTGGGAGCTCTACTGCCCGGCCGAGTTCGGGCTGCGGCTGTGGGACGCGCTGTGGGAGGCCGGGGCGCCGCAAGGGCTGGTCGGCGGCGGATACAAGGCGGTCGACTCGATGCGGCTGGAGAAGGGGTACCGGGTGTGGGGCGCGGACATCGGGCCCGAGATCGACCCGTACCAGGCGGGGCTGGGCTTCTGCGTGAAGCTCGACAAGGGCGAGTTCAACGGCCGGGCGGCGCTGCTGAAGAAACGCGAGTCGCCCGCCGGCACGCGGCTGGTCTGCCTGGTGCTGGACGACCCGCGATCGGTCGCACTCGGTTCCGAGCCGGTGCGCATCGGGGGAGAGATCGGGGGCCGGGTGACGAGCGGGGGTTACGGATACTCGGTCGGCAAGTCGATCGCCTACGCATTCGTGCCGGCCGACGTGGAGACTGGGGCCGCGGTCGAGGTGGAGGTTTTCGGTTCGTGGATTGCGGGCCAAATCTCACCTGAGCCGCTATACGATCCAGAAGGGAAGCGCGTCCGCAGCTAGTCAGAGAGCAATGTCACGAACCTGGCGGCGTATGAGCGTCATCGCGACGGCGGTCGCAACCATCGGGGCGGCCGGCATCTGGTATGCGAGCCCCGAGATGCCATCGCTGATCGACCAGGCCACCGTGACGCAGCCGTCCTCCCTGACGGGCCCGTTCACGCCAACGTACGCCTTCCTCACGCCCTCGCTTGGCTGGGCCCTGGTGGTCGACTACAGCGCGCTGACGACGAGGTTCTTCGTCTTCCATACGACGGACGGGGCCGCGCACTGGTACAAGCAGTACGTCGGCAAGGCGAGAGGCGATCGGCCCTACCTGCACTTCTTCGATGCCCAGCACGGCTTCGCGTACGCGGGATTCTCGTATCGGACGGTTGATGGGGGAGCTCACTGGCAAGCCATCAACGTCCCCGGGTCGCAACCGTATGTGAACTTCGCCAGCCCGACAGAAGGTTGGGCCCAGACGTTCAGAGGAGGCGCCCAACACATCTACCGCACGGGCGACGGCGGCAGGATATGGAACGAGGTCAAGGCCACCCCGCCGGGATCCGGGGCGGCTCAGCCAGTGCTCGAACCTCAAACCTCGACCTTCAGCAACGACTGCGAGGGGTGGCTGGGGGCCACGGCAACAGAATCGCCGGCGACAGTCTTCGTCACTCTCGATTGCGGTGCCACCTGGCGCTCGCAATCGCTCATGTCCAACGTCGCGCCCGGCAGCTGGTACGAAACAGCGGTAAAGCGTGTGTCCGGAAACCTGGTCGTCGCCTTCGTGAGTGACATTGCCGGCCATGTCTTGAGCGCATTCTCGACCGCCGATCACGGCGACACCTGGCGTGGAGTGGCGTTTCCAACCCGCGTGTCAGCGCCGGAGGCAGTTTCTTTCGTCGACGCGCAGCACTGGTGGATCCTCGGCTCCGGGGCGATCTACACGAGTAACAACGCAGGCAGCCTGTGGACGCACGTCCACGGGTCAGGCATCCCGGAAGGGTGGCAGTTCGACGTGGGCCAGGGCATCGACGCCTACCACGCATGGGGAATCCTGACCTCGACGGCCAAATCGCAGCTCAGCCGCTTGGTGATCACCACGGACGGAGGCAGCTTCTGGAGCGTCGTCAGCCCCCCTCAACCGTGATTCCGCGATGCAACGAACCAGGCAGCGTCTGATCGTCATCGTCACGGCGGTCGCCATCATCGCCGCGGCCGGCATCTGGTATCTGAGGCCTGAAGCGCCCACCAGGACCGGGCCGATCATTCCGGCGACCTTTCGCGTTCTGAGCGGGCCCTACTCCGCCACCTACGACTTTCTCACGCCTTCACTCGGCTGGGCCGTGGTCGTCGACTACAGCGTGTTATCGACCCGGTTCTTCGTGTTCAGGACGACCGACCGCGCGGCTCACTGGGAAAAGCGGTACTCAGGCAAAGCCGAGGGCAGTCAGACATACCTGCATTTCTTCGACGAGCGCAATGGCCTTCTCTATGCCGGCTTCACCTACCGCACGATCGACGGCGGCGATCACTGGCAGGTTGTCGGAGTCCCAGGCCCAGGTGCCTTCGTCTCCTTTGCGAGTCCGATCGAAGGCTGGGCAGAGGATTTCGGTCCGGATTCCGTGCACCTGTTCAGAACAACGGACGGTGGAAAAACCTGGACGCGGATAGGAGCCGGCCTTCCTGCAGCCGCCAGGCTCCAGCAAATATTCGAGACCCAGTCCTCAACATTTCGGGCCGGCGGTGAGGGTTGGCTGGGGGCGACCCAGCAGCCGGCGCCAATAGTGTTCGTGACTGCCGACGGTGGCGCAGCCTGGCAAACCATCCAACTCTTTCCAACGTTTGGGACCGATTACTACTACAACACGATGGTCAGGCTGATTCCCGGCAGCGCCGAGGTGGCCTTCGTTCTGGACGACAGAGAGCAGGTGGTCGGTGCGTTTCTGTCATCGGACGGCGGCGCCTCGTGGGCCGGCCTTTCGTTTCCCTTTGTAGATATCTCGCCTGACGAGCTCACGTTTGTCGACACCGATCACTGGTGGCTGTTTCACTCGGGTTCGGTGTACACGACCGATGACAGCGGCAGGTCATGGCTGTATCTCCATGAGCTCGCTTTCCCCAGCAGCAGCTGGAGGTCGGACCATGCTCGCGCCATCGACCAGCGCCACGCATGGTGGGCTCTTACGTCGACAGCGAACCCGACGGAGGCGAGCACTGGGGAATGGTGAACGCCCCCCAGCCCTGACGGCCTCAGGGCACGTGCGAGAACATTCGCTCGAAGTGCCTCGCCGCGTAGGCGTTGAAGTCCTCGTCCAGCTCTGAGATGCCGCTCTGCAAAACGCCCCACATCGCCTCGCGGAAATCGGACATGAACTTCATCTGCTGCAGCGACGCGAGATCCTCGGCGCGCACCGTGCCGAAATAGGCGGACATCAGCTCGCGATCCTCATCCGGCCCGAACTCGTTGTTGACCGACAGGTTGGCCAGGTCGAAGAACCTGTCCCCCATGCCGGCGTACTCCCAGTCGACGATCTTGATGGCGCCGTCGTCCAGGAAGTTGGCGTTCAGCAGGTCGTTGTGACACGGCACGGATGCCTGCGGACCACGCGCCGCACGGATGCCCTCAGACATCTCGAGACCGCGCGCGTAGGCGTCGGGGATGGTGACGCCGTGCGCCTCGGCCTCGAGCCTGTAGTCAACGACGACGGCATGCGAGTCGAAGACACCGGGAATCGGCGCAGCCTCGTGAAAGCGACGCACCGCGGAAGCGACCCGCTGGATCGTGCGCGCAGTGCGCATCTGATCGACGCTGATCGGCCGGCCGTGGATAAACCGCGTGACCAGCCAGCCCTCAGGTTCCGCGAACCCGACCACATGGGGCGCGATGCCCACCTCGAACGCCCGGTGATTCGCCTCTCGCTCTGTCCTCCGGTCGATGCCCAGCAGCTCGGTCTGCGCCCCGCCCATGCGCAGAACGAACGAGTCGCCCTCGACGTCGACGCGGAAGTTGTGGTTCGTGATGCCCCCGCTCAGGGCTGTGACGCGGGCCTGCCGGCCCGGCCACAGGCGCTCGACGGCCTCAGTGGGATCCATCTCGGCCGGATCTTAAGGGGCGCGGCTGGGCTCCGGCCGCGACCCTAAAATGACAAGGCTTTGGGGAAGGGCGCCGACGCTGAAGAGCTGAAGAAGCTCCGCGAGCGGTACGTGCCACGCGGGGTCTCGACCGCCCATCCAGTGGTGGCCGACCACGCCCAGGGCTCGGAGATCTGGGATACCGACGGCCGCCGCTATATCGACTTCGTCGGCGGCATCGGCGTCATGAACGTCGGCCACAACCACCCGCGCGTCATGGCCGCGGTGCGCGAGCAGCTCGACCGCGTCACGCACACGGCCTTCCAGGTTGTGATGTACGAGTCGTACCTGAAGCTCGCTCAACGCTTGAGCGAGCTGGCGCCTGGCGACGCGCCCAAGAAGGCGATCTTCTTCAGCACCGGCGCGGAGGCGGTGGAGAACGCGGTCAAGATCGCACGCGCGCACACCGGCCGGCCGGCGGTGATCAGCTTCCGCGGTTCGTTCCACGGCCGAACGCTGCTCACGCTCAGCCTCACCGGCTCCGTGCAGCCCTACAAGCAGAACTTCGGCCCGTACGCCCCCGAGGTCTACCAGACGCCGTTTCCGTACGAATACCGCGGCTGGAACTCGGCGGCCGCGCTGGCGGTGCTGGACGACCTGTTCGCATCGGAGGTTCCCGCCGACCGCGTCGCCGCGATCATCGTCGAGCCCGTGCTGGGCGAGGGCGGCTTCGTCCCCGCGCCGCGAGAATTCCTCCAGGGCCTTCGCGCGGTGACCGAGAAGCACGGCATCGTCCTCATCGTCGATGAGATCCAGACCGGCTTCGGACGCACGGGCAAGTTCTTCGCCATCGAGCATTCAGGCGTCGAGCCCGACCTGATGACCGTGGCCAAGAGCCTGGCCGCCGGCTTCCCGCTGTCCGGCGTCGTCGGTAAAGCCGAGATCATGGACGCGCCGGCGCCGGGCGGCCTCGGCGGCACGTACGCGGGAAACCCCGTCGCGTGCGCGGCCGGCCTCGCCGTGCTCGACGTCATGCGCGATGAACGGCTGCCCGAGCGCGCCGCGCGTATCGGCTCCGTGGTCGAGGAGCGCATGCGCAGCTGGGCGAACGAGCACGAGATCGTCGGCGACGTGCGCGTGATGGGCGCGATGGCCGGCATGGAGCTGGTGCGCAGCCGCGAGACCAAGGAGCCGGCCGACAAGGAAACCGCCCGCGTGCTGTCGGTGGCGCGCGAGAAGGGACTGATCCTTTTGCGTTCGGGTGTGCATCACAACGTGATCCGCACGCTGATGCCGTTGACGATTCCGGACGAGCAGCTAGACGAGGGACTGGACATCCTCGGCGCCGCACTTTCCGAGGTCACGACCGCCGTACCGCTCTAGACAGGAGCGGACACAAGGAGAGACATATGAAGACCGCGCTTCGACGCCACCAGATGTTCATCGGCGGCCAGTGGGTCGAAAGCACAGGAAATGAGGTGCAGGAGGTCAAGAACCCGGCCCTCGGTGAGGTCATCGCCACCGTGCCCAAGGGCACGGCCGAGGACGTCGACCGCGCGGTCAAGGCTGCGCGCAAGGCGTACGACGAGGTCTGGTTCGACAGCACGCCTCGCGAGCGCAGCGAGATGCTGCTCAAGCTCGCAACCGTCATCGAGGAGCACGGCGAGGAGCTCGCGCGCATCGAGTCGGAAAACGTGGGCAAGCCGCTCGGCGTGACGATCAGCGACGAGATTCCGCCCATCGCGGACTGCTTCCGCTTCTTCGCCGGCGCCGCTCGAGCGCTCGAGGGCCGGGCGGCCGGCGAGTACATGAAGGGATTCACGAGCATCCTGCGGCGCGAGTCGCTCGGCGTGGTCGGATCGATCGCGCCGTGGAATTACCCGCTGCTGATGGCCGCGTGGAAGCTCGGCCCGGCGCTGGCCGCGGGCAACACGGTGGTGCTCAAGCCGTCGGAGTGGACGCCGCTCACAGCGCTGCGCTTGGCGGAGCTGGCGGCGGACATCCTGCCCGCGGGCGTGCTCAACGTGATCACCGGCGACGGCGAGCCGGTGGGCGCAGGCATCGTGCGCCATCCCGGCGTGGCGATGGTCTCGCTCACCGGCGACGTGGCCACCGGCAAGGAGGTCGCGAAGGCCGCATCCGCGACCCTGAAGCGCGTGCACCTCGAGCTGGGCGGCAAGGCGCCGGTGATCGTGTTCGACGACGCCGACCTGGAAGCGGTCGTCGAAGGCATCAAGATCGGCGGCTTTTTCAACGCGGGTCAGGACTGCACGGCGGCAACGCGCGTGATCGCGGGACCGCGCATCTACG
>WNGG01007253.1_pt1 | contig 12296 bp, 13 predicted proteins | sample 5400661 | NCBI WGS metagenome assembly WNGG01 (sample SAMN13153372, study PRJNA577476) | soil metagenome | isolation source: 100 cm soil or saprolite under Garry oak tree replicate 1 | place: USA:California | collected 2016-06-15 | reverse complement strand
AAAAAATCACTCCGATGATCAACAGGACTCCGGCATCGTTCAATTCGTCCTGCGGATGGATCCGGCTCAGGAGCGCGCCCAAACCCGTCAAAAAGATCAATGGAATCAAGATCAAAACGAGGCCAAGACTGATCACCACGCCGTCAATGAGGTAGGCAACAAAACGCAACCAGAACCCGGCATATTCCACACGAGGGGCAGTCGCGACCGTTGGCCCGTTCATCATTGGCGTTCGCGGCAGGGCAACGGCATTGGAAAACGCTTGGCCACATGTTGAGCAAAATGCCGCGCCATCCGCCATTGGAGCACCGCACTTAGAACAATACACAGGGTCTCCTTGTCTCTTTCCAACTCTTTGCAGGAGCGCACGATACTGGCAGCCAAATGCTACTTGCAACCTTCAACCCGGTCAATTGGACCGGCCGAGCCGAACGCGAGTATCACTGTCCGAAATGCTCATGGTGCTGGCGTAGAAGGAACTGATCGGTCATCCCGGCGATGTAATCGCCAACGATGACGTGCCGCGCTTCCGTCTGTGCAAGCTCTTCATGAGAAGGCGGCATGGAGCCGGGTGTTGCCAGGTAATAAGTGAAAAGCTCTTCGAGGCATTTCACCGAACGGTCGCGGTCTTCGGTGATGGCCGGATGATTGTAAATGTGAGTGAAGAGAAAGTGCTTGAGTTCTGTGTTGTGCGCGGCCGCAGCTGCGCTGAAACCAGCAAGCCGTTTCGGGGCCTGCCGGATGTCCTCTGTGGATGACGCATCCGACGCCTGCACGCGCTGCTGGGTAGACTCGATGAGATCGGTAGCCAGAGAATCGAGAACTCCCTTCAGGGCTTCGTTGAATTTTAGTTTTTCGCGGGCTCCGGGGTGTGCCGCATCCACGCGGGCGTAAGCTTCGCCAAAGAAAGAAACTTCCCGGCACAAGCCGCCAAGATCGAGAAGTTCTGCTTCCAGCGCATCGTCGATATCCGCCGTGTTATAGGCGATTTCATCCACCCAATCGATGAGTTGGGCTTCCAGCGGCGGGCGCAAATCGAGGAGGTATTCGCGGAGTTGCGGGAATTCCTTCTCCGAATAATCCCGGGAATGTTTGATGATGCCTTCGCGGACTTCAAAGGTGAGATTGAGGCCGGGGAAATCCAGATAGCGCTGCTCGAATTGTTCGACGATGCGAAGCGCATGCAGGTTGTGATTGAAGTAGCTGCCGCGCGCGCGCATCAGTTCGTCCAGTTTGCGTTCCCCGGCATGCCCGAACGGAGGATGGCCGATGTCGTGGACAAGCGCCAGTGCTTCAGCGAGCTCGGTGTTCAAGCCCAGGGCGGCAGCCACGGTGCGCGCAATCTGCGCGACTTCCAGCGTGTGTGTCAGGCGATTGCGGAAGTGATCCGAATAACGCGTGGTGAAAACCTGCGTCTTGGCCTCGAGGCGGCGAAAAGCTCGCGAATGAATGATGCGGTCGCGGTCGCGGGCATAGACACTGCGGTAAGGATGCGCCAGCTCCGGGTAACGGCGGCCACGGGAATCCTCTGCACGTGCGGCCCAAGGAGCTGGAGTGGGAAGAGTTTCGATAGTCCGCTCCGTTCCATTCCGCGAGAACTGCGCGAGGATCGATCCGCGGCGGAGCTCAGGACTTCGGCGAAAGCGAATCCAGCCCGCGGTCGGCTTGCTCGGCAAGCGTGGTATCCGGAAACTCTTTCTTGATTTGCTGGTAGATGCTCGCTGCTTCCTTTGGCTTGGAAGGGGCCAGGACGCGCGCAAGCTCCAGCAACACGAGAGGCCGGGGCACGATCACACTCGGCTTATCCGCCAGCGCGCGAAAGACTTTGACGGCATCGTCGGTCTTACCCGTGCGCGAATAAATGACGGCCATCTGATACTGCGCCATGGCCGCGAGTTCCTTGTCACTGCCGCCGCTGATCTTCTTCAGCTCTTCAAGCGCCTGATTCTGGCGCTCGAGGTCTTCCAGGCAGAGCGCGGCGTAGTACCGCGCGAGTTTGCCCGGATTTGTGGAGGGATATTTGCCAGCAGTGCTGTTAAATTTGTTCAAAGCGTCCTGGACGCGCGACTTTTCATCCGGGTACACCGGCTCATTGGGTTCCGCAGGGTCAGGCGCAGTGCCGATACGGCCTTGGTAGGCCTTCATTGCAACATCGAACACGCTGGAAGCTTGCACCGTCTGCCGATCGATGTAAAAGCGCCAGCAGCCATAGCCGAGAGCGATCGCCAGGACAAGGATCACAAGGATGCCGGCAAATTGGCCGTGCGAGAAGACGGCTTCGGCGCCGTGCTCGATGGTTTCCTTGATCTTGTCCTGCTTCAGTTCTTTGCGCGAAATATGCTCCGACATACACGCTCTCCTGTCTGTTAGGGAATCTCTAATCCTAACACAAGACGTAACCTGCAGGCCGCTTCGGCAAGCGCCCTGCCGGAAGATGGACGTGCATTTACTTTTGCGGCAGAGAAGTGCCCGGCGCGCTCCCGCGCAATTCGAAAGATGCTAATTTGAAACCATGCAGACGGCATGTATTCATTGCGGCACCGAGCACTTGCTGAAGGATGCCGAATTTGGCGGCCATTCGAGAGTGCAGTTCAAGTGTTCGAAATGCGGGAAAACCACAATTCTGGAAATCAAGCGGCGCGTCGATTCCACGGTGGTGATGACTCCGCTTCCCTCCTTCGCTCGCGCAAACGCCACGAGTTCGAATTTGAATTTGCTCCCGCCCGATCCCGGATTACGGCTGCCCGCGAAGAAGAAGGTTGTTCTGAGCATCCTCTCCGGCCCTTCGAAGGGCGAGGCACACACACTCACCAGGCCGCGGATCGTTGTGGGCCGCCAAGGAGCGGACATTGCGCTGAACGATCCGGAAGTTTCCCGGCATCACTGCTTGCTGGAAGTGCGGGATACGCACATCCATCTGAAAGACATGGATTCGACAAACGGGACGTTCTACCAAGAGGAACGCGTGCGCGCCGCCATGCTTCAGGACGGGACCGAATTTCGGGTCGGGGAAAGCCTGATTCGCGTGAACTTCCAAGCGAAGTAGTCCCGCCCGGTATCCGCACCTACGTTCCCTAGCTTCGCGATTCGATTCCGCGGCATTGCCAATGTGAGATACTAGCGCCGATTTGAAAGTTGCCCGGAGTCTGATGAACCGACTCTCCGCCTCTCTGATTACATTTAACGAGGAACACAACCTGCCGCGCGTACTGAAATCGCTCGAGGGCGTTGCGGACGAGATTATAGTCGTAGATAGCGGAAGCCAAGATCACACACAAGAGATCGCGCGTGAACATGGCGCCAAGATCGTCACGCACGTGTGGACCAATTTTGCGGAACAAAAGAACATTGCGGGAGCGGCGGCAAGTTACGATTGGATTTTGTCGCTCGATGCAGACGAGGAGCTGAGCCCCGAACTTCGAGAGGCGCTGCTTGCGTGGAAAGAGAAAGAACCGGAATTCACAGTCTATGAATTTGCCCGTCGCGCATGGTACATGGGCCACTGGGTCAAGCACACGGGGTGGTATCCGGATCATCAACGGCGCCTCTATCGGCGCGATGCTGCGCGTTTTTACGGGATCGTCCACGAGTCACTGCGGTTTAGGGGCAAATCCGGGCGCCTCGACGGAGATTTGCTCCATTACACGATTCGCTCCTTTTCCGAACACGCGGAGAAGGTCGAACGGTACACCACGCTAGCAGCGCAGCAGATGTACGCCGCTGGAAGACGAAACTGGCGAGCGGCGATGTGGCTGGCAGCGCCTTGGAACTGGTTCAACAATTACGTGGTGTGCCTGGGATTTCTTGACGGTCGTCGCGGCTGGATCATTTCGCGCATGGCGGCCCGGGGAACCTGGCTGAAGTTCAAGAAATTGGGGAAACTAATCGAAGCGCAACGGCGCGGCTGCGGGGCGAAAACGCCATGAAAGTGCTCTATGTGGATCTCGAGCGCGAATGGCGCGGGGGCCAGAGCCAGGCATGGCTGACGCTGCGCGGCTTGCGCGAACGCGGGCACCAGGTGGAGTTGCTGGCGCCTCGCGATTCCCCGCTGGCGATTCGGACAGCCGAAGTGGGGATTCCTGTGGACCAGGCAGCACGAATTGGCTTGCGCGCGTGGGCCGCCCGCGCAATGCGCGGCCTGATGGAGAACGGCCGATTCGAATTGGTACACCTGAATGAACCTCATGCGCTGACAGCGGCCTGGCTGGCAAGGGCGCACAAGCATATACCGCTCTTGCTGTCGCGCAGGATCGGATTTCCGCTGCGGAGAAGCTGGGTTTCACGAACTCGGTATGAAGCGGTTGAGCGATTTGTGGCCAATAGCAAGAATGTCGCGCAGAGCTTGATCGATTCGGGAATCGCCGTGGAAAGAATATCGATCGTAAATGAGGGGGTTGAAATCCCAGCCCTGCCTTCGCCAGACCAGAGACATACTGCGCGAAAATATTGGGGGGTGAAGGATCACGAGTTTTTGTTCGGTTGCGTCAGCGTCTTTGTTCCGGAAAAGGGTCAGCGCCACTTGATCGAAGCACTCCCCGCCGTGAGGACGCTGCATCCAGAGGTGCGCCTCCTTCTGGCGGGTGATGGCGAGTGTCGCGTAGAACTGGAGACGCTCGCAAAGCAGCTCGGACAATCCGAAGCGGTGCTTTTCCCCGGTTTCGTGAAGAACGTCGAGCACGTTTATGCCGCTCTGGATGCCTTTGCGTTTCCCTCGGAGTTCGAAGGACTCGGAACGGCGCTGCAAGCGGCGATGGCAGCCGGTCTCCCCTGCGTTTCCACGAAGCGTGGCGCATTGGTGGAAGTCGTGGATGACGAACGAACGGCGCTGGTGGTCGAGCCGAAGGGAATTGGGCTTGCCGCCGCAATGCTGCGACTGGTCTCAGACGATTGCCTTCGAAAGAGGCTTGGCGCGGCAGGCCGGCGGGAAGTGGAAGCTCGATTTTCAGCGGGACGCATGGTGGAGAGTACGATCCAGGTGTATGAGGACGTCCTCGAAAAGCGGCGAGCGGCAAGTCATCCGAACTCACAGTGATTCAGCGCGCAGTGCTCGAACGGCTTCCGGCACTCGGTTTGTCTCCCCGCGCGCGTGTCTTGGACGCTCCCTGCGACGGTACGGCTGCGCTGACTCACGCGGTCAGGGAGTGGGGATTCGATGCCGTTGGCGGAGATATCGATCCCGAAGCGGTAGCTGATCTCGGGAAAGCATTCGCAAAAATGAATCTCGACACTCCGCTTCCTCCGGACGGACCAGTGCTTCGACGCGGTATTTTCTGCCTGATGCTCATTGCGAAAAAAGTGTAGCGAGGGAGCCGGGCGGAAATAGACTTCTCAGAAAGGAAGAAGCGCCTGGCGAGTTTCCGTCGACCCGCCAAGCGCTTCAGCCTTTCCTACAATATTTGCGCAAGTAATCTGTCTTCTCTTGTTCCAGGCGTTGCCCTCCTATCCGCTCGCCGTTTTACGTCAAGCTATCTTGGGGATTGAACAACCCATCGCCCTTTGGGCTCGAGGAACTCCACGCCAATGGCAAAGCCGTCGCCTTGCAATGACTGGCAATAAGCTACTCGAGCCGATGAGCGAAACTCTCCGGTGCGCGAGGCCAAAGTCAAATGTTCGCCTTGGTCCCAGCGCCGCATGCTCACTACCCGCGCGCCACGCGCACTTACGTTTTCCGTAAATGTCGATTCCGAGCCCGGCGCCTGCCGATGACCGTCGATCAGGACGGGGATCTCCATCGGGATACGTCTTTCGCCCCGGTGAAATAAAAATTTAATCCTGGAAGGCATGTTTCTGTTCATCCTCACAGGCACGCGGCGATCCGCGCGAAATTTTGAATGCTGCTTCGGCCGCCATACTTCATGACATAGAGAGCACGGTCAGCCGCACCAAGGAGTTTCTCGGGTGTGTCGCCGTCCTCGGGAAAAGCCGCGACTCCCGCGCTGACGGATAGGGCCGGAACTTCGGTGTCCGCCACCAACCGTTCACGGATGCGCGAGACGACACGCGAGGCAATGTCTTTGGCGGCTTCAGGCAGAACGAGTGCGAATTCATCTCCGCCATAACGCGCCGGCGTGTCAATTGCCCGGGAATGATTCCGAAGTATCTTTCCGATGCGCACCAGCGCTCGGCTGCCGGTCAGATGCCCGTAGTGATCGTTGATGATCTTCAGACCATCCATGTCGAGCAGCACCACACTGAAGGGGCGCTGCGTGCGGCGCGACCGGTCCAGCTCCGCTTCCAACACACTGATGAGACGTCGATAATTTGCCAGTCCTGTGAGCGGATCGCTTACTGCCATCGAGCGTACCTGCTCGAACAGACGCGCTTGATCCAGCAAAGCGCCGGAAAGCATGACCACGTAGCTTAAAGTTTTGCTCAGCTCCGCCAGGAAAAACGGTCCGTCGAACAGTTGCCGGGAAAATGCTGCTGAAAAGTGGCAGACGACGTTCAGCGAAGCCACGATGAACAGCGAATAATCAAAGAGGTTTGCGCTGCTATTCTTGTCCTTTTCACTTTTGATGCGCTGGCGGAAGCACGCCGCGGCGATCAAGTAGAGAGCCGCGGGAAGCAGATCCCAGGGACGAGAAAGGATATTTCTCGCATGCGCCAACGGCGCAGCGGGCGCGGCTAAAAACGCGGCGCTCGTCAGGTAGGCTGCTAGCGCCACCACGAGCAACGCCGCGGCGGTTTCCTTGCTGGGCCGTCGCGCCGTGGGCATATAGCGCTCCACCGCTAGCGCGGCCAGCAGCAGGACCGCGAGCAACGTGCGGCTCACCATCCAACCTGCCGGGACCTGCGAAAGCGTCAGGGTTCCGGAGGCGAGCGAATCGTTTAGGCCAAAATAGCCGACGGTCTCGATAATTCCAGAGAGCACAAAGCCGAAAGCAAGGATTAGCGCAGTGCGGTCATGAGTACCGCGGAACCGGACCAGGGCGTTGGCGGCGTAGCAGTAGCACAGGAGCGTTCCACCAACTTCCAGATACAAATAGGTCTGCGGCGAAGCAGCGACGGCGGTCTGGCGCAGGTAGAAGATAGCTGCAAAGAAGAGGGTGATCAGGGTCAGCACCGTAGAAAGCAATAGCCGCGAGCGAAAATTCTGCGCAGAAATCGCGCTGCGGCTTCCCCCGAGAAACCCGCTGATAGAGGCCCAACTCCCCATGAAATCCCCCAAATACCGAAGAAAACGGCCAACTAGCTACGATTGCAAGTTTATGCCCTCTTTTACTCTCTAAACTCATACGTCCTAATCCACTGAAAATAAGGTACTTATGGGAATAACGTTGAGAGACAGGGCGGCCCTTCTAGCTGGCGAGACAGTGAGATGAACCTGCAAATTTGCAGATTAGGCAGCTATCATCTTTTGTTTCGTTATAGTTACCGTGCATAAAAGCAGTATCAAAGGAAATTTTGCGAGCGTCTCATCGTGAGACAGTCTCAGTTCTTGAAATGTGCTTGGATCCGGCGTAGCCCCGGGTAGGGAGTCTCGATGGCCGCTAGATCTTTGGCTTGGGTGGAGGGAGCTCCCGAGCAGCCACCGTATCAGAGAATCCGAAGGTCTTGTGCGAGCCGTCGCAGAACGGCTTGTTCGCGGAATGGCCGCAGCGGCAAAGCGCTATGGTCGTCCGCCCCGCCAGCCCGAACGGCTTCCCTTCGGGGTCCACGATCTCGAAGTCGCCTTCGACCCGAATGGAACCGTTGTTATTGATTGTGATCTTGGTTGCGGCCATTTTTTCTCCTGAACGGAAGAAAGTGTGCCTTTCCTCCGCGCCCTCAACAAGTGGAACTAAAGAGAATCCACCCCTCGTCCATTCGCCTCTACGTAAGAAATTTCCATCCGGAAACTAATACTTGGGAACGGACGGATCAACTTCGTCGGACCACGCCAGGATGCCGCCCTTCAAGTTCAGGACTTTGCGAAAACCTGCTTTACGCAGAAAGTCGACAGCCTCGGCGGAGCGTTTACCGCTGCGGCAGTGCGCAATGATTTCTCGAGAGGAATCCAACTCGTGCACGCGCCGCGGCAATTCGCCGAGCGGAATCAGATGCCCCCGGAGATTGCAGATCTGGAATTCGTGGGGCTCGCGCACGTCGAGAATGAAGAGATCGTCGCCACGTTCGAGCCTGGCTTTCAGTTCGCGCGGAGCGATCTCGGGCACCTGCACGGAAGGGCCGGGAGCTTCTTCGCCGCGCACACCGCAAAATTCAAAATAATCAATCAGCTTGGTAATCGTGCGATTCGTGCCGCACATCGGGCAGCTGGGATTCTTGCGCAGCTTGAGTTCGCGGAACTTCATCCCGAGAGCATCAAATAACAGCAAACGCCCGATGAGATGGTCTCCGCTTCCGAGAATGAGTTTGATCGTTTCCATGGCCTGAATCGAACCTACGATTCCGGGCAGAACACCGAGCACTCCTCCTTCCGCGCAGGACGGCACCAGCCCTGGCGGAGGCGGTTCGGGATAGAGGCAGCGGTAACACGGGCCATCGGGCATACCAAAAACGGTAACTTGGCCCTCAAAACGAAAGATGGAGCCGTAGACGTTGGGCTTGCCGAGAAGGATGCAAGCATCATTGACGAGATACCGCGTGGGGAAATTATCCGTGCCATCCACGATGATGTCGAAGTCCTTGAACAAGTCGAGCGCGTTGGCGCTGGTCAGTTGTGCCTCGATCGCTTCGATCTGGATGTCGGGATTGAGATTCGAGAGGCGCGCGCGGGCAGCCTCGCTCTTGGGCTTGCCAACATCACTGGTGCCAAACGTGACCTGACGCTGGAGATTCGTGAAATCCACAACATCGAAATCAACCAGACCGAGCTTGCCCACGCCCGCGGCCGCAAGATACAAGCCCAGCGGCGCACCGAGCCCTCCCGTGCCGATGAGCAACACCTTGGCGTTTTTCAGTCTGAGCTGCCCGTCCATCCCAACTTCCGGCATGATGAGATGGCGGCTATAGCGCAGAATCTCCTCTTTGGAAAGACTCGCAGCCGGCTTTGCGGCGCTCTGCGGCTGAGTGCTTGTGGCCATTGCGATTCCCCGTCCTTTTAGAATTCCTTCCGATGAACAATGATCAAGAAAATCTCTTCGCAAAATCGACAGCGAGGAAGCGTCCCCCGCAGCACGCAATAAATCGAAATCAGCGACAGCCGCCAGCGATGGACGGAATGATGCTGATCGTGTCGCCGTCCTTTGTCGGCGTGTTTTCTCTGGCGAGATAGCGAATGTCCTCGTCGTTCACATAAACATTGACGAAGCTGCGCAGCCTGCCATCCTCCGTGAAGAGATGCTTGCGTAGATCGGCGAATTGCGTGGTGAGATTGCTGAGCGCCTCGCCAACCGTGCCGGCATTGAACTCTGCGGAAGCGCGCTTCCCCGCATAAGGGCGGAGCGGCGTTGGAATCATGACTTTCACGGGCATTCCCTATCTCCGTTGTTCTCGGGCCGTCGCGTTACACGGCAGCGCGATGCCGAATTCAATTCCTTCCGGTGAAAATTCCTGGCGATCATCGTTCAAACGCCACGAGGTCATGTCCTGCGGCAAACCGTTCTGCACGCTGACGATGATGTAGCTGTACCACGGCCAGGCATGATCCCGATCATACTGGCTTGGCAGCGCGGGATGATCCGGATGCGAATGATACCAGCCGATAACTTCCAGTCCCTGTTCGCGCGCAGCCTTTTCCGCTTCGCGTACGTCGTCGGCGGTCACGGAAAAACGGTTATGCGGGGAGTCGTCCCGGCGGTTGACCAGCGGAAACAGGGCCAGCACTTCACGGGCGGCCTCCTGGCTTTCGATTTCCGAATCGCGTCCCAGCAGCGCGCCGCAGCATTCGTGCGGATAAGTCTTCGAGCCATGCGAACGGATTTTTTCCGCCAAGTGTGCGCCAAGCCAAAGTGTGGCATCGTTTGCCATCTCTACTCTTCTTCGTCCCAGAACCGTTCGTTCAGGTACTTCGACGCGGAATCTGCAAAAACCGTGACAATCACAGCCTTTTTCTGCTGCGGAATTCGCGAAGCAATCTCGAAGCAACCCAGCAATGCTGCCGCGGAACTTGGGCTGACGAGCAGGCCCTCTTCGCGAGCCAGGCGTTTCACCAAGCGGTAGGCCGCTTCCGTGGAAACTTCCAGATTCTCGTCCGCGAGCCGGTCATCGTAAATCGCGGGGCGTATCGCTGTCGGCATGTGCTTCCAGCCTTCGAGCCCATGGAAGGAAGCATCGGGTTGGAGGCTCACGCAGCGAATTTCGGGATTTAACTCTTTCAGCCGCCGCGTGGTCCCGACAAACGTGCCGCTCGTGCCGAGCCCAGCGACAAAATGCGTGATGCGGCCGGAGGCCTGCTCCCAAATCTCGGCGGCGGTGGTGCGGTAGTGGGCCTGCCAATTCGCGGGATTGCTGTACTGGTCCGGATAAAAATATTTCTCCGGATCTGCGGCCACGATCTCGTGTACTTTGCGAATCGCACCGTCGGTGCCTTCATCTCCTGGCGTGATCACTAATTCCGCGCCAAACGCGGTCAGGATGCGCTTGCGTTCCGGCGATGCACTGTCAGCCAGGCAAAGCTTCACGGGGTAACCCAACGCCGCGCCGATCGTGGCGTAAGCGATGCCGGTATTGCCGCTGGTGGCGTCAATCAGGGTCTTGCCCGGCCGCAGCGCTCCACTGGCCACTCCCGCCTGAATCATGCTTAGCGCGGGCCGGTCTTTCACTGAGCCCCCCGGGTTGAACCATTCCGCCTTGGCATAGAATTCGATGTTGGGAAATTCTCTGGCTACTCGCTCCAGCCGCAATAACGGGGTATTGCCTATCCGGTCCAGCAAAGACTCCCCCGCTCGGCGCAAGTGAACCTTGGATTTTGATGCGGATGCGGCGATGTGACTTGTAGTAGCCATGCTTCGTTACCTGGGATATCTCTCGCGGCCGCGCCGCGAGAGATATACGACCATTTTACTCCGGATTGGATGCGCTAGCCTAGCTCACAGATATGGCCCGGTTTTCGTTTGGGACCGAAAGCGTCAGGTTAACCATGACAAGGCCCCTCCCCCCTAATGTTCTTCGTAAGTGTTGATTCTAAAGGATTTTAAATCCTTTAGAATCAACAATCAACACTTATGAAAAAACCCGGGGGAGGGGTGACCATGTTTAAGGGACAAGCAGTTCAGTCATTCGATCCAGTCAGCGCCGCGGCCCTCGTGGAATCTCGGATCACCAGCTCCGGGCTCATCTTGTGCCGCGCGACGCTCCAATCACGTTTTTCCAGCCCCGCGTTGATGCCCTCCATCACGATGTTCACTGCAAGGTTTCCCATGGCTTCCAGCGGCTGTCGCACGGTGGTCAAAGAGGGCGCGGCCAGGGCGGAAAGCGGCACGTCATCGAAGCCCACCACCGAGCAATGCTCCGGCACTTTCACACCCGCCTTTGTCAGCGCGCGGATTGCGCCCAGCGCCGTCAGGTCGTCAAACGCCATCACCGCCGTGAACTTCTTTTTTCGCTGCAACAATTCTTCCGTGAACCGGTATCCGCCCTCAAATCCTGAATTGGGGTCAAACTCGTCGGGCAATTGCAAGACCAATGACGAATCGATTTCCAATCCGGCCGAGTGCGCGAATTTCTGGATGCCCTTCCATCGCGGCGCGCTGTCGATCAGCATTTTTGGCCCGCGGATGAAGGCGATTTTGCGGTGCCCCAATTGATAGAGATGCTCGAGCGCCAGTCGGCCTCCCGCTTCGTTGTCTACCATCACCGAGCTCACCGAGTCGCCGGGCATCTCCCAGCCAATCGTGGCCGCGGTAATGTTTCTCTTGCTGAGATCCGCTAGCAGTTGAATGTCCACGAACAGCCAGTTGGCAACCACGATCAACGCCTCCACGTGATGCTCCAGCAGCATTTCCAGGTAGCGCTCAAACCGGCTTCTCTGGTTGTGCGCGTCGGCAAACATCGGCACGTATGACGATTGATAGAGCGCATTTTCGATTCCGCGCAAAACCGGCGTGCAAAAGGGATCCGTGATGTCGAAGATCATCACGCCCACCGTTTGGCTTCGTTTGCTGCGCAGAAATCGCGCCATCGCGTTCGGCCGGTAGCCCAGCTTCTTGGCCGTCTCTTCGATCCGTTTCTTAGTGGCCGGGGCGATGTAGCGTGCCAGCGGCGCATTGTTTAGCACGATGGAAACCGTGGCCGGCGAGAAGCCGCTGCTTTTCGCGACGTCCCGCATGGTAACTGCCTGGCTCTTGCCGCTATGCCCCTTCACCGGACTGGGTTCCTCCGCACGCATGATCATCCTTCGATAGTCGCCCAAGATG
>WNGG01007251.1_pt1 | contig 12296 bp, 13 predicted proteins | sample 5400661 | NCBI WGS metagenome assembly WNGG01 (sample SAMN13153372, study PRJNA577476) | soil metagenome | isolation source: 100 cm soil or saprolite under Garry oak tree replicate 1 | place: USA:California | collected 2016-06-15 | reverse complement strand
CGCATGTGCCATGACTTCGGCCATTAGAGCATCGAACGGATGGCCGGCGGCCGGGACCCGATCTGCCGCGGGGCTGTGACTCATTGCCCCGCCTCCGTCAACGCCCGCAGTACCGCGCGAGCCCCGTTGACAGCATCCATCGACAGACCGGCGAGCGCATGCTTCTCCAGATCGCGCAGGGTCTGGCGGATCAGCGCAGCGGTCTGCTCGCCGTCCACCGTGAGCTCAATGAGCACAGCGCGGCGGTCGCCCGGCCGGGCACCGCGAGTGATCAGGCCACGGCGTTCCAGACGGTCGAGGATGCCAGTCAGCGTTGCGGGTCGGGTCCCAACGGCGGCCCCCAGCTCGGACACCGTTCGACCTATGCCGTCCGCGAGATTGCCCAGCGCATTGATCTCTGACGCGGTCAGGTCGAGATCGACCAGCTCCGTCGTGAGCAGGTGGAGTGTCGCATGGGTTGCGCGCTGCAGCTCAAGTATTACGGATCCGTTCTTCACGATTCCGTATTATACGGTTCCGTACTGACCTCGGGCAAGCCGCGAAGAAGCCGACGCCCGCCCCGACCGCGAAAGTGCAAGGTAGGTCTGAACAGCTCGGCTCAACACCGGTTCAGACCTACCTTGCAACACGCAGCTCAGCGCGTCGCGATGGTGCAATCTCAGCGCGGAACGGACAGCGCGTGTCCGGTATCGCCAAGGGTTGCGAGTGCCAGACTCAGGTTGCGAGTGATCTTGCGAAGGTCAGCCTCATCCTGCGAGTCGCTGCTGCCGGGTTCGGGTGATCGATGCCGATGACCTCGTCGATCCGTGCACTCATCGGCCCGGGTTGACCGAACGGTTCTACTGATGATCCGCGATGCGGGCGGCCCGTGTTACTTGGTGGCCGATGACAGAATCGGCCCATGACCCCGACCGTCGGTAACGATGGTGGTCGGGCACGCCGTCGACCGGCGCGCGACTGGCTCGTGAACCTGGTGGACCCCTGGCTCGACTGGCTCGTGGACCTGGTGGACCGCTGGCTCGCGCGTCATCAGCTGTTGGTCGGGGCGTGCGTGACGACCGTCCCGCTTACGTTCGGCGCGGCCTTCCTGGTCGGGGTCGGCGGCTCGGTCGTCGAAGTCGTTCGATGTGCCGGCATCCTGTTGGACTGGTGGGGTGGCCACCCGCACTGGTACGCCGTCATCTGCGTGGTCGTCGGCATCGTGTCCTGGGTGAAACTCGGGTCCGGCGAGGTCGGCGAGCTGGTGGAAACCTTGCTCTCCGGGCTGTTCATCACTACCGGTGGGGTGCTGACCGTTGCCGGTTGGGTGGGGTGGCACGCGGCCATGGTCGTCATCGGGATGGCGATCTGCGCGATCGCCTGCCTGGCCACCGTGATATTCCGCTCCGAGCAGGCCGAGGGTAGGCAGATCCGGCTCATCACCATGCCGGAACGCGACATCGCGGGGCCGTTGCCGGCCGTGGGCTTGCCGGCCGCGTCACCGGCTCCGCTAGTACCCGGGCAGGCGCGGGCCAGGGATCGCACCGACGACGTGCCCGAGGCGGTGCAGCCGTCGCCTGCGGTGCCGCCCGGGTCACCCGGCGCCCAGCGCCCGGCGACCCGGGCGGACCGGCGGGACGCTCCAGAGCGGGACGAGTCGCGGTACTTCGAGCCCTTCGCCGTGTGGATCACCACGTTCCTCGCGTGGGCGGTTGGCACTTTGTGGCTGTACGACAAGGGTCTGCTCAGCGCCTCCTGGCTACCACACGGACTGTTCTGGTATCTGCTGCTGCTGGTGGTCCCGCCGTCGCTGACGATCTTTCCGCTCGGGGGCTCGCACTCGGCGCCGGTTCGGCGACTGCGGGCCTGGCTGGGCGTCGGGTCCTTCGTCGCACTAGGCCCAGGGGTCGTGGTCGGCCCGTTGATCGGTGTGATCGTCGGCGTCGCCTGGGCGCTGCTGCACCGGGGTGGCTTCTGGAGCGGCTTTCTGCACGGTTCGGCCACATACGGAGCAGGGCTGGTCCTCGGGGTGCAGTTGGCTGCCGTGGTGGCCGGACTGGTCAGCCTCGTCGCGTGGGACGCCGCCGTCCCGGTGTGGGTGATCATCGACGCCGGGACCTTCGGCACCGTGTTCGGGCTCCGCCACGGGATACTTGTCGGCGTCCTGGCCGCCTTCTGCGGTTTCTTCTTCGGCGCCGCGTCGTCGGAGTTCCTCACGGACGAAATGCCAGACGACGACTGATACTGCTGTTGATCGGCACGGCGGACAGCGCACCCATCGGACCAGAGGATCGGCCGGAAGCGAATCGCTTGCCAGGTCCGCCCGCGACCTTGATCCATCGAATCCGCAAAGTAGGTCTGACCACGATCCTCTCGATACTGGTCAGATCAACTTTTCGAACCGCACGTCAGTCGTCGGCGCGCCCGCAACCTTGAAGTGGATCGGACACCGCTGTCACGTCCGCCCGAACCTTGCTCCCGCACCCGGGCCGTCCGGTTTCCGCGCGACTCGTCGTGCGGCTGTCACGTCCGCCCGAACCTTGCGAGTGTCCGGGTAAGTCTGCGAGTGATCTTGCGAGCCGTCCGGAACGGGTTGCGATTTACCCGCACGCGTCGGGTTGGTCGCCGAAAAGGGCATCGATGAGGCGCGGGACGCCGTGTCATGAGCGTCGATCCGCGTGACGGCGCTGTCGGCCTGTTCCAGAGCCGTCAGGGGCGCACCCGAATGACGGTCTTGCCCTTGCGCCGCTCGGTCGGGTTAAGCGCAGGGACGGCGTCGTCGAGGGTCGCGACGGTTCCGATATGCGTGCGAAGGCGCCCGTCCCGCACCCGGTCGACGATCTCCACCAGCTGACTCGGAACGGACTCGACGACGAAGTCAATCGCGAGGCCGTCGACCGGGCGAGCCTCAGCCGGCCCGACCACCGACACCAGCGTCCCGCCAGGCCGGATGATGCTGGCCGAGCGCCTTTGGATGTCACCGCCGATGACATCGAAGACAAGGTCGACTCCGCCGATGTCGTCGAGGTCCTCGTGGGCGAGGTCGAGGAACTCGTTGGCGCCGAAGTCGAGCGCCGCCTGGCGGTCCGGCGTCCGCCCAGTACCAATGATGTAGGCGCCGAACTCCCGGGCGAGCTGCGTCACCACTGACCCGACCGCGCCGGCGGCGCCGTGTACGAGGACGCTCTGCCCCGCCTGAAGACGACCGTGCTGGAACAGGCCCTGCCACGCGGTCAGGCCGGAGATCGGCAGGCTCGCACCCACCGTGAAATCGACGTTCCCCGGCAGCGGCGCAAGGTTGCGTGCCTCCACGGCCGCGTACTCGGCCAGGGTTCCATCGCGGTGCCAGTCCGTGATCCCGAACACCCGCTGTCCCAGCGAGAGTCCCGTCGTGCCGTAGCCGAGGGAGGAGACCACTCCGGCGAACTCGTGGCCAATGATCGCCTGGGCTCGATCGTGACCGGAGCGATCGACCCACGTCGAGGGCCACTCCCACTCTGCAGGGACGAAGCCCGACGCATGGACTTCAACGACGACGTCGTTGATCGCCGGCGTCGGCTCAGGCCGCTCCGCGAGTGTGATCCCGGCTGCTTCCGCGCCCTGGTCCGTCGCGACGATTGCCTTCATTGTTACCTCCGTATATGCCTCGTGCTCACCGGCTCGGTGCGCCGGTCTGCGACGGTGTGTGGTCCTCGTCGAGCTTCCGGTGGGCAGGCGTCGATCGAGGAGCAGCAGGTCAACCACCACGAGGTTCCTGCCGTGCCGGGCCAGCCTGTCGAAGACCCGCCGCACGCTACCTCGAAAGCCTAGATCGGCTCCCCTCGCCTACTTCACCGTCCCCGGCACCTAACAGATCACCCGCGAACTACTCGACCTGGTCTCTGTCGACTGGAGTCCGGACTTGCCTTGTGGATGATCTTTCGGGCGTCCGCCTCGCGTTGTGGACAACCCCCGTGATCAGTGGAGATACGAACTCTCCGCTCCCCGAACGGGTGACCCGCGCCGGAAAACCGCAAAGAAGGTCCGGATGATTGGACTCGCTAGGCGTCCGGACCTACCTTGCGAGCCGCCGGTCAGGCAGCGTCTTGATCATCCGCAACCAGGAGCCGGACGCGACATGGATGTCGCGTCCGCCCGAACTCTGTGGAGTCCGGGCACAGTCTGTGGATGATCTTGTGGCGTCCGGATTGACCTTGTGGGCGACGACGGCAGACCTGCCTGGTCGTACCGAGCCGATCGCCAGGGACCTCAGCCCCCGCGTCCGACGCACCGTCGGGCCGATCCCAGCAGAAACCACTAACAGGCCGTGGCAGAGATGTGACCATAGGGTATGAACTGGACTCCCTCAACCACCTCATCAACCGGCTTTGAGGCGAGCGCCCCGCCGTGGGATCTAGAGGTGGACGAGTCCGACCACCACCACGACTCGTGGGAATGGAAGGTCCTCCGCAGCGGGCACCTGATCGGCACGAACCACGCGTCCACGGCCGATCTGGCGAAGGCATCCGCCGAACGGTTCACCAAGTCCGACGCGGACCTCGCATGGGAAGAGATTGTGGAGAACCTCAACGATTAGCCGGCGGAGGCTCGGAGGTCGAGGGACGCGCCGGACGGACGACAAGCCGGGCCCGGGCGGACTCTCTTACCGGCGGGTAAGGCGGCCCTATTGCTAGCTTGTGACCAGCGCTAACTCGAACGCTCGGTCGAGCGGCAACAGCGATCATGCCGGGAATCCGCAAGGTAAGTCCGGACGCTTTGGCTCGATGGCGTCCGGGCCTACGTCGCGAGTCGCTGGTCAGCGCCTTGATCATCCGCAACCTAGAACCGAACGCGACAGCGGCTGTCCTGTCCGGGTGGACTTTGCATCGTCCGGACTTATGTTGCATCTGATCTTGCACTGCTCGGATCTGCTTTGCGCGTGGCTGCGTGCCGGGTCGGCTTCTGGTCAGCGTCTTCGCAAGTGATCTTGCGGACCGCGCACCGCGTCAGGTTACGCCCGCACTACGACCGCGGCGATGCCGCCACCCGGGTCAGCGTGAGCGTGCCCTGCCGGCCCCGGAAGTTGAAGTACCGTCCGCCCAACACGCCCGTGTCCGGGTCCAGCACCACTTCAGCGGTGCCGTCGTGGTCGTTCATGTCGCTCTCGGCCACCCCTGGCCGGGTCTGGTTGCGGTAGGTGTAGGTCAGCCGTGCACGCCGGTGGCCGTCGGAGGACAGCCCGGCGGTCACCGAGTACGACGAGGACGACGTGGGCTCCAACACATCGAAGCGAATCGCTATCCGGGTCCAGGTCTGGTCGATGCAGATCCGCACCGGCACCGTCGTCTGCCCGTACGAGGAGACCAGCGTGCCCTCGTAGATGCCCTGGACGACCGGGACCTGGACCACGCCGAGGCGGTGTAGCCAGGACCAGCGCCATCCGACCGTGTCCAGAGCCCGATAGAGCAGCCCGAACGCCGCGGCGACCGTTGGTGGGCTGAACAGCCACGCCGGACCGATGCCAAGGGCCTGGAACGCCGCGTTCAAGCCGATCGCCATGAGCACGGCGCCCACGGCGATTGAGCTCAGTGCGGACGTGTGGCTGTCGTTGCTGCTGTAGACGTGCACGACGGAATCTTTACAGCAAATCCCACAGTCGGTCGATTACCTGGACCGCGTTGAGCCGATCGTGGTTCCCCGGGTCGTCGACAAACAGTTGATGGACCTCGTCGCACGACTTGAACATGAGCAAGTCCGCCGCGGTCTGTTGGTGCAGCCAGGACAGCACCCTGATCAGACGGTCCTCGTCGTCGGGGAGGAACAGCGAGTTCGGCACGTTGTACGTCATGCACTCCAGCAGGTACCCGGGCGCCGCGCCCTTCGCGACCAGCCCCAGGTCGACTGCCTTGCGTCGCAGCCGCTTGATCTGGCGCACCGTCGGCTTGTATCGCTCGCCCACGACATAGTTCTGGTTCTTGGCCTGCCCGTTCTGCAAGTGCTCCTTGGGGTAGTTGACGATCCGGCCGCCCTTCAAGGGCTGAATCGAGATTCCCTCGATGTACGACCCCGACCCGTAGGCCGGGAACGACGTGTATCGGCGGACCTGGTTGCACGGCACCACGTCGGCGTCGACGTAGCCGTCGCGCTTGTCCACCCGCAGGCATTTGTTCTTCGGATGCACCCGGCTGCTGCCGAAGGAGGCGATGAGCGCATGCTCGACTCGCTTACGGAAGTCGTACGGACCCTCCGACGACGGGCTGCCGTACAGCTCCTCACGCGCCGCCTCGGCCGCGCTCAACTGGGTAGTGACCGGGAAGTACGTGGACGTGGACATGACCACCACGTCGACGTCGGAGTCGCCGCGCGTGTTCGTGTGGTTTGCGTACGAGCCCTGCAGGAAGACGTCCACCGTGCCCCGCAGGTCGGCGGCGGCGTCGATCGCCCGCTTCACCGCGTCGTACGTACGCTTAGCCGCATCCTGTGCGCCCTGCTGTGTCCACTGCCGCCGCTCGGCAGATGTCGTCGCCATCGGTCACCTCTCGACAAGTCCGGGCAATTCATACCACCCCATCAGCCGCATCGCCAAAGGCAATCGAGCAGGCAGTCGGTCTGGTGTTTCACGCATTCGCGAAGGCCAAGCCTGCAGGAAACCTCGCTGGTCGGGGTGGCGGATCTTGGTCATCGGTGCCTCGGCGAACGCCTCGGCGAACGCCTTGATTCTCGCCACGTGACCAGCGGAGATGCGAACGACCCCGCTCCCCGAACGGGTGACGCGCGCTGGAAACCGCAAGGTAGGTCCGGACGGTTGGACTCGCTGGCGTCCGGACCTACCTCGCGTAGTCCATGATCAGCGGCTAGATCATCCACAACCTGGAACCGGACGCGACATCGTTGTTGTCGCGTCCGGCAGAAGGTGGCCAGATCCGCGCGACTTGGCCAATCGAATGGCCAGCGTCCGAACGACCTTGGCCATTGTCACACGCAGCAAGTGGGCGATCGGTTGGCGGTCAGATCGGCACAGCCGCGCCTCGCCGTCGCGATAGAAAAGTACGCACACGCCAGCCCAACGCCGAAGATCGATTAGCGGGTCGGGTTTGACACTGCGCCGCATCGGGCGGCCGGACAGGGAGGAGCGCTCAACCAGTCGGAGCCAAAGCCCGTAGCCGGGGGGCAACTCCGCTTGTGTGTCGCTAGCGGCTCACGTAGGGAGGCGACGGTACTCTGCGAAGTTGCCCTCAGATTGAGGACCAGCCGTGTATATGCGCACTCAGGTGGGAGGTGCCCGGCAAGTGGCCGGTGAAGATCGAGCGACGACGACGGTCCGGCCGACGATGGCGGAGTTGGCCAAGGATCTTGATGTGGGACTCCTGGACCTCTACAAGCTCGCGCAAGAGCTTAAGTTCAATCTCACGCGCGGCGCGGCTAAGGTTACCCCGAAGCAGGAAGCGCGCCTCCGCGAACAAGTGGCGCGTGGAGGCATCCGCCATCGTCACCACCCAGAGATTGTCTACGCACAGCCGCGGACTGCGGTGAATCCGCCCGAGCGGCTGGCGCCGCTACTGACGTTCCGCGACCAGTGCACTTGCTGCAAGGACTGGTTCACCTACGAGGCCGAACGTCAGGCGACCCGGTTGTCCTGCGACACGTGTGAACCGCATTTTCCGCTGAAGGGCGAAGATGCCAATAGAGAACTTGCCAGGCTGAGGGATCACGACGCCCGCTTGCGGGGCGCGGTCGAGCGGGCTTGGGAGTCATCGGCGGCGGCCGCGCGAGAAGCGGATCGCGCCTTCCGTTCGCGGCATAGCTGGATGCGCACCCTTGTGCTGGCCATGTGTTGACGGCCTGACTAACTGAGCGTTCTGGCGGGGTATCCGGCCGTGCTCTTTGGTGATGTTGCCTGGCGGTTGCCTGGGGGGCCAGGATCGTGGCTGTTCCTGCTGGTACTGAGGGATCCCTCCTCGCCGTCGTTGGCCACGTCGCGAGGAGGGATCCGGGGCGGTGTTGTCGCCTGTGGTCATGGTATGGCCGTGCCCGCTGACCGTCGATGCCTATGTGGCGGCGGGCCGGGAGGTGGAGTTTCCCCGCCCGGACTGTCCGGGGTGCTCGGGGCCGTTGGTGTTCTGGTCGGGCTATCTGCGGCATGTCCGCGAGGCGGGCCGTTGCCGGAAGATCTTCGTGCCGAGGTTGCGGTGCGGGCTGTGCCGGGTGAGCCACGCGCTGGTGCCGGCGTTCGTGCTGGCCTGGCGGCTGGATGTGGCGGAGACGGTCGGCTCGGTGCTCGCGCAGGTGGCCGGTGGGGTGTGCGGGGTGCGTCCGGCCGCGCAGCGGGCTGGGGTGCCGTATACGACTGCGCGTGGCTGGGTGCGCCGGTTCCAGGCCCGTGCCGTGCAGTTGGGGGCGGGGTTCGCGGCGCTGGCGGTGGAGCTGGGTGGCCAGGCGATCACGCCGCCTGTCGGGGCGGGCCGGTTCGTGTTGGCCGCGGTGGGCGCGGCGTTCGAGGCGGCCGCGGGTCTGCCCGGGTGGCTGGCGGTCGGTGTGTGGCGGTTCGCGTCGGCGGTCAGCGGCGGGAGGCTGATCGCCGCCAACGCAATCTCGCTCTGGCTGGTCGCCGGCAGACGTCGTTTCATGCCTCCTGTCCCGCCGTAACCGGGCATGGAGGAGGCACCAGCTATGGATCGCATACAGCAGGAGCAGATCGCGTTGCACCGTTGGGCGGTGATTGCCGAGGCTGCCGGGCCGAACCTGACCGCGCTGGAGCGCGGCGCGCTGGTTCGGCAGATCGCCGCGCGGGCGTATCCGCACCCGGACGGGTCGCAGCGGCGGTATTCGCGGGGCACCCTCGACCGGTGGCTGCGGGCGTGGCGGGCCGGCGGCCTGCAGGCCCTCAAGCCCGCGCACCGCTGTGATGCCGGGACGGTCCGCGCGCACCCGCAGCTGTTTTCCGAGGCGTGCGCGTTGCGGCTGGAGCTTCCCGGCCGATCGGCGGCGCAGATCGCCTCGATCCTTTACCACCGGCACGGCGTGCGGGTCGCCGAGCGGACGGTCCGCGGCCAGCTGCGCCGCGCTGGCCTACACCGCGAAGCACTGGCTGCCCAGCCGAAGGCCTACGGAAGGTACGAAGCTGGCGCGCCGAACGAACGGTGGATCACCGACGTGCTGGTCGGTCCGTGGGTGCCCTATCCCCGGCGGGAGGAGTCGGTGCGGGCGCGGCTGTTCCTGATCGTGGACGACCATAGCCGGCTGCTGGCCGACGGCCGGTTCTACGGCCACGAGAACGCCCGCGCCTGCCAGGAGCTGCTGCGCCGCGCGGTCACCCGCCGCGGCCTGCCGCAGGTCTTGTATGCCGATAACGGTGCTCCGTTCTCCAACGCCTGGCTGGCCAGAACGTGCGGGGTGCTGGGCATCCGGCTGGTGCACTCGGCGCCGTACTCGCCGCAGGGCAGGGGGAAGCAGGAGAGGCTCAACCGCTACATCCGGGAGGCTTTCCTGGCCGAGGCGATGCACCACGGCATCGAGTCCCTGGACGATCTGAACGACCTGTTCGCGGCGTGGGCCGAGCAGGTCGCCAACCGCCGGGTACACGCCGAGACCGGGCAGGCGCCGATCGAGCGGTTCCAGGCTGGCGGGCCGCACCGGCAGGCCGACCCGGCGCAGCTGCGGGAGGCGTTCCGCTGGTCGGTGACGCGTAAGGTCACCCGCACCGCCACGGTCCCCCTGGAAGGCAACTCCTACGCGGTCGACCCGGCCTTGACGGGATATCGGGTCGAGTTGCGCTACGACCCCGAAGACCTGACGGTGATCGACGTGTTCCACGACGGCAAGCCGGCTGGCGCCGCGGTCGCGTTCGTCACCCGCCGGCACGTACACCGGGCCGTGCCGCAGGCCGCCCGGCCCGACCCGGACCCGACCGGGATCGACTACCTCGGCCTGGTCGCTGCCGCCCACGAGGAGGAAGCCGGCACCGGCGGCAAGATCGGCTTCGCGCAACTGGGCATGCTCGCCCGCGCCGGCGACGACGGGCCCGACCGGTGAGCCCGCCGCCGTGGGCCGCGCACTTCGGCCTGGCCCGCACCCCGTTCGGCAAGTCCATCGCGGCCCGGGACCTCTTCGCCCGCCAGGCGCACGCCGAGGCGGTCGCCCGGATCGGCTTCTGCGTCGTGGAGTCCGCGCTCGGCGTGGTCACCGGCGATGTCGGCGCGGGCAAGACCGTCGCCGTCCGCGCCGCGGTCGCCGCCCTCGACCCGACCCGCCACCAGGTCATCTACATCCCGAACCCCGCGTTCGGCACCAGGGGTTTGTACGTCACCATCGTCCGAGCCCTCGGCGCCCAGCCTCGCTACCTCAAGGCCGAGCTGATGGCCCAGGCCGCCGACCTACTCGCCGCCGAGACCGCCGAACGGCACCGCCGCGTGCTGCTCGTCTGCGACGAGGCCCACCTCCTACAGCCGGACCAGCTCGAGGAACTGCGGCTGCTCACGAACGCGAACATGGACTCCGCGTCACCGTTCGCCGGCCTGCTCGTCGGCCAACCCACACTCAACCGGCAGCTGCGCATGGGCGCCTTCGCCGCCCTCGACCAACGCATCGCCACCCGGTTCTCGATCAAGCCCATGGACCTTGCCGAATCAGCGGCCTACCTGCGCCATCACCTCACCCTCGCCGGCCGCGACGAACCCCTGTTCGCCGACGACGCCATCGCCCGGCTGCACCGGGTCGCCAACGGCCTACCCCGAGCCCTCAACAACGCCGCTGTCTCCGCGCTCATCGCCGCAGCCGCGGCCAGCAAAGACCTGGTCGACGACGCCTGCGCCAAGAAAGCCGTCGCCGAGCTCACCCGCGACTAACCACCCACAAGGACGACACCATGAACGCCGCCATCTCCACCCGCCAGCTGATCTGCCTGCTCCAGGACACCGCCGCCGGCCAGCCCGCCGACCTGGCCGCGATCGAGCTGATCGCCCGCCACGACTGCTTCCTACACCGCCCCGAGTTCCGCCGCATCATCGCCGCCGGCAGCTCGGTCCACACCGCACAACCCGCCGCCGTCATCCGATGGAAAGCCGCCATCTGCGCCCTCGAAACCGGCAGACTGCCCTGTACCGGCTCCGAAGAAGCGGTACTACGCATCGCCGCCAGCATCGGCGACGACGCCATCCCCGTACACCTGCGCCAGCACCTCGGCAACCTCGACCAGCACAACATCAACCTGGTCACCGCCGCGATCGCCCACACCAACAGCTGAAACCAGCCCGCCACGCCACAACCCCAGGGCCCACTCGCCACGGCGAGCGGGCCCTCCATCACACTCTGAACAACCGCTACCCCCGCGCCAACGCAATCCCCACCACGGCCCGAACACGCGCACCCAGCCAAGCCGAACCATGAACAGGCAACGCCGCCGAAACGTGTGCAGACAGCGTGGCCGCTAACACCATGCTTGAGCACGAACCGCGACATGATGGCACCTGTAGCTGCGGGGACAGGGGCTACCCGTGCTTCACCCTCCGTGCGGTGGAGCGGATCAGCCCGCGGATCTTCGTGCAGATCGAGAAGTACGGAAGCATGAGCACGGAGCAGCTCGACCGTGTCATGTATCCCGACACTGTCCCAAGGGTATTCGATGATGAGGGGAATCAGCCCCACCGCGGCGGGGACCAGACGGCGTAGATCCGGCCTGGCGAAGCGGTTCTAAACGCGAACCGGCCTGACCCCAACCCACCGCATTTACCGCCGCGCCCGGTCAATCCTTTCCATGACGCGGTCAAGCTCTGCATTGATGGCGAGGTCCCGCGCGGTGTGTTCGTCCCGCTCGTAGCCGCAGGCAACGCATCGTCCGGTGGAGTTGGTACCCCCGAACTCATCGTGCCCGTCTGGAAGAAAGGTGTTGCGCCCACACTCGTCGCACCCCTCAAGATCCGGTTGATCGAGTCGGTCCTTGGGCGACATGAAGTCGAGTCCAGTGACCTCGTTTGCGGCGTCGTCATACAGCCGGATCACCAGATCCTCGACGTCGCCGGCGGATCTTCCCGAACCAGCCCAGCGGTCGGGCCGACCCGGCCACCATGAGGCCATGACCACCAGCCGATTCGACCAGGCCGACCAACTCGGCGCGGCGCTCGCCGTGCTCACCGCCCAGGTGAAGGGGCACCCCACCGTTGCAGAAGTAGAGGGACTGTATGCCGACAAGCCGGCGGGGTACCTGACTGGCGGGCTGCTCGGCCTTGCTCGCATCCAGCTCGATCTACTCGCCGTCGCCTTGTCCAAGGCAGCCCGGCTGAGTGACCCGCCCGGCGAAAGAGTCACTCCGGAACAGGCTTTGGAGAAGCTCGGCGAGGTCA
>WNGG01016936.1_pt1 | contig 12297 bp, 15 predicted proteins | sample 5400661 | NCBI WGS metagenome assembly WNGG01 (sample SAMN13153372, study PRJNA577476) | soil metagenome | isolation source: 100 cm soil or saprolite under Garry oak tree replicate 1 | place: USA:California | collected 2016-06-15 | reverse complement strand
GTCCCGACACCGCCGCCAAGGTACCCGACGCCGACGGCCCCGGCGCACGCGGACGGCTCGACCTCCACGACGGCACCGCCGGCCTCCCCATCGACAGCGGCAGCAGAACCGGCCTCACCGACGCGCTTCGGCACCGCCTTGGCTACCTCCCCGACGGCTACATCACCCAGAACAAGGCCCACGTCGAAGCCCACGCCGCCGCCTACCTCCGCCTGCACCCCCACATCACCGACGCCGCCCTCTACCTCAACCGCATCCCGTGCCCCGGCCGCCGGGGATGCCACGCCAACCTGCCCGCCATGCTCCCCGAGAACACGACCCTCACCATCTACAGACAGTGAGCACCCGTGGCAGATACGGGAGCCGTGCCCCATCGCGCAGATCAGGTGGGGACAGATCACGGCTGGATAGGGGGTTGTGTCAATTCTGTGAGCGCGTGCAGTGTGGCACGTGTATGGGGGTGCTGTGGCCCGAGTATCTGTGCCCGGGTTTTGAGGACGTCGCGGAGCATGGCCGCCGCCTCGGCGTGGCGGCCTTGTTTGCCGGCCTGAAGAGCCAGGTCGTGGCGGGTGTTGAGCGTATCGGGGTGATCTGAGCCGAGGGTGCGGGTCTGTGCCTCGCAGAGGCCGCGGTAGCCCGCTTCGGCTTCGGCGTAGCGTCCTTGGGATGCGACGGCGCGAAGGAGAGCGTGGCGGGTCCGGAGAGTGTGCATATGGTCTACGCCCAGGACCCGCTCTCTGGCATCCACCTGGTCGCGACGCAACGTACGGTATAGACCTTCCCTGGTCGCGACCTGGTCCGGATTGGTCCGGCACCGATCCCCAAACCCCGCCACATCAACAACAAAGATCGACCGATGGACGGCGGGCGGCAACGCGCACATCTGAACATCCCCTCGACCCACCACCCCGGGCAAGGAAGCAACCAGACCCCGTCCAAGCGTAACCAGCCGGTACCATTTCGCAACCATTCGAGCTCAACGCCAGACCAGACGGCCGCGATCAACGTCTCCGGCGCAGACGCCTGCCACGCCGCCCAAGACGGCCAGCACCGGCTCTGCCCGATGCTGCGGATCCGGCTGCCCGGTGGCGGAGGAAGCGTCACCCCCTTCCACCAGTATTGATGGAGCTGACCGTCCCCTCCCCGGTCCCGGCCCGGCAGCCCCAGCCGGGGCTGGTCCGCTACCGGCTGGCCAGCCTGCTGGTCAAAGGCCAGCCGCTCGGCGGCACCGCCGACGAATGGGTCGTCATCCAGCCCGTCCACCAGGCCGCCGGGCTCGCCGCCGCCCTCCTCGGCGATGACACGCCCGGGACAGCCCCGCTCTGCGGCCGCTTCAGCTTCCAGCCCCGCTACCAGGCATTCCGCTCCTGGGTGAACGGCCCGCCCGGGCACCGCCTCGGGCTCGCCCCGATCCCCGCCGACACGGTGACCCCGCAGGCACTGCGGCGCACCCTGGCCCTGCAGCTCGCGCACCGGCCCGGCGGGCTGCTCGCCGCGAAGATCCACCTCAAGCACGTCAGCGTCGCCACCACCGAGGGCCGTTATCCCGCCCGGGCGGCGCCCAGGCCCGGCTGCTCGCCGAGATCAACACCGAGGAGACCGAACGCAACCTCGGCCTGGCACTTGCCGAGTTCCGCAACTACCAGCGCGGCGTCATGCCCGCCGGGCCCGGCGCCCGGGAACTCACCGCGCTGTTCGCCCGCATCGACACCGCCATCACCGCCCCCGTCCCCGGCGACGTGAAAGTACACAACAGCGACCGCGACATCCTCAACCTGCTCTCCAAGCAGGCCGCCACCTTGCACCCGGGCATCGCGAACTACTGCTCACCGATCCCTCCCGGACACTATGCCTCCAGCTCGCCGGCACCCCTGTTCAGCGCCTCTCTGCGGGGTTGAGCAGGAACGGGATGAGCAGCCCACCCGGAACCCGGTTCCACCCGGAGCCGGAAACGGGAACCATGGCCCGTTCGGGATAAATGAGCCAGGTGCGGCGGTCGGCTCGGGGGCGACGGCGGAGCCCGGCGCCTAGGTGGGGACGTCAGGTTTGTACGGGTCCGAATCGCTGCTCCAGCGCCTTCAGGCCGGGGACGAGGACGCCGTCACGTATCTGGGCGACCGTCTTGTTCTCATCGGCCTCGTCGCAATCGAAGCGCGACGACCACTCGACGTGCGTCTGGTTGCTCAGGGTAACCGGACGGACAGTCATCGTGGATGTGTACGAGCGGACGGGCAATCCGGCGTTGTCGCCGAAGGCGAGCGCGATGCTCCTGTGCTGATCGTCCAGCGAGATCAGCGTCTCACGTTGACTACTCCCCGCCCTGAAGGACGGGGATTCCAGCCCTCGCGGGCTGGGGTTCCTGTTTCACAGCCGACTGCACCCGGGAGGTCCCGGAGTGTCTGACATCAGCTCCGCAGGCATCGGCACCATCTCTGGTGCCTACGGCAAGACCTGCCGCCAGGATGTTCTTCGCCGCGTTGATGTCCCGGTCATGCCGGGTGCGGCAGGACGGGCACGTCCAGTGCCGCGTCTTCAGGCTCAGCTCTGCGAGCAGGTGCCCGCACGCCGAGCAGGTCTTACTCGACGGATACCAGCGGTCAGCAACCAGCAGGGTTCTCCCGTACCGCTCGCACTTGTACTCGAGCTGGCGGCGGAACTCGCCCCACCCGCAGTCGGAGATGGCGCGGGCCAGCGAGCGGTTGCGGACCATGTTCTTCACGGCCAGGTCCTCGATCACGATCACGTCATGGTCGCGGGCCAGCCGTGCGGAGGCGCGGTGCAGGAAGTCCGCCCGGGAGGCGCGGACTTTCCGGTGGGCGCGGGCGACCTTGGCCCTGGCCTTGGCGCGGTTCGCCGAGCCCCTTTGGCAGCGGGCCAGCCTGCGCTGGTAGCGGGCCAGGTTCCTGGCCTTGCGTTCCAGGTGGCGCGGGTTGGCGATCTTCTCTCCGTCGCTGGTCACGGCGAAGTCCCTGACGCCCAGGTCGACGCCGATGGCGTGCCCGGTCTCCTCCAGGGGTCCGGGGCTGTCGCCGTCGATAGCGAAGGTCACGTACCAGCGGCCGTCCGGTTCCCGGGACACGATCACCATCGTTGGGTCAAGGCTGGTCACGTCCACGTCCGGCCAGGACCACACGAACCGCAGCGAGCCTGCCGTTTTCGCTATGCGCAGCTCGCCGCCGCACACCTCGCTGACCGGGCCCGACCACCGTGCTCTCCGTTACCTGCGGTATGTCAGCCTCCTCCAGTGTTGTGTGTCACATCAGGTGCGGTTCGGGTACGGGATGCGTCGCCGCGGCGGGGACGGCGGCCGGGCCTGGCTCGTTCCGGCGCAGTAGCCCGAGCGCGATCAGCGGGAAGATCAGCACCGACAGCAGGCCGGCGCAGACCAGCGCGGCGGCGGTCACCGAGCTGAGCTTGCCCAGCGCCACCCCGATCTGCGTGGCCGTCACGATGAACGGCAGCGAGGTCGCCTGCAGCAGCCCGACGGCCAGCGTCGGCCTGGTGCCGCTGGCACGCAGGCCGAGGAGCGCGGGCAGGCCGCGCACGGCCAGCAGCGCAAGGAGGAAAAGGGGGACCCGGGCCAGCGCGGACGGGCTGTGCAGCAGCCCGGTCAGGTTGAGCCGGATCCCGCTGCTGACGAAGAACACCGGCACCAGGAATCCGTAGCCGATCGCGTCCAGCTTGGTGCGGAAGTTCGGGTGCGAGGAGGAGTCGCGGTCTACCAGGCCGACGATGGCCCCGGCCAGGAAGGCGCCCAGGATGCTCTCGAGGCCGAACCGCTCGGCCAGCACGGTGAACGCCACCAGCAGCATGACCGCGAAGCGGACCCTGATCTCCGCGGTGGTGTCCTGCAGCCGGACGAGCACCTGGCCCAGCCGCATGGACCGGGCCGCGCCGGAGACCACGATGCCGGTGACGGCGACGAGCCCGGCGAACGCGCCGAGCACGACGACCCTCGCGCCGGTGCTCCCGCTGGATGAGGAGAAGAACAGGGACAGCAGCACGATCGCCGCGAAGTCGGCGATGCTCGCCGCGGCCAGGGCGGTCTGCCCCACCTCGCTGTGCACCTGGCCGGCGTCCTTGAGTACCGGGACGATCAGGCCGAGCGAGGTGGCCGACAGCGTGATCGCCAGCAGCAGCGGCTCGGACACCCAGCCGGCCGCGGCGAACGACGCGCCCGCTCCGTAGCCCAGCACCAGCGTCCCCAGGTAGCCCAGCACGGCGAAACGGAGCAGGCGGCCGCGCAGCTGGTGCACGTCGATCTCCAGGCCGGCCAGGAACAGCAGGAACGCCAGGCCGAACAGGGCCAGGATCTGCACCGGCAGGTCGACGTGCACCCAGCCGAACCCGGAGGGGCCGATGATGATCCCGCCGATGATCTCGAGCACCACCGCCGGGATGCGCAGCCGCGGCGCGAAGCCGACGGTCAGCGGGGCCAGGACGGCGACGGCCGCGACCACGAGCAGGTTGATGAACGACACGTCAGGCATGGGCGGTCACCGGTTCCGGCCGCGCCTGGTGCTGACGACTTCGAGCACCTTGCCCGGCGTTATCTCGTTCAGCGCGCCCGCCTCGTCATCGGCGCCGTACCTCGACGGCCACCAGCCGGTCATCGGGTCCTGGGGCGCCGCGGGCGGTGTTTGCAGTGCCATGTCGGTTGTGTCCCGCCACCCCGCTAAACGTTTCACCGGAGCGAGCGGTCGTTGTGCCACAGTGGGGTGGTGGCCGGGTTCGGGCTGGTGCGGCGGGCTCCTGGGCTGGCCGGGCTGCTGGCGGCTCAGACCATTAGCCCGCTCGGCGACGCGATGGCGACGACTGCCTTGATCCTGCACGTGCAGCGAACCACGGGCAGCGCGACAGCGGTCGGACTGCTGCTGTTCGCGCAGGCGATCCCGCCGCTGGCCGCGCCGTTCGCGGGCGTGATCGCGGACCGGTTCAGTCCGGGCCGCCTGCTCGCCGTCGGCTGGCTGGCCCAGGCGATCCTGACCGGGCTCCTGGCGTTGTTGCTGCCGCCGATGGGAGCTCTGCTCGCGGTGGTCTTCGTCCTGGCCCTGGTCGATACTCCGCTGTCCGCGGCGATCGGCCGGTGCATCCCGGCCGTGGTGGCCGACGACGATCTCGTCGCGGCCAACGCCCTGCGAAGCGGAGTGCTGGAGCTGGGGACCGTGCTAGGCCCGCCGCTGGCCGGATTGCTGTTCGCCGCATCCGGTGCCCGGCTCGTGCTCGGCCTGGATGCTCTTACGTTCCTCGTGGTGGTCCCCCTGGCCCTGCGCCTGCCGACGCTGGCGCGGGACACCGACGGCTGGTCTCGCCCCTCGTTCGCCCGCGACGCCCGCGACGGGCTCGCGTTCGTCTGGCGCACGCCGTACGTCCTGGCCGTCGCCGCCGGCTTCTGGATCGTGGTGCTCTTCTCCGCGCCAGATGACCTCATCCTCCCGTTCCTGGCCACGGTGACCTTCAGGGCCGGCCCGGTCGCCGTCGGCGTGCTGCTCGCGGCGGCGTCGGCGGGCCTGCTGGCCGGCCTGCCGCTCGTCCGCCCGGCAGGCCGGCGGCTGGGGGTGACCGGGGCCATCGTGGCCGGGTTCGCCGTCATGGCCACCGGTAACCTGCTGACCGCGGCGGCGCCGGCGCTGATTGCCGCTTTCGCCGCCCAGGTGCTCCGCGGTCTCGCGATCCCCTTGGCGGACAGTCACGTGACGACGTACCTGCAGCGCACCACGCCACCCCAGCTGCTTGGGCGGGTCCTGGCCAACGTCTACGGCGGGGTGGGCGTCGCGGCAGCCGCCGGCTACCTCATCGGGGGCCCGGTGCTCGATGCCACCTCCCCGCGCACAGCCTTCGTGATCGTCGGCTGCGGCGGCCTGGCAGGCGCGGCCATCACCGCCGTACTGCTCCGTCGTGCGCGGCGTCAGCCAGACACTGGACCGCGGTAGCACCGTGGGGGCGGAAGCCTAATCGGGTCAGCCGAGCTGCTTCATCAGGTGGATGTCGTCGTGGCCGTGCGGATAGCCCGGCGTGCGGCCGCATTCCCGGTAGCCGAACCGGGCGTATCGCTACCGCGCAGGTAGAGTTCGGCCTGTTCCGAGGACTTCAGCAGATTCGGCGCCGTCATGACATCTCCGTGACATCGTGGCTGGACACTTAGAGAGTCCAGTGCGAAGCGGTGGCTTTACCGGCGCTCGGTGACCATTTCGTCCGGAGGCTCACGATCACGATAGGCCCGGAAGGTATGAGGAGGTATTCCTCGCTCGGCCCGCCGGACGAAGGCGAACTGCTGGAGCGCCTGCGGAGACAGATCCGCCGAACTCGGGTCAGCAGCAGCGATTTCGTCGTCATGATCATGAGTGTCGCGGGGGCGGCGCGCTAGGTCATGGGGTGAGTTCCCCGTCTTCAACGCCAGAATGGGGGTGTGCCTGCAGAAATGCTAGTCGGGAGGCGGCTGGCCACGGGCGCGCTGCGTTCGGCGATCGACGCCGCGGTGGGGGGCGCGGGCGGGGTCGTCTTGCTCACGGGTGAGGCCGGCATGGGCAAGACCGCGCTCGCGTCCGAGGCGGTGACCTATGCGACGGCGCGCGGAGCGGCGGCCGTGTGGGGAACGTGCTGGGAGGGCGACGGGGCGCCAGGCTTCTGGCCGTGGATCCAGGTCGTGCGGGCGCTGGCGCGCGACGGGGACAGCGACAGCCCGGGTGCGGCCGTGCTGGCTGAGCTCACCGGCGTCGCCGAGGAGCGGGCCGGCATCCTGGGCGGCGAGTCCGCGGTCCGCTTCCGTACCTATGACCTGGCGGCGACGTATCTGCGCGGCCGGGCGGCGCAGCGGCCGCTGGTGGTCGTCGTCGACGACCTGCACTGGGCCGACCTGTCGTCGCTGCGGCTGCTGGTGTTCCTCGCCCGCCAGCTGCACGACGCCGCCGCGCTGGTCATCGGGACGTACCGGGACGTGGAGGTGACGGCCGGCGATCATCCCGCCCGGCCGCTGCTGGCGGAGCTGGCGGAGCAGGCCGAGCTGCTGCATCTCACCGGCCTGACCGAGGACGAGGTCGGCCAGCTGCTGGAACGGGTGTGCGGGGAGCGCCCACAGCCGCCACTGGTCCGGGCCGTGCACGACCGCACGGCGGGCAACCCGTTTTTCGCCCAGCAGGTCGCGCGGCTGCTCGCGGCGCAGGGCGTGCCGCTGGACCGGGCCCTGGTGACCGGCGTACCGCCCGCGGTGGGTGACGTGCTGGCTCGCCGCCTCGCCCGGCTGCCGCGGGCGGTCGTGGACCTGCTCGCCGTGGCCTCGGTCGTCGGGAGGCACTTCCCGATCGCGATGGTCTCCGCCATCGCCGGAGTACCCGTCGAGATGGCGGTGCCGCTCCTCGACAGCGCCGTCCGCGCCGCGGTCCTGGAGCCGGACGAGCCCGGTCACCGGTGACCGCGACCGCGCGGTCGCCGCGCTGATCGAGGCGGCCCGGGAAGCGACCGCCAGGACCGCTTTCGACGAAGCGGCCGCTCACCTTCGCCGTGCCGTCGACGTTGCTGGTGGCGCGATGGCGGCTGACCTGGCGACGTTGTGCGAATACGGGGACGCGCTGCGGCGGGCCGGACACGGAGAGGAGGCGCAAGCCGCGCTGCTCGGGGCGGCGGCACGCGCCCGCGCGATCGGCGACGCGGCGCTGTTCGCCCGGGCGGCCTTCGGCGCCCACCGGGTTACGACGCTCACCGAGTCGTCGCGGTCCGGGGTGATCGCGCTGCTGGAGGAGGCGCTCGCCGCGCTCGGCGCCGAGGGGACCGATGGGACCGCTGACGGAGGTTCGGCGCGATGGCTGCTGTCGGCGTCGCTGGCGCGCGAGCTCGCCGACGGTCCCTATGGTGATCGTCCCCGCGCCGTCGGGCTCGCCAGCGCCGCGGTCGAGGGCGCCCGGGCGGCCGGTGAGGCCGGCGTGCTCGCCTATGCGCTGTTCGCGCAGGCTGACGTGCGCTGGGAGCCGGGCACGGCGACCGAGCGGCTGAGCATCGCCGATGAGCTGGCGGCCGCCGCGGCCGCCGCCCATGAGACCGAACTGGTGCTGGAGGCGCACCTGTGCAGGCTCGTCGCGCTGCTTGAGCTGGGCGATCCCGCGTTCGCCGCTCAGCTCGGCACGTTCAGCAGGCTCGCGGAGGACGCCGCGATCCCCCGTTACCTGTACCTGGCCCGCTCGCGGCGGGCGACCCTCGCGTCGCTCACCGGGCCATTTGAGCTGGCCGACGAGCTCATCGAGTCCGCCGCCGCGTACGGTGAGCGCATCGGCGAGCCGGACACGTGGCCGGTCCAGGCGAGCCAGCTCGTCGGCCTGGCGTTCCTCCGCCACGACTGGACCCGGATCAGCGCGCTGGCCGCGGCGCGGGGACAGGCGCTGACCCCGCCGGAGTTCGCGGTGCACGAGCAGGCCTGGATGCTCGTGGAGGCCGGCGAGCGCGAGGCTGCGGCCGGCCTGGTGGCCGGCCTGCCGGATCGCCCGGCGATCTACCGGTGGCGCCATGCGGCGCTGCTGACGGCCGATGCCGAGCTGGTCGCGATCGTGCGCGACCGCCCGCGGTGCGCCGCGCTGTACGAACGGCTGCGGCCGCTGGCGGACCAGTTCGCCGTAGTCGCCTCGGCGGTGTTCACCACCGGGCCGATCGCGCTCCAGCTGGGCCTGCTCGCGACCGCGCTGGAGCGCTGGGACGACGCGGCGCGGCATGCACGGCGACCGGGCGCGAACCGAACTCGAGCGGCTGCCGGCGGCGCGCGGCCGGGTCTCCGGCCGCGGCGAGGCCAGCGAATTGCGCCGCGATGGCGAGGTCTGGACCCTCGTCTTCGCCGGCCGGGCCGCGCAGCTACGGGACGCGAAGGGCCTGCGGGACCTCGCCGTCCTCCTCGCCGCGCCCGGTCAGGAGGTGGCCGCGGTCGACCTGGTCGCGGGCCCGGCGCAACCGGTGCAGGCCCTCGGCGCCGACCCGGTCCTTGACGAGCGCGCCCGCGCCGCCTACCGTGCCCGCCTGGGCGAGCTCGACGACGAGCTGGCGCAGGCCGACGCCCATCACGACATCGAGCGCTCGGCCCGGCTGGCGGCCGAACGCGACGCGCTGATCGACGAGCTCGCCCGCGCCACCGGCCTCCACGGGCGGCGCCGGCGCCTGGGCGACACCGCCGAACGGGCGCGCACGACCGTCACCGCGCGCATCCGCGACGCCATCGGGCGGATCGAGCGCGCCCACCCGGAGCTCGGCCGGCACCTGCGGGTGAGCATCTTCACCGGCACGCGCTGCGCCTACCGGCCGGCCGAGACCGTCAGGTGGCACATCTCACAATCGTGAGGCGCTACCCCACGCCATCAGGGCAGATCCGCGAACGACGGAAGGAGATCCTGATGGCTGTGGACGAGCAGAAGGTGGAAGAGGCGGTCGGCAAGGTGTTCGGCGAGCTGGGCGTGGCCGTCACCGGGCCGCTGATCGTGCTCGGCGACCGGCTGGGCCTGTGGGCGGCGATGGCAGGCGCCGGGCCGGTGACGCCGGCCGAGCTGGCGGCCAGGACCGGGACTGTGGAGCGCTACGTGCGGGAGTGGCTGTGCGGGGTCGCGGTGGCCGGCTACGCCGGCTACGACCCGGCGAGCGGCACGTTCACGCTCTCCGACGAGATGGCGCTGGTGGTCGCGGGCGAGGACAGCCCCGCGTCGCTCATCGGCGTGTTCGACGGGTTCATCGCGCTGTGGAACGACCTCGCCACGATCGAGGGGTTCTTCCGGGCCGGCGGCGGGATGGGATGGGGCGACCACCATCCCGTGCTCAACGACGCCCAGGCCCGCTTCACCCGCCCGATGTACCGGGCGGCGCTGGTCGACGGGTGGGTGGCCGCCCTCGACGGCGTGACCGGCCGGCTCCAGGCCGGCGGCCGGGTGGCCGACGTCGGTTGCGGCCAGGGCACCTCCACTATCCTGATGGCCGAACGGTTTCCGGCCTCGGCCTTCACCGGCTTCGACCACAGCGATGCGATCATCGCTGCCGCCCGCAAGGCGGCGGCCGACGCGGGCGTGAGCGACGGGGTGAGCTTCGAGGTGGCCGACGCCGCATCGTTTGCTGGTGACGGCTACGACCTGGTCGCCTTCACCGACTCCCTGCACGACCTCGGCGACCCGGTCGCCGCGGCGGCTCATGCCCGCTCCACGCTGGCGCCAGGCGGGACGGTGATGGTGATCGAGCCGCTGGCCGCCGACCGTCTCGAGGACGACTTCACCAACCCGTATGCCCGCATCGGCTACGCCATCTCGACGCTCGTGTGCACGCCGTCCTCACTGGCCCAGCCCGGCGCGGCGGCGCTCGGCGCGATGGCCGGCGAGGCCCGGCTCCGCCAGGTGCTGGCGGAGGCCGGCTACACCCGCGTGCGGCGGGTCGCCCGGGAGGCGGCGCCGTTCAACATCGTGCTGGAGGCCCGGCCGTGAACGGGTCGCTGTACCTCGGCGCGATGCACTTCGACGGCGACCCCGGCGAGCTCCTCGCCGCCCACCACCGGCTGCTGGAGCGGTTCGGGATCGACACCCTCGACGTGCACCTGTGCATCAGCAGGGACGGCGGCCTGACGGTGTTCGACGCCTGCCCCACCAGGGCGGTCTTCGAGGAGTTCACCACCAGCGACATGTTCCTCGGCGCGGTCGCGGACGCTGGCCTGCCCGTGCCGCGGATCGAGGGCCTCGGCGATATCCAGGTCGCCCATCTGCGCCGGGAGGTCCGGTCTTGAACGACGAGCTCGCGCTGCTCGACGCCACCGCCCAGGCCGAGCTGGTCCGCGCCGGCCAGGTCAGCGCGGCCGAGCTGGTGACGGCGGCCATCGAGCGGATCGAGACGCTGAACCCGGTGCTGAACGCCGTCGTCACGCCGGCCTTCGAGCGGGCGGCCGAGGCAGTGCGCACTGGCTTCGCGGGCCGGGCCGGTCCCGCAGGCCCCTTCGCCGGGGTGCCGTACCTGGTCAAGGACCTAGCCTGCGAAATGAAGGGCGTGCGCTTCACCGAGGGTTCCCGCTTCCTGGCGGGCAACGTGTCCGCCTTCGACTCCGAGCTCGTGCTCCGGCTGCGCCGGGCGGGCCTGGTCATCCTGGGCAAGACCAGCACGCCGGAATTCGGGATGGCGCCGGCCTGTGAGCCGGTGCTGTTCGGCCCGGTCCGCAACCCGTGGGACACGGGGCGCTCCACCAGCGGGTCCAGCGGCGGCTCGGCGGCGGCGGTGGCGTCGGGCATGGTGCCGTTCGCGCACGGCAACGACCTGGGCGGCTCGCTGCGCTACCCGGCGTCCGCGTGCGGCCTGTTCGCCCTCAAGCCGACCCGGGCGCGCAACCCGCTCGGGCCCGGGTACGGAGACGTCGCCGCCGGCGGCGCGGCCGAGCACGCGCTGACCCGTTCGGTCCGGGACAGCGCCGCGCTGCTCGACGCCACGTCAGGGCCCGACCTGGGCGACCCGTACTGGGCGCCGCCGCCGGCCCGCCCGTTCGGGGCCGAGGCGGGCGCCGATCCCGGCCGGCTGCGGATCGGCTACACCACCCGGACGCCCGACGGCGACCTCGGCCATCCGGACTGCGTCGCGGCCGCCGAGCATGCCGCCCGGCTGTGCGCCTCGCTCGGCCACGAGGTCACCGAGACCGGCTGGCCGGGCTTTACTCCCGATGTCGGCGCGGCCATCGGCACGATGATGAGCGCCGCCGCGGCGTGGATCATGCGCTACTGGATCCGGCATGTGGGCCGCGAGCCGGGCGCCGAGGAGATCGAGCCGCTGACCCGGGCGCTGTGGCAGGCCGGCGAGAAGGTCACCGCGGCGCAGTGGCTGCTCGCCGTCGGGGACGTCCAGCGCTTCAGCCGCCGGGTCGCCCGCTTCTTCACCGGCTTCGACGCGTTCCTCACGCCGACGATGTCCACGCCGCCGCTGCCCATCGGCACGATGGTCTCCACGCCGACCGATCCGTGGCGGTCGCTCCAGGTCAGCGGCCAGAGCGTGCGCTACGCGGGCGTCGTCGCCAACCTCACGGGCAACCCGGCGATGTCCGTCCCGCTCTGGTGGAACGACGACGGCCTGCCGATAGGCGTGCACTTCCTCGGCCGGTTCGGCGACGAGGCCACGCTCATCCGGCTGGCCGCGCAGCTCGAGGCGGCGCAGCCGTGGTCCGGGCGCCGGCCTGCCGTGCACGCGGCGCGGCCGCGGGAGCCGTAGCGCTGCCCACGATGGCGGGGCGGACGAACGGCGGGGCCTTCGGCAGCGCGGTGTGCTCCACCTGGGCCACGGTGAAGCCGGCGGCGCGGATGGAGTCGAGCGTGG
>WNGG01007250.1_pt1 | contig 12298 bp, 15 predicted proteins | sample 5400661 | NCBI WGS metagenome assembly WNGG01 (sample SAMN13153372, study PRJNA577476) | soil metagenome | isolation source: 100 cm soil or saprolite under Garry oak tree replicate 1 | place: USA:California | collected 2016-06-15 | reverse complement strand
CAATCCGCGCGTCTCGGAGCGTGGCGCCGGCAGGCGGCCGCCCGCCGCACGGCGAAGCGCACCAGGGCTGACCGCAAAGAGCGCAGCATTGCTTGATTATGGGATGTGGCGCGGAGAGATTGCAACGACTCATGTCACAACCGCCGCGGCAACCCCTGTCTCTGCGCCCCCTTACCGGGCGGCGCATCGTGGTCACCCGCGCGCGCGAGCAGGCCGCCCAGCTGGTTGACGCGCTCACCACGCTCGGCGCCCAGGTCATCGCCGCCCCCACCATCCGGATCGAGCCGCTCACGGACCTCGGGGCCCTGCGCGCTGCCCTGGCCGACCTCTCCCGCTACGACTGGATCGTGTTCACGAGCCAGAACACTGTGGACGTCGTATGCGGTAGCCTGGCTGATTGGGGACTCGCCGCGCGCGAGCTCGGCCGAGTCGCCGTCGCGGCAATCGGGCCCGCCACGGCGGCGGCGCTCGCCCGTTGCGGCGTGACGCCGGACGTCGTGCCGGCGCGCTACGTGGCCGAAGCGGTCGTGGGGGCGTTGGCCACGCGGGGCGACCTGCGGGGCAAGCGCGTCCTCCTCCCCCGGGCGCGCGAGGCGCGGGACGCGCTGCCCGAAGGGCTTCGCGCCCACGGCGCCGTAGTGGATGTGATTCCGGTATACGACACGGTCCGGGAGCCGGGCGACGGCGACGCGCTGGCGGCGGAGCTCCGCGCGGCGCGGATCGACGCCGTGACCTTCACGTCGTCGTCCACGGTGCGCAGCTTCGTGGACCTCGTGGGGCGGGAGGCGGCGGCGTGCGGCAGGTTCGTGGTCGCGGTGATCGGGCCTGTAACGGCGGCCACCGCCCGCGAGCTGGGACTGTCGGTCGCCGTGGAGGCCGAGGAGTACACGGTCCCCGGGCTCGTGGACGCGCTGGCGCGGCACTTCACGCGCGATGCGCGAAGCGGGATGCGGGAGGGGGGAGGCGGGATGCGAGAGGCCGATCGCTGAGCGCGCTGCGGCTAGGGACGCGAGGCAGCAAGCTCGCGCTGTGGCAGGCGGAGTGGGTCCAGTCCGCACTCGCGCGCCACGGCGTGGCGGCCGAGCTCGTGCTCGTCGAGACGCGAGGAGACGCCGAGATCGACCGGCCGCTGCACCAGCTCGAGGGGAAGGGCTTCTTCACGAAGGAGATCGAGGAGGCGCTGCTGGACGGGCGCATCGATGTCGCCGTCCACTCCCTCAAGGATCTTCCAACCCGCCTCCCCGAGGGGCTGGCCCTGGGCGCCGTGCCGCCGCGTGCCGATCCAGGCGAGGCCCTCGTGGTACGACAGGGGCGTCCTTCCACGATCGCGGGGCTGCCGCCCGCGGCTAAGCTCGGGACCTCCAGTTTGAGACGCGTGGCCCAGATCCGCTACCTCCGGCCCGATTTCGAGATCGTTCCGCTACGCGGCAACGTGCCGACCCGGGTCCAGAAGGTGAGAGAAGGACAGAAGGGGCTCGACGCCGCCCTGCTCGCGTGCGCCGGGCTCGAGCGCCTCGCGCTGGCGGCACAGGTCGCCGCCCGGCTCGACCCGCTCGAGGTGATGCCTGCGCACGGGCAGGGAGCCCTGGGGCTCGAGGTGCGGGGGGACGACCGGCGAGCCCGCGCCGCGCTGGCGCCGCTCGACGATCCCGAGAGCGCGCTGGGGGTAGCCGCGGAGCGAAGCCTGCTCGCCGCCCTCGGCGGCGGGTGCCAGGCCCCGGTCGCGGCTTACTGCGGGAGACGGGAGACGGGAAACGGGAAACGGGTGCTATACGGACGGGTGACGGCGCGCGACGGATCGGTGCAGATCACCGCTTCTGCCGAAATCGAGGAGCCGGATCCGGGCGCCGCCGGCGTCGCCGTGGCCGCCTTGCTCGACGCCCAGGGCGCGTCGACCCTGCTCGGCCGATGAGTCAGTTTCCGGTTCGACGCATGCGCCGGCTGCGTCGCACCGCGGCGCTCCGCCGGCTCGTCCAGGAGACCCACCTGGTCCCGTCGCAACTCGTGTGGCCGCTGTTCGCGTGCCACGGCGAGGGCGTGCGGCGGGCGGTGGGGGCGCTCCCCGGTGTGTTCCAGACGTCGATCGACGAACTCGTGAAGGACGCGGAGCGCGCGCAGCGGCTGGGGCTCGGCGGGATCATCCTGTTCGGCTTGCCGGCCATGAAGGATGGCACCGGCTCCGAGGCCTACGACGAGCAGGGGATCGTGCAGCAGGCGGCGCGGGCGGTGAAGCGGGCCGTGCCGGACCTGCTGCTCATCGGGGACGTGTGCCTGTGCGAGTATACCGATCACGGGCACTGCGGCGTGATTCAGGACGGCGAGGTGGACAACGACGCGTCGGTGTATTTGCTCGGCAAGGTGGCGGTGTCGCAGGCGCGTGCCGGGGTCGACATCGTGGCGCCGAGCGACATGATGGACGGCCGCGTGGCCGGGATCCGGAAGGCGCTCGACGCGGCGGGGCTCGGGCGCGTGCCGATCATGTCCTATGCGGCGAAGATGGCGTCGGCGTTTTACGGGCCGTTTCGCGAGGCCGCGGGGTCCACGCCCCAGTTCGGAGACCGCCAGTCCTACCAGATGCAAGGAACGAACGCCGATGAGGCCATGAAGGAGATCCGGCTGGATGTCCAGGAAGGCGCGGACATCCTCATGGTGAAGCCGGCCCTGCCGTGCCTCGATCTCATCCGCCGCGCGAAGCAGGAATTCGGCTCCCCGCTCGCGGCGTACCAGGTGAGCGGTGAGTACGCGATGATCCGGGTGGCGGCCGAGCGGGGGATGCTGGACGAGCAGCGCGCCATGTGGGAGACGCTGCAGGCCATCCGCCGCGCCGGCGCGGACATCATCCTCAGCTATTTCGCTCCCTGCGCAGCGGAACTCCTGTAAAAATCGGCGTCGGGAGGCTTCGTGGCGGTCTAACGCGTCCTGGGCAGCAGGATTGCTTTCCAGAGCGCGGCCGCCACGGCGGCGCCCAGGAGCGGCCCGATCCAGTAGACGGCCTGGCCGCTCCACGTGACGCTGATGACCGCCGGGCCGAAGGCGCGCGCCGGGTTCATCGCGGCCCCGGTGAGGCCCCCGCCGACGAGCGCATCCACGAAGACCGCGAGGCCGATGCCCCACCCCCCGATCCGCGGCGCCTCCGGCGACACCGCCGTCCCGAACACCGCGCTGACGAGGAAGAACGTGAGGATTGCCTCGATCCAGATCCCCTGCATGAACGTGACGTCGGCGGCGAGGTGGGGAGTGCCCGCGCGGGCGAGGGTCACGGCCGGCTCGGGGAGGATGCCCTTGATCAAGGCCGCGCCGACGACCGCGCCGAGGAGTTGCGCCAGGATGTACTGCAGCGCCGTGCGGCCGCCGATCTTGTCGGCGATCCACAGGCCGGTCGTAACCGCGGGGTTGATGTGCCCGCCGGAGATGTTCATGGTCATCGAGACCACGATGGCCAGGGCGACGCCGTGCGCGAGGGCGACGCCCAGCGTGCCGATCGATGCGGCGGCCGGCCCGGCGGCGGCGAACGCCACGACGCTTCCCGCGCCCAGGAACACGAATAACAGCGTGCCGACGAACTCGGCCGTAAGCGCCCGCAGGTTCTTGGACAGCACGGATCGACCCTCGGAAGGTGGGCGGCGGCAATCTACGCTACGCGCGGCGCAACACTAGGGACGCGTTGATCCCGCCGAATCCGAAGGAGTTCGAGAGCACCACGTCGGGGGCCGCCGCCCGTCCGTCGCCTGGGAGGCAGTCGAGATCGCACGCGGGGTCGGGGCGCTCGAGGTTGATGGTCGGCGGCAGCCAGCGATGCTCCATGGCGAGGGCGCAGATCGCCGCCTCGATCGCGCCGCTCGCGCCGAGGGCATGGCCGTAGTAGCCCTTCGTGCCGCTCACCGTCAGACGATAGGCGTGGTCGCCGAACACCTGTTTGATGGCCGCGGTCTCGGTCGTGTCGTTGAGCGGGGTCGAGGAGCCGTGGGCGTTGATGTAGCCGACCTCGCCGGGGGTGACGCGGGCATCGTCGAGGGCGAGCCGCATCGCGCGCGCCGCCTGGCGCCCATCGGGGCGCGGCGCCGTCATGTGGTAGGCGTCGTTGGTGCATCCGTAGCCCGCGATCTCGGCATAGATCCGGGCGCCGCGCGCGAGCGCGTGCTGCCGCTCCTCGAGCACCAGCACCGCCGCCCCTTCGCCCATCACGAACCCGTCCCGGTGCTCGTCGAACGGGCGGGACGCGCGGGCGGGGTCGTCGTTGCGAGTGCTCATCGCTCGGATGATGCTGAAGGCGGCGTACGTCATCGGCGCGAGAGGCGCCTCAGCGCCGCCCCCGAGCATCAGGTCGGCGCGCCCGCTGCGGATCGCGTGGAACGCGTCTCCAATGGCGATCGTTCCCGAAGCGCAGCTCATGGCGTTCGTCGAGTTCGGTCCCGTGAAGCCGAACTCGATGGCGATGTTGCAGCTCGCCGCCCCCGGGAAGACCGCGAGAGCGAGCGCCGGGTCGATCCCGCGCGGGCCGTCGGTGCGGAAGGGGTCGACCTGCGCCTCGGCGAACGCGACGCCCCCGAGCGCCGAGCCCATCATTGCGCCCGCCCGGTCGGGGTCCCCCCCCCCCCGCGCCGGGTCGAGGTCGGCGTCGGCCAGAGCCAGCCGGCCGCTCGTCACGGCGAGCTGCGAGAAGCGGTCGAGGCGCCTGGCGCGCTTCGCCTCCAGGTGGTCCTGGGGGCGGAAGTCGGGGATCTCGGCGGCGATCCGGGTGCGGAATGGCGTCGGGTCGAAGCGGGTGACCTCCCGTACGGCGGAGCGCCGGGCCGCGAGGCCCGCCCACAATCCGGCCGCGGCTGTCCCGATCGGCGTCACGGCGCCGACCCCCGTGATCACTACCCGGCGCTCTCCGTTTCTCATGAGCCCTCCGCGAACGTCTTAATCCCCCCCAGCGTGCGCGAGGCGATGCCGCGGATGAACACGGGGCCGATCACGAGCCTCGCCGCAAGCGCGCCGACGAGCGGCCACGCCGGTCCCTGCCACGCGTGAACGATCGTCACGGCGACCCCGGCGCGTCCGGGCGCGGACGCGAGCCGCCACGCAACGTCCATCCCTCGCGTGATCCCCCGTATGTGGCGATACCGGATCTCCCGCGCCTCGCGGTCCACCGTCATCTCGGACACCCACCAGGCCGGGTAGCGGAGCGGGCCGAACGGGCGCCACGCGGCCATCTCGACGGTGCCGCCGCCGTTCCGCCGCTCCAGGAAGCGAACCCAGCGGTAATGCGAGAGGATGTCTGGCCACCGTTCCACGTCGGCGGCGAGCTGAAGGACCCGCTCGAGCGGCGCACGGATCGTGACTTGGTCGACAGTTCGCATGTCTCAGCCGCAAGCCGCAAGCCGCAAGCCGTAAGCAGTCCTCAGCCGCAAGCCGCCAGTCTTGCACGGCTGGCGGCTGTCTACTGGAAACCGCTTGCGGCTTGCGGCTTGGAACTTCACTAACGACTGCTCCCCGGCGACCAAGCACCCACGATTCGAAACGCCGGCCGGTATCTTGCCACCGCAGGCACGCCCGCCTCCCGTAGCATCCGGTTGAACTCCCGTTTCGTGTACCCCCTCCGCAGCGACACCACCGCGTCGCGCCGCGTCGTCGCCCGGAAACCGAGCGGGAAGGACGCGAGCCAGACACCCGCCATGGCGAGCCCCGACCGCCGCAGGTCGGCCAGCACCACCGCCCGGCGCGCCAGCCGATCGAAGCTCGTGATCCAGCGAACGGCCACGTCGTGGGGCAGGTGGTGCAGCACCTGGCTCGCCAGGACCACGTCCACGGAGCGCGGCCGGATCGGCAGCGCGCCGCCGTCGGCCACCAGCACCGCGAGTCCGGTCGCGTGCGCTTCGTGCGCGGCGGTGCGGCTCAGCTCGACTCCCACGGGGCGGAGCGTCACGCCGTGGCGCCGGGCCGCCAGGACGGCGGCGCGAGCAATGTCGCCCGAACCGGCGCCCACGTCGAGCAGCGTCCAGGTCTCCTGCTTCCCGTTTCCCGTTTCCCGCTCCCGCCGTTCGAACAACGGCTCGAGCTCGCGGACCACGGCATGCGTTCCCCCGAACAGGGCATTGAGGCGCGCGATGTCCCGCAGCGCGTGCCGCACCGCCGACGGATCGGCGTGCGGGTCGTCGAGCAGCTCGACCCCGATCATCCGGCCGCGAGACTCGCGTAGTCGCCGCGGTAGTAGAGCAACGGCCGCCGATCCGAGACCGCGCCGCCCGTCACGAGCCCGAAGAACACGCTGTGGTCTCCGCCCGGTGCTTCGCCGTGCTTCTCGCACGCGATGCTCGCGAGCACGTCGTCGAGGACCGGGATGCCATCCCCGTTCTCCCGGTAAGCGATCCCGTCGAAACGGTCCGGGTGATCGGCGGCGAAGCGCCGCGAGATCGCCTCCTGGTCGGCGGCCAGGACGTTGAGAATGAACCGGTCCGCGGCCCTCATCGCCGCGTGCATGTCGTGCTGCTGGTCCACGCAGACGAGCAAGAGCGGGGGACGGAGCGAGACCGACGCGACAGAGCTCGCCGTCATGCCGATCGGATGGCCCCGCGCGTCGCGGGCCGTGAGCACCGTCACGCCCGTCGCGAACTGGCCGAGGAGGTGGCGGAACTGTGCGGGATCGACGCCGTGCGTGGTCATCGGAGCAGTTGGGCCAGGACGCCCGGAGCTAAGGCGCGCCGCGCCGGGACGATATTTCCGGCCGCCCCCACCACAAGATCCGCGAGGTCGGGCCGGCGCGCCAGCCCGCCCACGACGCGGTTGGTGAGCGCCGGCCACCCCACGCCGAGCCCGATCAGCCGCTCGAAGAGCCACTTCCCGGCGAACTCGCGCCGCCGCGCGCGGGTGTACGGCTGCAAGTTCGCGGCGGGGATGGGCTCACTGACCCCGCGTGCGAGCGCGGGGAGAAGGCAGGCCGCGGCGAGCTCCGCGCCCGCGAGCGCGCTGTAGATCCCTTGTCCGGTGAACGGGTCGAAGAAGTCGGCCGCGTCGCCCACGAGCAGGGCGCCTCCTCCATCAGCGACCGAGCGTCGCGACCACCGGGCGAACGGACCTGTGGTGAGCACCTCGCGCACGAGCCGCTTTGGATCGAACCGGCCGGCGAGCCCCGGGAACCGCCCCAGCTCGGCGAAGAAGCTCGCGCGAAAGCTCGTACCGCCTCGTCCCCGGTGCAACGCGGCGAGCGGCACCACGAGGGCCACGGTCGTGATGCCGCCGCCGATGGGCCCGAGTCCCACGTAGCCGCGCTCGCTCACGTGGAGCTCGCCCATCTCGTCCACGCCCGCCACGTCCGCAACGTGGGCCGTGAACGCGATGCGCCGGGGGAGTGAGGTGCGCGCCAGCCCGAGCCGGCGTGCGACGACCGAGCGCAGGCCGTCCGCTCCCACCACCACGCGGGCCTTCGCCGTTTCCCGTTCCCCGTTTCCCGATCTCCCGACCACGCCCGCCACCGCCCGACCCTCGAACACCACATCCTGGACCGTGACACCCTCACGCACCACGGCTCCCGCCCGCTCCGCGGCGCAGAGCAGGATCGTGTCGAAGGTGGCCCGGGCGAGGGCGAAGCTGTAGGGCCGTGGGCTCGGGTAGCCGTGCGCGGCGGCGAACCGGCCGCACATGGTCGAGCCGTTCGGGGCAATCACCTTCATACCGTACAGCTTGGCGTGCGGGACGCGCTCGATCTCTTCCAGCACGCCGCCGCCCAGTCGCTCGAGCACGGCGGTGGTGGCGGGGGACAAGTACTCCGAGCAGGGCTTCGCGCGCGGGAACCGGGCGCGCTCGAGTACCAGCACCGACGCGCCGGCGCGGGCGAGGAACGTCGCGGTCGCGGCGCCCGCGGGCCCGCCCCCAACGACGATGGCGTCCCACGGCGGCGTCGCGCCGCTCATCCGATGCGTTGGAACGGGAAGCCGTCGAGGATCAGCGTACCGCTCGAGAACGCGACCGAGAAGGTGGTCGGGACCGACGAGCCGGCGAACGTCACAGTTATGGAGGAGCCGCCGACGGTGTACGCGCAGCTCTGGGTGGGGAAAGAGAACTCGTTCCCGGTGCTCACGGACGTCTGCGAGACGGCTTTCGAGCACGAGCCGCCGGCGGTGAAGGTCCAGACCGTCTCCGTAATGATCGTGTCGCCGCCGGAGACCACGACTCTGGTATTCCGCCAGCTGCCGAGCAGTTGCGTGGCGACCGGGCTTGGGCCACCTGTTCCCCCGCCCGTTCCGCCGCCCAGGAATCCGGCGCCCCCCCCGAGCCCGCCCGGCGGGCACGCCGCCGTCGCCGCGGCCGCCGCGATCACGGCGATCAGCGCGACCCGAGCGCGGCCGCGGCTGCGCCGACGAGCGTCGTGGCCAGGTTCACCCCGTCGTTGTCCAGCCATCGCCAGCCCCTGACCAGTCGCATTGGCTCGTGGCACACGGCATTCCCTCGTTCGGACCGCGCGTCGCACCTGGGGCATGCATACATCCCCTGCACGGTCGCGCCGAGGACCGAGTCGGCCACCATGCCCAACACGCCGGCCGCGGTCCCGGTGGCGAACCCCGCGGCCATGCTCACCGTGCCCCGAGGTGCCACGAGCTGCGCCAGCCCGGCGATGAGCGCCGCCCCCACCACGCCGCCCGCCGATCCCAGTACGGTGATACCCCCCGAGGTGCCCCGCGACACCAGCGCCCCGGTCGTGATCAGCCGGGGAGGGACCCGCGAGAAGGACCCGATCTCCGTGGCCCAGGTGTCCGCGGTCGCCGCCGCCAAGGCGCCGGTCGCGACGGCCCATACGCCGGCGAGCGCCGCCACCGCCGCGACGCCGCCGTTGGCGACGACCTGGCGCGCGGTACGTCGCGGGCCCCGACCTTCAGCGAAGTGGCCGAGCAGGCTTCCCGACAGGAACAACACGAGCAGGAGCGCGAGACCGGGCCAGCCCAGGCCCCAGCCGACCGCGGCCCCGACCGCGACCGCCGCGGCGACGCCGCCGCGGGTGAGCCAGGTCACGCTCCGAACAGGTCGCGCAGGATCTTGCGCTTCAGCTCGGGGGGCGCGCCGTGGGCCCGGCAGCGGGCTCGCAGGAAATCCAAAAACAACTTTTCGAAGTCGAAGTGCTCGCCGCAGGGAGGGCAGTCGGCGAGGTGTTGGCGGATCTCTTGTTCTACGTCAGACGTCAATTCGCGGTCGAGATATTCATACAGGTGCTCCGTGCACTCGCGACAATTCATTTTGGCGTCCCTTTGATGTAACCCATCCCCACGGCGTAGTCGTACAGCTTGCCCTGGAGCATGCGGCGGGCGCGGAACAGGCGCGATTTCACGGTGCCGACCGGAACTTCCAGGATGCGGGCGATCTCGTCGTACGAGAGACCCTCCACATCGCTCAACACCACCGTCTCCCGAAATTGTTCCGGGAGCTGGTCGATCGCCCGGAGCACTTCGTCGTCTACGATCCGGTCGAAGAACGTTCCCTGGGGATCCTCGTCCTGGACGTCCGCGAACACGGAAAACGGCTCGATCGCGTCCAGGTCCACCGTCTCCGGGTGCCGAATGCGGCGGCGGTATTCATTGATGAACGCGTGACGCAGAATCGTGAGGAGCCACCCCTTGGCGTTGCTCCCCTTTTCGAACTGGTGCCACGCTCGGTAGGCCTTCAGCATGGTTTCCTGGACCAGGTCGTCGGCTTCAGCGGGGTTGCCGGTGAGCCGCAGCGCGACGCGGTACAGGCTGTCGAGGTGAGTCAGCGCCTCGCGCTCGAAGCTCGCGCGCTTCTCGGCCTCGGCCAGCACGGACTCGGCCGGCTGCGGCGTCTCCGCGGGTCGCGGGGGCGGGGGGGGGGGCATATTCCTGCCGTAAGCTGGACTTGGACTCCCTGGTTCCGCAATGGGTGCACCGCGCGGTGCCATTCCCAACGAGTTGGAACGGCACTACGTTAGGCGCGCCGTGGTCCACAGCATCGTGCCCCTGGCCGTCCTGGAGGCGGTTCGCAACCTCGACACCCCCGTCGAGGACGGCCTTTCCGAATTCGCCGCAGAGCTCCTGAGCAAGCGTCTCGGCCTCTCCTCCACCGTGGCTACGCAGCTCGCTCAGTACGAGACGATGGTACGGCGTGACGCCCGCACCGACCCGGCGCACGTGGAGGCGCTGCTCCGGCTGGTCGGCCGTCGTCCCGACGCGGATCTCGTGTTCGCGGACGCGGGCCGGCGCGCCGCGCGGTGGGCCGTTCGGACGCTGTCGGGCCTGTCGCGCCTGGGGGCACGGGCGGCCCCCCGGGTGCTTGGGTACGCGGCGGCGCGCCGGGCGGCGCGCGCCGTGTTCGGGGGCGAGCTGCGGCGGGAAGGCTACGTCCCCGTCGTGCGGATACGGCACACGCTCGCGATCAACGCGACCCCGGATGGGTCGGCGTGCACGCTGTACAGCGCCGGCTTCGCCGAATTGCTGCGACTGCTCTTGGGCTTCGAGGGCGCGATGCTGCACACGTCTTGTCGCGCCACGGGCGGCGACCACTGCGAGTGGCGGGCTGCCCCTCCCGATCCGCGGCATCACTAATGCCGCTGCTCGACGGCTTCGATTTCGCAGCCCTCACCGACGCGCTCGGCGCGCTTGGCGCCGACGCATGGCTCCTGTACAACTTTCGCGGCGTCAACCCCGTCGCCGGTCGGGTGCTGGGCCCGACTGGGATGGGGACCCGGCGGCTGTTCGTGCTCCTGCCGCGCACCGGCGCGCCTGTGGCGGTCGTTCACCGGATCGAGCTGCAGCCGCTGGCGGGTTTCCCGGGCGAGGTGCGACCCTACGCCTCGTGGCGCGAGCTCCACACGCAGGTCGAGCCGCTGGTGCGCGGTCGCACCGTCGCGATGGAGGTCTCCGCCCGGGACGCGGTGCCATACCTCGACCGCGTGCCGTACGGCGTCGTGCAGTTGCTCGAATCGTTCGGCGCGCAGGTGGTCTCGTCGGCTCCGCTCGTCACCCGCTTCGCTGCGCGCTGGAGCGCGGCGGAGCTCGAGGGGCACCGGCGCGCGGCGGAGGCGCTTGCCGCGATCGCGCCGGAGGCCCTCGCCTGGGCGGGAAGCGAGACCGCGCGGGGCGCCGAGGTCCGCGAGGCGGCGCTGCAGCGGCGTGTGCTGGATGCGATCGAGCGCGCGGGGCTGGTCACCGGTGAGCCCCCGATCGCGGCGTTCGGCCCCAACTCCGCGCTGCCGCACTACGAGCCCCACGTCGGCGCCGACCTCCGGCTTCAGGCCGGCCAGGTCCTGTTGCTCGATCTGTGGGCGGGGCCGCCTCCAGTGCGGGCGTCCGTGTTCGCCGATCAGACATGGATGGCGTTCGCTGGGCGCGCCCCCGATGCGGAGGTGCGCCGGGTGTGGGAGGCGGTGCGGGGTGCGCGCGACGCCGCTGTGACGCTGTTGCGCGAGCGCTGGCCGGCGGGCGCCCCCGTGAGTGGCGCAGAAGTGGACGACGTCGCCCGTGGGGTGATCCGCGGGGCGGGCCTTGCCGAGTATTTCGTTCACCGCACCGGCCACTCGATCGACCGTGACCTGCACGGTTCCGGCCCTCACATCGACAATTTCGAGACTGCCGACACCCGGGCGCTGATGCCCGGAGTGGGGTTTTCCGTCGAGCCGGGAGTCTACCTCCCAGGGCGCTTCGGCGTGCGCAGCGAGATCAATGTGTTCTTGAGCGAGGCCGGCCCCGAAGTGACCCCGCAGAGCCCCCAGCAGGACCTGCTGCTGGTCTAAAGCTCCTTCGGCTCCCCCTCCCCTCCGGACTGCTCGGGGGAACTACCCTCCCGGGGCCGGTGTCTCTACTCGGGTCATGAAGCAACGCGTCGCCCGCGCCCTCCTGGTGCTCTCCGCTCTCTCCCGGGCGGCCGCGGCGCAGCGCCAGGTTTCCCAAGTCCGCGACCGCTTCGCCGACCTCCCGGAGGCCCGGCTCGACAGCCTGTACGGACCGCTGCTCTACCTCATGCACCCGGACGAGCGCGGCGTCTATCCCGCCCTGTCGGTGAGCGGGAAGCGCGACTACCTGAGGCGCTTTTGGGCGCGCCGCGATCCCAGCCCGACCACGCCCCAGAACGAGATCGAAGACGGGTTCTACGCCCGCGTCAGCGAGGCGAACCGCCGGTTCCACGAAGGTGGCGCCGGCGCGATTCCCGGGTGGCGCACCGACCGCGGCAGGATCTTCATCAGCTATGGACCGCCCGACGACGTGCTCAGCCGCCCGCAGCTGGGCCCGACGCTCCCGTACGAGGTCTGGAAGTACACCCGGGGCAGGGGGCGCACGGTGCGCAAGTTCTGCTTCGTCGATCTGACGCGCTT
>WNGG01015608.1_pt1 | contig 12301 bp, 14 predicted proteins | sample 5400661 | NCBI WGS metagenome assembly WNGG01 (sample SAMN13153372, study PRJNA577476) | soil metagenome | isolation source: 100 cm soil or saprolite under Garry oak tree replicate 1 | place: USA:California | collected 2016-06-15 | reverse complement strand
GCCAGGCGGGCCAGGCGCTTTCCGCTCGCCGTCTGGTAGAACCAGGCGCCATCGTTGGCGACGCGCCAGCGCTGCTGCGCGGCGACCGGGGGCGGGGCGGCGACGGCGCCCCACAACACAACTGGAACGAGGCACAGGGCGCGGCTACATTGCATGCCCTTCAATATGACCACCCGACGTGGGGCGCGCACCCCGGTCGTCCTGATCGTCCTCGACGGCTGGGGGTTCCGTCCCGGCCGGGACGGGAACGCCATCGAGCTCGGCGCGACGCCGGTCTGGCACCGCCTGTGGGAGCGGGCGCCGCGCACGCTGCTCGAGGCGTCGGGGCTGGCCGTGGGACTCCCCGAAGGACAGATGGGCAACAGCGAGGTCGGCCACCTGAACCTCGGCGCGGGGCGGGTGGTGCCGCAGGACATCGTGCGCATCTCTCAGAGCATCGCATCCGGAGCGTTCTACCGGCTGGAGCCGCTCGTCGCGCTGTGCGAGGAGACCCGACGCCAGCGCGGCACGTTGCACCTGATGAGCCTGATCGGCAGCGGCGGGGTCCACGCGCTCGACCAGCACCTGCTCGCCGCCGTCGAGCTGGGGCGGCGCGCCGGCCTGCCGGTCGCGATCCACGCGTTCCTCGACGGCCGGGACACGCCGCCGCAATCCGCCCTCGGGTTCATGGAAGAGCTCGTGGAAAACTTGAGGCGTGGGGAGTGGGGAGTGGGGAGTGGGCCACCCGTGGTGGCGACCGTCATCGGGCGCTACTACGCGATGGACCGCGACAAACGCTGGGAGCGCACCAAGCTGGCGTACGACGCGATCGTGCACGGCCTGGGCGCCCCGGCCCAGGACCCCGTCACGGCGATCCGCCAGGCCTACGACGCCGGGGAGACCGACGAGTTCATCAAGCCGCGCGTCGTCACCGGCACGCCGCGCCCTAAAACTGGCGACGGGGTGTTCTGCGTCAACTTCCGCGCCGATCGCATGCGCCAGCTGGTGCGCGCCCTCGCCGTGGAGGGGGGGGGGTTCGACGGCTTCGACGTGAAGGACCGGCCGCGGGTGGCGCTGGTCACGATGACGCAGTACGACGAGACGTTCCCGTTCCCGACGGCGTTCGGCCCGATGGTGCTCGCCAAGATCGTCGCCGCGGTGCTCGCCGATCATGGGAAGACGATGTTCCGCACCGCGGAGACGGAGAAGTACGCGCACGTCACGTACTTCTTCAACGGCGGGCTCGAGGCCCCCTACCGGGGCGAGGAGCGGCTGCTCGTCCCGTCGCAGCGGAACGTCGCCACCTACGACCAGTGCCCGGAGATGAGCGCGCCCGGGGTGACCGACGTGCTGTGCGCCGCGATCGAGAAGGGCGCCCACGACTTCATCTTGTGCAACTACGCCAACGGGGACATGGTGGGTCATTCCGGGGTATTAGCCGCGGCCGTGAAAGCGGTCGAAACCGTCGACAGCTGCCTCGCGCGCGTGCTGCAGAGCGCCGAGCGGCGCGGCGCCACCTTGCTGGTCACCGCCGACCACGGCAACTGCGAGCTGATGATCGATCCCATGACCGGCGGGCCCCACACGGCGCATACGACCAATCCGGTGCCGCTCGTGCTGGTGGGTGGCGACGACGCGCGCGGCCCCCTGCGCGACGGCGGCTCGCTCCGCGACGTCGGGCCGACGATCCTGAACCTGCTGGAGGTAGAGGTGCCGAAAGAGATGACGGGACGAGACTTGAGGGACAGATCATGACCGAAGCGACGGAAGGACGGAAGGACGGGAGGCCGATGGCGATTCGGGCAGCGGTGCTGACCCTGGGTCTCCTTTCCGTCCTTCCGTCTTTCCGTCGCCTTTCGGCCCAAGTCGGCCACGACCCCTCCCACTCCCCCTACCACGACATCCGCCGCGGGACCGGACCGCGGCTCGTATTCGGCTACCTGGGCGGCGAGCGCGGCACCGTGCCGGTCAGCATGACCAACGGCGTCACCTTCGGCGCGCGCTACGAGGCGTGGATGGGGAAGTCGATGTCGTTCACCGCGGGCCTCGCCTACGCCCAGACCACCCGCTACATCGTGGACCCGTTCCTGAACGACTCGGTGCGCAAGTCGGGCCCGATCGACAACGACGTCATCCTCGCCGACCTCGGGCTGCAGCTGTCGCTCACCGGTTCGAAGACGTTCCACGGCTTCGCGCCGTACGTGGGGACGTCTCTGGGGCTGGCGTTCGGGAGCCGGCTCCCCGCCGACACCAGCGGCTACCAGTTCGGCACCAGGTTCACGTTCACACCCGGGGCGGGGCTGCGCTGGTACCCCGCGTCGCGGATCAACGTACAGGCGGACGCCCGGCTCCTCTTCTGGAAGTTGCGCTACCCGATCAATTACAAGACGCCGCTGTCACCCGACGGTACCACGGTGCTGCCGCTGTTCGCGAAGGAAACCGACTGGACCATCCATCCGTGGGTGAGTCTGGGCGTGGGATGGACTTTCTAGGCGAGGGGCTGCGCCGCGCTTTCCAGCTGATCCGCTCGGCCGACCCCGAGGTTTACGGCATCGCGCTGTTGACGGTGAAGGTCGCCGTCGTCGCCACCGTGATCGCCTGCGCGCTCGGCATGCCGCTGGGCTTCGTGCTCGCCAGCCGCCGGTTCTGGGGGCGCCGCGCCGCCCTCACCGTCGTCAATACCGCCCTCGCCTTCCCCACCGTCGTCGTCGGCCTGCTGCTCTACGGCCTGCTGTCGCGGCGCGGGCCGCTGGGGGGCCTCGGCTGGCTGTACACCTGGCAAGCGATCGTCATCGGCGACGTGATCCTCGCCTTCCCCATCGCCGCCGCGCTCTCGGCCGCCGCCGTGCAGGGCGTGGACCCGCGCATCCGCCGCACCGCGGAGACGCTCGGGGCCGGCGTGTGGCGCACCGCGTGGACGGTGGCGCGCGAGGCGCGCTTCGCGCTCGCCGCCGTCATCACCGCCGCCTTCGGCCAGGTGGTCGCCGAAGTCGGCGCCGCCATGATCGTCGGGGGCAACATCCGCGGCGCGACCCGCACCCTCACGACGGCGGTCGCCCTCTCGACCGCGCAAGGGGATTTCGGCCTCGCCCTCGCCCTCGGCATCATCCTCGTGGTGATGGCGCTGGTCGTGAACGTCGCGCTGCAGCTGCTGCAGGGCCGCGGGGGGCCGGGGGGGGGCCATGCTTGAGCTCGCCGCCGTCCGCCAGGCGTACGAAGGCCGGGTCGTGCTCGACCTGGAGCGCTTCGCGGTGGCGCCGGGGGCGATGATCGCCATCGTCGGCCACAACGGCTCCGGGAAAAGCACGCTGCTGCGCCTCCTCGCGCTCCTCGAGCGGCCCGCGGCGGGCGAGGTGCGCTGGGACGGCGCCGTGGTCTCGAGCCCGCGCGTGCGCCCGCGCGCCGCCGCGCGCCGCCGCATCACGCTGGTCGAGCAGCGGCCGGTGCTGTTTCGGGGAACGGTGAGAGCGAACATCGAGTTCGGGTTGAAGGTGAGGACGCATAGAGGCGTAGAGGCCGAGAGAATCGTCGCTGCGGTCGCGGAGCGGCTCGGCATCACCGGCCTGCTCGAGCGCCGCCGCCACGAGCTGTCCGACGGCGAAGTGCAGCGCGTGGCCGTGGCGCGCGCGCTCGCCGTCACGCCCGACGTGCTGCTGCTCGACGAGCCCGTCAGCTCCGCGGACCGCGCGGCGGCGCAGGCCCTCTACGGCGCGCTCGCCGAGGAGCGGCGCGCGCGCGGCCTGGCGATCTGCCTCGCCTCCCACCAGCTCGAGGACGCCTACCGCTGGGCCGACGACATCCGCGCCCTCGCCGAGGGGCGGCTCTCCCCCGTCACGCCGGAGAACCTGTTCCGGGTCGAGCTGCCGGCAGGCGATGAAACCAAGCACGTACGCGTCGGGCCGATCGCCATCGCGGTGACCACCGCGCGGGAGGGCCCGGCGATCCTCGCCGTCCCGCCCACCGACATCTTCGTGAGCACGGAGCCGCTGGTCTCATCGGCCCGCAACGTCTTCACCGGCCAGGTGACGCGCCTGGTGCGGGCGCGGCCCGGGGTCGTGCATGTGGCCGCCGACGTCGGGGTCGAGCTGATCGCGGTGATCACGGAGGAGGCCGCCCGGGACTTGCGGCTCGCCCCGGGCAGCCCCGTGACGTTTGCCTTCAAGGCCAGCGCGGTGCGAGTGTTCTGACATGGCGCGCGTGCAGCTGACCCGGGTGGTGGAGTTCGAGGCCGCGCACCGCATCCGCCGGCCGGACAAGTCGGAGGCCGAGAACCGGGCGGCGTTCGGGAAGGCGGCGGCCGATCACGCGCACCGCTATCAGGTGCGGGTAACCGTCCGGGGGCCGCTCGTGGCGGAAGCCGGCGGAGTGGTGAATCTCACCGCCCTCGACCGGGTACTGAAGGAAGAGATCACCGACCGGCTGAGCGGCGGCCACATCAACGAAGCGATCCCCGAGTTCGCCGACGGCCGCCGCCTCGCGACCGGTGAAGCCCTGGCGGTGTATTTCTGGGAGCGGATCGCCCCGCGGCTGCCTTCCGGCGTCTCCCTGCACACGGTGCGGGTACAGGAGAGTCCCCATCTCTACTCGGAATACTTCGGTGAAGGCTGAGGGGGCTTCCTCGGTCGACAGAGCCCCTGGCTCCCGCCGCGGGCGGATGCAGGCCGACTCAGCCATGGTTGAGGAGGTCCCCGTCTGGCTCGAGGTGAACGGCGAGCCAATGGTCACCTGGATGTGCACGCCCGACCTGCTCGAGGAGCTGGCGGTGGGGTGGCTGCACGGCGAGGGCTTCATCGAGACGCGCGACGACCTCGTGAAGCTGCGCCCCTGCGCCACCGACCTGGGGTTCTGGGCCGAGGTGGCGCCGGAGCGGCTGGCGCGCGTCAAGGGCGAGAACCGCAAGCGCGTGCTCGCCTCGGGGTGCGGGGCCGTCTCCACGTTCCTCGCCGATCCGCACGCCGTGGGGCGCGCGCCCGCCCGCGGCGAGCCGCCGGTGGCCGACCGGATGCGCGCGCTCTTCAAGGAGCTGTTCGCGCGCGGCGAGCGCTACAACGAGACCGGCGGCATCCACGCGGCCGCGCTGGCCGACGGCGACCAGCTGCGCTTCCACGCCGAGGACATCGGACGCCACAACGCGGTGGACAAAGCGATCGGCGCGGCCGTGCTGGCGCGCGAGCCCGTCGTGGGCCGCGGCCTGCTCGTCACCGGCCGCATCTCGGCGGAGCTGGCGTACAAGGCGGCGCGCGCGGGGCTGGCGTGGATCGCGACGCCGAGCGTGCCGTCCACGCTGGCGCTCACGATCGCGCGGCGGGCGGGGATGATCGTCGTGGGACGCGCGGTCAGCGGGACGCCGCACCTGCACCGTCCGGAGGCGTGACCAACGACGCGCTGCGCGCCCTGTTGCGCGAGGCGCGCACCGTGGCGGTCGTGGGACTGTCGCCCAAGCCGGAGCGGCCCAGTCACGGCGTCGCGAGCTACCTGCAGCGGGCCGGCTACCGCATCGTGCCGGTGAACCCCGGGCACGACGAAATCCTCGGGGAGCGCAGCTACCGGACGCTGTCGGACGCGGCGCGGGACCACGCCATCGACATCGTGGACGTGTTCCGGCGCAGCGAGCTCGCGGGGGCGGTGGTGGACGAGGCGATCGCGATCCGTCCCAAACTCGTGTGGCTGCAGCTCGGCGTCGCGGACGAGGCGGCGCGGGCGCGGGCCGAGGGCGCTCGCATACCCATCGTGATGGACCGCTGTCTCGCGATCGACCACCGCCAACTCCTGGGGGATTGATGCGCCGATTTCTGTTCGCCTGTGGTGCCGTGTTACTGTTGTGTCGTCCCGCCGTCGCTCAGACCGGCCCCGAGCCCACGATGATCCTGACGTTGTTCGGCGGGGCGTCCACCGGTCATAGCCTGTGGCACATCCCGCGGCAGCCGCTGTGCGTGCTGCAGCAGTCCGGGGGCGCGTACAACTGCACCTCGCAATACGACACCCTGGACCTGTCCCGCGACATCTCGGCGAGCGTCGTGTTCGGCGCATCGGGCACCTACTTCAGAAGCCCGCACGTCGGCATCGAGGCGGAGATTCTGTTTCTCGGATTCCCGTTCGACGACTCCTGCCGCGGCATCTTTTTCAATCCCGACCTCGCGCACATGAACGAGCAGATCTGCCTCAACGTCGGGGCAGCGTCCATCTCGTCCAGCGCGATATCGTTCTCGGCGGGCCTCGTGTTCCGCGCGTCCCCGCGGCACGCCATCAGTCCCTTCGCGAGAGTGGGGTTCGGGATCGTGACCCATTCCGGCGGCACGCTCGAGTTGTCCGGCGCGTTCCTCGACGACAGCGGGATCGTCCGCTCCCGCTCGATCATCGAAGATCCGCATCCCAAAGCGACGACGCTCAGCGTCAAGGCTTCGGCGGGGTTCACCACGCGGATCAGTCCCGGCTACCAGTTCCGCCTCGAAGCGCACGACGCGATTGTCCCCTTGCGGCGTGTCATCGGCATGGCGAACGATCTTGCGCAGGCGCCGTCCGCCTCGCGCTCCTACCACCACCTCGTGATCACGATGGGGCTCGACGTGGTGCTGGAGAAGAAGCGCGGCCGCCGCTACTGAGCCCCGCCCATGCGCCCGCGAGCAGTCGGCCTCGGCCTCGTGCTGTGGTGCGCCGCGTCTCCGGCATGGGGGCAACGCGGCCCCGAACCGACGATGATCCTCACGCTGTTCGGCGGGGTCACGACCGGACACGGCCTGTGGCGGGTCGCCCGGCAGCCACTGTGTGTGATCGGAGTCAATGGGGCTTGCTCGTCGCAGTTCGACACACTCGACCTGCAACGCGACGTGACTTCCAATCTGGTGTTCGGGGCCTCCGGCGTCTACTTCCCGCAGCCGCACCTCGGCATCGAAGGGGAAATCTTCTACGTTGGGCTCCCCTTCGATGACTCCTGCCGCCCGGTCTACATCAACCCCGCCCCCAACCCCCCCACCCAAAGCGAGCAGCTCTGCCTGGACATCAGCGCTGCGTCGCCGTCGACCAGCGCGATCGCGTTTTACGGAGGCCTGGTGTTTCGGGCCTCGCCGCGACACGTCATCAGTCCCTACGCCCGCGTGGGCCTCGGCCTCGTCACCTATTCGGGCGGCACCATCGAGATGTCCGGCGCGTTCGATGACGGCACGGGGAACATCCAATCCCGCGCAGTGCTGATCGACGATCGTCCCAAGACGAGCTCGTTCAGCTTGCAGACCGCGGTGGGCATGACGACGCGGATTACCCCCGGCTATCAGTTCCGCCTGGAGATTCACGACGCGCTGATTCCCCTGCAGCGCGCGGCGGGACCGGCCGGCATCAACCTGCAGCCGCCGAAGGCGACGCGAGCATTTCACCACCTCATGCTGACGATGGGGCTGGACGTGGTGCTGGAGAAGAAGCGGGGCCGCCGCTACTGACACTGACTACGCGCGCCGCAATTCTCGCCGGCGGCGGCGCCACGCGCTACGGCGGCCGCCCCAAGGGCCTGCTCGAGGTCGGCGGCCGGCGCATCCTCGACCGCATCGTGGACGCCGTCACGGCCGTCGTCGGTGCCGCGCCGCTGCTCGTGGCCAACGCGCCCGACGCCGCCGCCTGGCGTCCCGACCTGCGCACCGTCCCCGACGTGCGCTCCGGGTTGGGGAGCATCGGCGGCATCTACACCGCGGTGGCGGCCGGGGACGATCCTGTGCTCTGCGTCGCCTGGGACATGCCGTTCCTCACCGTCGACCTGCTGCGGGCTCTCGTGGACGGCGCGGCAGGCTGGGATGCATTTCTTCCCGAGAGTGACAGTCGCCGGGGGTTGGAGCCGTTGTGCGCGGTGTACGGCCCCGCATGCCGGGCCGCCATCGAGCGCCAGGTCGAGCGCGGCGACCGCCGGGCGATCGGCTTCCACCCCGACGTGAAGGTCAGTACACTATCGCTCGAGCGGGTGCGGGCCTTTTGCGGGCCTTTGGCGACCCCGCCGAGCTGTTCCTCAACGTGAACGAGCCCGAAGATCTGCAGCGGGCGGAGGCGGTGTGGCGGCGACGCGGATGATCTCGATCGTCGGAAAGAAGGACGCGGGGAAGACGACGCTCGTCGTCGCCCTCGCGTCCGAGCTGGTGCGGCGCAAGTTCCGCGTGATGACCCTCAAGCACGGCACGCACGCCGCCGACTGGGACCAGCGCGGCAAGGACACCTGGCGCCACCGCCACGAGGGCAAGGCCGAGCGCGTGGTGCTCGAGGCGCCGGGGGAGCGGGTGGTGTGGGAGCGGCGCGAGCTGGAGAGCGACCCGATCAGCCTGGCGCGCCGCTATCTCGACGGCGCGGAGATGGTGCTGGCCGAGGGCTTCACCGACCACGCCCTGCCGAAGATCGAGACCTACCGGCAGGCGTGCGGGGCGGACCCGATCTGGAGCGCCGAGCGCCCCGACGCCGAGCAGTGGGTGGCGATGGTGACCGACAACGCCAAGTTCCGGGCGCCGTTCCCCGTGTTTCGCTTCAGCGACACCGCGTGGCTCGTGACCCTGGCGAACATCGCCTGGGACCGGGCGTTGATCCTCCCCCCGTGAGCCTCACCGCCCTTGCCCCTCGTTCCCCCTCTCCACGAAGTGGAGAGGGGGCCAGGGGGTGAGGCACATGCTGACCCCCGCCGAGGCGGCCCGCCTCATCCTCGAGCACCTCCGCCCGCTGCCGACCGAGCGCCGCCCCCTGCGCGAGGCGCTCGACCTGGTCCTCGCCGAGGACGTGGCGAGCCCCATGGACCTGCCGCCGTGGGACAACTCCGCGATGGACGGCTACGCCGTGCGCGGGGCGGACGTCGCGGGCCGCTCGCGCGTCGAGCTGCGCGTCGTCGAGACGGTGCCCGCGGGTCGCTTCCCCACCAAACCGGTCGGCCCCGGCGAAGCGACACGGATCTTCACCGGCGCCCCGCTGCCCGCCGGCGCCGATACCGTCGTGCGCCAGGAGGACACCGAGGCAAACGGAAGTCGAGTGTCCATTGTCACTCCGACGCAGGAGGGGCGCAACGTGCGCCACAAGGGCGAGGACATCCGTAAGGGCGCCGCCGTGCTCCCTGCCGGCACCGCCCTGGGGCCCGCGCAGCTCGGCGTGCTCGCCTCGATCGCCCACGGGGAGCCGCTGGTGCACCGGCCCCCCCAGGTCGCGTTCCTCGCCTCGGGCGACGAGATCGCCGACCTCGACGACCGCGACGAGATTCTCGCGGGTCGCAAGATCGCGACGTCGAACTCCTACACGCTGCTGGCGAACATCCGCCGCACCGCCGCGGTGCCCGTGGAGCTGGGCATCGCCCGCGATAGCGCCGAGAGCCTGCGCGAGCATCTGGCGCACGCGGCGGCGGCCGATCTCCTCGTGACGACCGCGGGCGTGAGCGTCGGCGAGCACGACCTGGTGCGGGAGGTGCTCACGGCGCTGGGCTGCGACATCAAGCTGTGGCGGATCCGCATGCGCCCCGGCGCCCCGCTCGGCTTCGGGCTGTTCCAGGACGGCCGGCCGTGGATCGGGCTGCCCGGCAACCCGGTGAGCACGATGGTCACCTTTGAGCTGTTCGTGCGGCCGGCGCTGCGGCGGCTGCTCGGCCACCCGCTGCCGTTCCGCCGCTCGGTGCCCGTCGTGGTGGAAGAGCCGATCACCCTCGGCCCCAAGCTCCGTCACTTTTTGCGGGCGGTCGTGGCCCCGCGCGGGGATGGCGCCCTCGGCGCCCGGTTGACAGGGCCGCAGGGGTCGGGCATCCTCACGTCCATGGCGCGCGCCAACGCCCTGCTCATCGTCCCCGAGGACCGGCCGGCGGTGGCATCCGGCGAGCCGCTGCACGCGATCCTCCTCGACGATCCCCACCACGTCGCGGAGCCCCCCTTCTGATCCCCCGCCTGCGCAGCCGTCTCATCGTCGGGGGCGCTCTGGCGGTGCTCACCGGCGCGATCTACGCGGCCAACGTGATGTCCCCGTCGGCGGTGCGGCTCGGGATCCTCTACCTCGTCCCGATCCTCCTCGCGACGTGGTACCAGGGCCTGTGGTGGGGGATCGCGTTCCTGGTCGCCTCGATGCTGTTACGCATTCCCGTGGAGCTGGGCCAGCAGCCCGACGCCACGGTGCTCTCCTCGCTCGTGAACCAGGGCTCGTTCGCCGCGGTCGCGGGCATTGCGATGGCCGCGTTCCGCAGCATCCGCCGCACCCAAGGCCAGCTCGAAGACCTGGTGATCCACGATCCCTTGACGCGCGTCCTCAACGCGCGGGCGTTCTCCGACCGCCTCGGCCAGGAGTTGCGCCGCAACCGGCGCTACGGCCGGCCGCTGGGCCTCTTGTACCTCGACCTCGACGATTTCAAGATCGTGAACGACTCCCACGGGCATCAGACGGGGGACGCGGTGCTGCGGCTCGTGGCGGAGGCGATCCGCGGCGCCGTGCGCCAAGCGGACATCGTCGGCCGCATGGGCGGCGACGAATTCGCCGTGCTGATGCCGGAAACGGCCTCCGATGTCGCCGAGGCGGCGGCGGGGCGGCTGGCCAAGAGCCTGCGGGCGGCGTTCCAGGGGAATCCGTCGGTCACGGCCAGCATCGGCATCGTCTCCTGCACGGACTCCGCGGTGACGCCGGACGACGTGCTGCACAACGCCGACCGCGCCATGTATGAAGCCAAGAGCAAGGGAAAGGACCAGGCGGTGAAGGTGGCGATGTGAGGTACCAGGAGCTGCTGCTCGTCTTCACCTCCGTCCTCTTCATCGTCGATCCCTTCGCCGTCATCCCCAGCTTCCTCGCCATGACAGAGCGGGACAGCCTCGCGATGCGGCGCGTGCTCGCCCGCCGCGGCGCGTGGACGTGCGCCATCACCCTCACCCTGTTCGCGCTCGGCGGCAGCCTCATCTTCAAGCTGTTCGGCATCACCATCGGCGCGTTCAAGATCGCCGGCGGCGTGCTGATCGGGTTGAATGCCCTCGACATGGTCCAGGCGCGCCGCAGCAGCCAGCGCGAGACCCCCGCCGAGAAGGCCGAGGGCACCGCGAAGGAGGACATCGGCATCCTGCCGCTCGGCGTGCCGATGCTCGCCGGGCCGGGCGCCATCTCCACCGTGATGGTGCTGGCCTTGGGCTCGAAGACTTGGGTCACGACCGCGGCGCTATACGTGTCGATCGCGCTCACCGCACTCATCTCGTTTCTCACGCTCTCGGCCGCGTCGCTGATCGAGCACCGGCTGGGGCAGACGGGCATGCGCATCCTCACCCGGCTCATGGGCCTCGTGCTGTGCGCCATCGCCGTGCAGTTCATCATCGACGGGCTCAAGATGTCGGGCGTGGTGGCGCACGGAACCTGAAGTGGTGGGGCGGGTCTCACGGAGCCACATGCTGCGCCTCCTGCTGCGCGTCGTCGCCACTATGCCTCTAAGCCTCTATGCCACGGCGCCTCTGACGGCTCAAGCCCCCTCGTACCGCTTCTCCGGCCAAGTCATCCCCCTCGTCACCGTTACTAACGCCGTTCCCGGTGGCGATTCCCGCAGCGAAGCGCGGCTGGTGCAGCCGGTGTTGATGATCGAAGCCGCCGCGCTCGGCGATCACCTGCAGCTGCACGCGATGGGCGACTTCGAGGGGTGGACCATCCGCCACGGCGAGCTCGCCACCGGCGCCTACGGCGAGGGCTACTACGACCGCCGCCATCCGCATACCTACGTCCACGAGCTGATGCTCACCGGCGCGGACGTGCTGGGGCACCTCGACCGGAGCATCGTGGTGTCCCTCAGCGCGGGCAAGGGTTTTGCGCCGTTCGGCACCGACGACCCGATGAGCCGCCCCCCGATGCTCTATCCCGCGAACCATCACCTGGCGCAGATCCTCGAGCGCGCCGTGGCGGTGGTCGCCGTGACCGCCGGTCCGGTCACCGTCGAGGGCGGCACGTTCGACGGCGACGAGCCCGAGTATCCCAGCCAGTGGCCCAACTGGAGCCGCTTCGGCGACTCGTGGGCGCTGCGCGTCGCGGGACGGCCCGTCGCGGGGCTGGAAGCGCAGCTCTCCCGCGCCCACGTCCACTCCCCCGAGCACCGCCAGGGCGCGGGCACGGACCAGGAGAAGTGGAGCGCGTCGGCGCGCTGGGAGCGGGCCGTCGCCGGCCGGCCCGCGTATGTGCTCGTCGAATGGGCCAGGACCGATGAAGCCGGCGGGGCATACGTGCTGCATTCGGGGCTGGTCGAAGGCGCGTATGAGGTGGGGCGGTATCGTCCCTACTTCCGTCTGGAGCGCACGGACCGCACCGAAGATCAGCGGGTGTTCGGTGAACCATTCCGCTCGGTGCGGCCGCACCTCGACTCGAGCATCCT
>WNGG01011647.1_pt1 | contig 12301 bp, 12 predicted proteins | sample 5400661 | NCBI WGS metagenome assembly WNGG01 (sample SAMN13153372, study PRJNA577476) | soil metagenome | isolation source: 100 cm soil or saprolite under Garry oak tree replicate 1 | place: USA:California | collected 2016-06-15 | reverse complement strand
TGGTAGATCGGCTCGGTGATGCCGAAGCCGCCGGCAGCGTTCTCGCCGTTGACGATGACGCAATCGAGCCTCCAGTCGCGGACGAGGGCGGGCAAGCGCTCGTTCACGATGTTCCGCCCGCTGCGCCCGACCACGTCGCCGACGAACAGGATGCGCATTGCGTTCAAGTCCCGCGGCAGTCGATGACCTCGCGCTCGGTTAGCACGAGATCGAGCCTGGCGTCGCGCGGGGTCGCAGGCACGCTCGCGATCTCCTGCGCGGCGAAGGCGAGCCCGACGGCGGTGACGGGTTTTGCCGCGCGCAGACGCCGCAGCGTCAGATCGTAATAGCCGGCCCCATAGCCGATGCGATGGCCGGTGCGATCGAACGCGGCGAGCGGCACGATCAGCACGTCGGGAAGGACTTCGGGCGCATCGGGCAGCGGCTCGCGGATGCCCCACACGCCCGACCCGAGCGGCGCACCGAACGACCATGCCCGGAACACCAAGGGATGGCCGCGTCCGACCACGACGGGCAGCGCGAGTGTTGCGCCCGCGTCCGCAAGCCGCCGCAGCAGCGGCACCGGATTGATCTCGCTGCGCAACGGAAAAAACCCGGACACGCATGCGCCGTCCGGGACCGGAACGGGAAACGGCCGCAAGGCCACGCGCTCGGCTGCCTCTGCCCGCACCGCGGCCGCAATGGCATCCCGGCGCGCGAGCGCATCGCGGCGCAGCTCCGCCTTGCCAGATTCGCTCGGCGCAGGGGAAATCATGAGATTTGCGGGAAAATCCTCGCGGAAGGACAAAGGTGCGGAGCCGCGCTGGCCGTCGGAGCGTTCGATCCCGGGTACCTACAACGTAGGTGGGCGCCATATGTCCGAGCCCACGAGCTCGGCCAGGGACAGCTCCCTTGAGGATCGATAAGGCCCCGGGGATTGCGTCTCCGACGCACCCCGCAGCCCCGCTCCGACAATCTAGTGCGGGCAGAGCCGGCCCGCCAGCTGTGCTTCTCCTCCCCCTGAACGGGGGAGGTCGACCGCGCAGCGGTCGGGAGGGGGTCAGGATCAGATCCCCACCCGGCCCTCCGGGCCGACCTCCCCATTTCAAGGGGAGGTAAAGCGAGTTGCTCGCCCGTGCGAAGATCACCAACCGGTTGGCGCCGTTGATCGGCTCAGCCGACCGCGATTTCCTGACCCAGGCTCTGGTTCAGACTTTTGGTGACCCGCTCGATGCGCTCGGCGGCGGAATTGAGTGCCGCCGCGATCGCCGCCTGCGTCGCCTTGGAGCGCTCCGCCGTGACGGCGCCCGCGTCATGCATCCCGGCGAGCTGTTCTTCAAGCTGCCGCATGCGCTTGCCCGCCTCGACCAGCTCGTCGGTGACCGTGATCGCCGCCATGACTACGAGCCGCATATCACCGATTTCCCCGAAACGGCCGCGCAGCTCCTCGATGCGCAGATCGAGATCCTTCGCCAGCCGAAGCAGGTGCGCCTCCTGGCCGTCCTCGCATGCCATGCGGTACTGGCGGCCGTTGATGGTGACGCTGACGTGAGCCATGGGACGCTCCGCGGTGCCGGCCGAGGCGATGGAACCAGTGTTCGGGTCGGTGCCGGCCATTGTCAACGATCGTGAGACTCGAGCACCGAACGGACGCCCTCGATGGCGAGGTCGAGCCGGCGCGCGATCTCCCGGCTGGTTGCTTCGAGCTGGCGGCGTCGGACCGCCTCGGCGTCGAGCTCCTCCGCGAGCTTGGAGCGATCGGCGCCGAGCGCCTGGACCTGCGCGGCCAAGGATTGGACGCCGCGGTCGGCGTCGTGCCGGCGCTCGGCTGCGGCTTCCAAGGCATCGAGCGCGGCGATCAGCCGGCCCGTTGCCGCCTCGATCGAGCCGACATCGATCGCGGCCGGTTCATCGCCTTTCGGCATCGCGTGTGGCGCGCCCATCCTGCCGCTCTCCCCCGATCCGCCCGGCGTCTCGCGCGTTTCCCGCGCGCATTGCGGGCGTCCGTGTCCGGACCGGCGTTGCATTGCGCCGGGCCGTCGATCATTCCCGTAATCGCATTCTGTGGATTTGTTGCGATCAGCTCAAGAGCGCCAAGCACTTACGCGCAGAAATTCGCGCCTCAGTTTCGCCCTGATCGCGTTGACTCGCCCCCCTTCCGTGCTATCAGTCCGCCGCCAGGGACGGCGGGGGCTTCGTTCTAGACCCGGCGCGGTCGCGTCCGGGAGATTCCTTTGAGCGAACTTGCTTTTGCGTTGGCCGCGGCGTGAGGAGAGCCGCGGGGTTCCCGCATTGCCGGCGCGACAAGGACGCCTGATGATTCCGCGCGCTCAGCACGATCGCATGGCGAACGCCATTCGTGCCCTGGCCATGGATGCAGTCGAAACCGCCAAGTCCGGCCATCCCGGATTGCCGATGGGGCGCCGCCGACGTGGTGACCGTCCTGTTTACCCGATTTCTGCATTTCGATCCCGCGGACCCTGCCTGGCCCGATCGCGACCGTTTCGTGCTCTCCGCCGGCCACGGCTCGATGCTGATCTATGCGGTGCTGCACCTGCTCGGGGTCGAGGCGATCACCATCGAGGAGATCAAGCGGTTCCGGCAGCTTGGATCGATCACGCCCGGGCATCCGGAACACGGCCACACGCCGGGCATCGAGACGACGACGGGACCGCTCGGTCAGGGGCTCGCCAATGCGGTCGGAATGGCGATCGCGGTGGAGGCGCGCGACCTGCTCATCAAGCGCGGCTGCTCGGCCCGGGTGGTCTCGGTTCCCTGTTTCGAATTGTTTCTGGCGTCACCCGCGCACGTGCGGCAATCGGTCATCACGTGCGGCAATCGGTCATCGGGGATGCGCCCTTGCGCATCGCGGTCGAGGCGGCGGTACGTCAGGGATGGGACGCGATCATCGGCAGCGACGGCCTTTTCATCGGCATGGCGGGCTTCGGGGCGAGTGCGCCCTACAAGGACCTCTATCGCCGGTTCGGCATCACCGCCCAGGCGGTCGCCGAGGCGGCGCTGAGCAAGCTCATCCATTGAGGCGCGGAACCCGGATTGCCGGCTGCGACTTCCCAATCGTCCGGCCCGGGCCTATCTAGGCGGCACCGGCTACCGTCGCCGCCCTAGCATTGAACGAATCGGGAGCTCGAAATGTCCGTCCGCGTCGCCATCAACGGGTTCGGCCGCATCGGCCGCAACGTGCTGCGCGCCCTGGCCGAAGCCGGCCGCAAGGACATGGAGGTCGTGGCCGTCAACGATCTCGCCCCGGTCGAGACCAATGCGCATCTGCTGCGGTTCGATTCCATTCACGGCCGCTTCCCCGGCGAGGTCAAGGTACAGGGCGACAGCATCGACTGCGGCACCGGAAAGATCAAAGTCACCGCGATCAAGAATCCCGGCGAGCTGCCGTGGAAAGAGCTCGGCATCGACATTGCGCTGGAGTGCACCGGCATTTTCACCTCGAAGGAAAAGGCCTCGGTGCATCTGCAGGCGGGCGCCAAGCGCGTGCTCGTCTCGTCGCCTTCGGACGGCGCCGATCTCACCGTCGTCTACGGCGTCAATCACGACAAGCTGACGAAGCAGCATCTCGTCGTTTCCAACGCCTCCTGCACCACCAATTGCCTGGCTCCCGTTGTGAAGGTGCTGCACGACGCGGTCGGGATCGAGAAGGGATTCATGACGACGGTGCACGCCTATACCAACGACCAGCCGAGTCTCGATCAGGTCCACAAGGATCTCTACCGGGCGCGCGCCGCGGCGCTTTCCATGATCCCGACCTCCACGGGCGCCGCCAAGGCGGTCGGCCTGGTGCTGCCGGAGCTCGCCGGCAAGCTCGACGGCGTCGCCATAAGGGTTCCGGTCGCCAACGTCTCGGCGATCGATTTCAAGTTCGTGGCCAAGCGCCCGACCTCGAAAGACGAGATCAACGGCGCGGTCACCCGCGCGGCCGCACAGCAGCTCAAGGGCATTCTCACCTATACCGACCAGAAGAACGTCTCGATCGACTTCAATCACGACCCGCACTCGTCGATCTTCCACATGGACCAGACCAAGGTGATGGACGGGACGCTGGTGCGGGTGATGGCCTGGTACGACAACGAATGGGGGTTCTCGAACCGCATGGTCGACACCGCCGTCGCCATGGGCAAGGTGATCTGACCGACCGGATCGTGAGCCATGGTCGCGATCCGCACCCTCGATGAGGCCGACCTCAGGGGCAAGCGGGTTCTGCTGCGCGTCGATCTCAACGTTCCCCTCGAGGACGGCAAGGTCGGCGATCTGACCCGGATCGAGCGGGTGGCGCCGACCATCCGCGAGATCGCCGACAAGGGCGGCAAGGTGATCCTGCTCTCGCATTTCGGCCGGCCGAAGGGGCCGGATCCGAAGCAATCGCTCAGGCCGGTTGCGGCGGCCGTGTCGCAGGTCCTCGGCCGGCCGGTCGCCTTCGCGGAGGACTGCGTCGGCCCGAAGGCGCAAGCGGCGGTCGCCGCGCTGCGGCCCGGCGACATTCTCTGTTTGGAGAATACCCGCTTTCACAAGGGCGAGGAGAACAACGATCCGGAGTTCGTCGCCGCGCTCGCCGCGCTCGGCGATCTGTGGGTCAACGACGCATTTTCGGCCGCGCACCGCGCGCATGCATCGACCGAAGGATTGGGTCACCGTCTCCCCGCTTACGCCGGACGCGCCATGCAGGCCGAGCTCGAGGCTCTGGAAAAGGCCCTGGAGCATCCCGCGCACCCGGTGATGGCGATCGTCGGCGGGGCGAAAGTCTCGACCAAGCTCGATCTGTTGGGCAATCTGATCGCCAAGGTCGACATCCTGGCGATCGGCGGCGGCATGGCCAATACCTTCCTGGCCGCCCAAGGCCGGCGCATCGGCAAATCGCTCGCCGAGCATGATCTCGTTACGACCGCGCGCGAGGTCGTGGCCGCCGCCGATGCCAAGGGGCGCGAGATCCTGCTTCCGACCGACGCCGTGGTGGCGCGCGAGCTCGCGCCGCATGCGCCTTCGAGGGTGGTCGCAGTCGACGCGGTCGGCGAGGAGGAAATGATCCTCGATCTGGGGCCGCGGAGCGTGGAGCACGTCATCTCGGCGCTGGCCCGATCGAAGACCTTGCTGTGGAACGGACCGGTGGGAGCCTTCGAGATCGAGCCGTTCGACGACGCCACGATCGAGATCGCGGAGGCCGCAGCCGAGCTTACCGAGGCCGGCAAGCTCGTTTCGGTAGCAGGCGGCGGCGACACCGTCGCGGCCCTCAATGCGGCGGGAGTAACTGGCCGGTTTTCCTACGTTTCGACCGCCGGCGGCGCTTTCCTCGAATGGCTCGAGGGCAAAGCCTTGCCGGGCGTGGAAGTCTTGAAAGCCGAACAGCGGTGATGATCTTGAGGGCAAGGGCACCCGCCCTGCCGCCGAGGTCGAGAACAATGGAGGGTCCGATGAACCTCGCTGAGCTCAACAAGGTTGCCGAAGCCCTGGTCACGCCCGGCAAGGGCATTCTGGCCGCGGACGAGTCCACCGGCACGATCAAGAAGCGGTTCGATTCGATCGGGGTGGATTCCACCGCGGACACGCGCCGCGATTACCGCGAGCTGCTGTTTCGCTCGACCGACGCCATGTCGAAATACATTTCCGGCGTCATTCTTTACGACGAGACCATCCGCCAGACCGCCAAGGACGGCACGTCGCTGGTCAAGCTGATCGAGCAGGCCGGCTCCATTCCGGGGATCAAGGTCGACAAGGGCACCAAGCCGCTGCCGTTCTATCCCGGCGAAGTCGTCACCGAGGGCCTCGACGGCCTGCGCGAGCGGCTCGCCGAATATCGCGGGCTCGGCGCCCGTTTCGCCAAGTGGCGCGCCGTGATCGACATCGGTGCCGGCATTCCAAGCTATTCCTGCATCCGTGCCAATGCGCATGCGCTCGCGCGCTATGCCGGCTTGTGCCAGGAGGAGGACATCGTGCCGATCGTCGAGCCCGAGGTGCTGATGGACGGCGGCCACGACATCGACCGATGCGCGCAAGTCACCGAATGGGTGCTCAAGACGGTCTACGAGGAGCTCTACCTTGCGCGCGTCCAGCTCGAAGGCACGGTGCTCAAGCCCAACATGGTGGTGCCGGGCAAGAAGTCAGGACAGCGCGCTTCCGTCGAGGAGGTCGCCGAGAAAACCATCCGCGTGCTCAAGAACTGCGTGCCCCCCGCAGTTCCGGGCATCGCGTTCCTGTCCGGCGGCCAGTCCGAGGAGGAAGCAACCGCCCATCTCGATGCCATGAACAAGATCGGGGGCGTGCCCTGGAAGCTCACGTTCTCGTACGGCCGCGCGCTGCAGGCGGCGCCCCAGAAGGCCTGGTCCGGCAAGAACGAGAACGTCGCGGCCGCGCAGCGCGCGTTCGCGCATCGCGCGCGGATGAACGGGTTGGCAACGCTCGGGCAATGGAAGCAGGAGCTCGAGAAGCGCGCGGCATAAGCTCTTTGCCGCGCACGGTGGCGGCGGCGTTCGACGGATCAGCATGGCATCGCGACGCCAACGTGCGCAGATACGCCGCCCGCCGGCGCGACTCTATCTGATCACGCCGCCGATCGAAGATGCGCGCCTGTTTGCGGCCGATCTTGAGTCCGCGCTCGAGGCCGCCGACGTCGCCGCCGTGCTGCTGCGGTTCGCCGGCGGGAAGGGGCAGGATCTGCGTGAGGCCGTCACGACGCTCGCACCTGTCGTCCAGACGCGAGGAATCGCCCTGCTGCTCGACGGCGAACCGGAACTCGCCCGTCGCTTGGACGCCGACGGGGCGCATCTGACCGGCACGGAAGTGCTCAAGCGCGCGATCGGCAGCCTGAAGCCGGAGCGAATTGCGGGTGCCGGCGGGCTGAAAACACGGCATGATGCCATGATCGCGGCCGAATCGGGCGCCGATTATGTGATGTTCGGCGAACCGGACGCGGCCGGCGGGCGTCCGCCGTTCCCGGCCATCATCGAGCGCGTTGCGTGGTGGGCGGAGTTGTTCGAGCCCGCTTGCGTCGGCTATGCCGGGAGGTTCGAGGAGGTCGGCCAACTCGTGGCTGCGGGCGCCGATTTCGTCGCGCTGGGCGATCCGGCGTGGGCCGGCGAGGTCGCCGCGGCGGTCAGGACCGCTGCGGCCGCGATGAAGCCGGTGGAGGCGCTGGAATGACAAGGGCTTGGCAGGGCTCGATGCTCGCAGCGATGTTCTCGCTGGCGGCCCCCGCCTGGGCCCAGGCCCCGATCCAGATCGTCCCGCCGGCCGCGCAAACCCCGCCGCCGAAACCGCTGAAGCCCGTGCACCGCCCGCCCCCGGCCAAAACCGCAAAACCTGCGGCCGAGCCGCCCGGCCGTCCCGCACCGGCGAAGCCGAAACCGCAACCGAGCACGAGCAAGAGCCTCGCCCTACCCTATGCGGCCCCGGGGAGCGGCGCAGCCGAGCCGGACCTCGCCTATGCGGCCTACGACGGCGGCCAATACCTGACCGCGTTCGCCGAAGCCACGCGCCGGGTCAACGACAAGGGCGACCCGAAAGCGATGACGCTCTTGGGCGAGCTCTACGCCAATGGGTTCGGGGTTCCCAAGGACGACCAGAAGGCATTGGCGTGGTTCTCGCTGGCGGTCGATCGGGGGGACCGCGAGGCGATGTTCGAACTCGCCATGCTGCGCCTCGCCGCCCGCGGCGGGCCGCGCGACCGGGATGCGGCGGCGGCACTGCTCGAACGCTCGGCGAAGCTCGGGCACATCGCCGCCTCCTACAATCTCGCGCTGCTGTATCTGGAAGGCCAGCAGTTCGATCGCGATTTCGCAAAAGCCGCGGAATTGCTGCGCGGCGCCGCCGACGCCGGCAATCCCGACGCGCAATATGCGTTGGCGACGCTCTACAAGGAGGGCCGCGGCGTTGCCAAGGATGCGGGCGAGGCCGCGCGGCTGCTCGGCACCGCGGCCCGCGCCGGCAACCTCGACGCCGAGGTCGAATATGCCATCGCTCTGTTCAACGGGACCGGGATGGCCAAGGACGAAGCCGGCGCGGTAGCCTGGTTCCGCAAGGCGGCGCGGCAGGGCAGCCCGATCGCGCAAAACCGGCTCGCCCGCATTCTGGCGGCGGGCCGCGGCGCGCCGGCCGACCCGGTCGGAGCGACCAAATGGCACCTCATCGCCAAGGCGGCAGGCGAGAGCGACCCCTGGCTCGACACCTTCGTCGGGAATTTGAAGCCTGCGGAGCGCGAAGCGGGAGAAAAAGCCGCCAAGCCTTGGCTCGCGAGCCTGCCGCCGCGCACGTGACGTTGTCATTCCGGTGCGCGGGCGCTAAGCCCGGGAAACTCGGAACCCTTCCGCCGTAATCTTTGATCCGCAGATCATGGTGCAATCCGCGCTTCTCAACGTCATGGTCCGGGCCGCGCACAAGGCTGCGCGCGGCCTCAAGCGCGACTTCGGCGAGGTCGAGCGGCTGCAGGTCTCGTTGAAGGGGCCGGGAAATTTCGTCACGGCGGCGGATCGCCGCGCCGAGGAAATTCTGCGCACGGAGCTTGCCAAGGCGCGCCCCGGCTACGGCTTTCTCGGCGAGGAGGGCGGACGAACCGAGGGCACCGACAAGACCCATTGCTGGATCGTCGACCCGCTCGACGGCACCACCAATTTCCTGCACGGCATTCCGCAGTTCGCAATCTCCATCGCGCTGGCGCGCGACGGCACCATCGTTGCCGGGCTCGTCTACAATCCGGCAACGGACGAGCTTTACACCGGCGAGCGCGGCAAAGGCGCGTTCATGAACGATCGGCGCCTGCGGGTGGCGGCGCGCCGGCAGATCGGCGATGCCGTCTTGGCCTGCGGACTGCCGCATCACGGGCGCGGCGATCTTACGCAGTTCCGTAACGAGATCGCGGCGGTACAGAGCCAAGTCTGCGGACTGCGGCGCTTCGGATCGGCCACGCTCGATCTCGCCTGGGTGGCCGCGGGACGGTTCGACGGCTATTGGGAACGCAATCTTTCCCCGTGGGACATGGCTGCGGGGCTGCTGCTGGTGCGTGAGGCCGGCGGTTTCGTCACCGATCTCGACGGCGGCGAGGCTATGCTCGAGAAGGGCCATATCATTGCCGGAAATGAGAGCATGCATGGCGGACTGCTGGAGCTGTTGAAGGGAGCCGCAATCGGATGAGCCGCCCGGACTCCATCGCTCGCATCGTCCGGCATTTCCTTTCCGTGCCGCCGTGCGATATTGAGGGCATCGAGTGACGTAAAGCTGCCATGGCCCAAGATCTCGATCCCTTCAAACTTTCGTCTCCGCGCATTTTCCTGGTGCGCATGACGGTGTTCCTCATCCTCGGCGCCTTGCTGGTCGTCATTCTCTACAAGCAGATCTGGGCGGCGTTCCTGGCCAATCCCGGGCTCAACGCGCTCATCATCTGCGTGCTGCTCGTCGGCATCCTGATGGCGTACCGGCAGGTGATCCGGCTGTTTCCCGAAGTGGCCTGGGTCAACAGCTTCCGGCTTGCCGATCCCGGGCTGGCGCTGGCGCGCCCGCCGACATTGCTGGCGCCCATGGCGTCGATCCTGGGCGAGCGCACCTCCGGGCGCATGGCGATCTCGCCGACCATCATGCGCAGCCTGCTGGATTCCATCGCGACCCGGCTCGACGAGGCGCGCGATCTCTCCCGCTACATGACCGGCCTGCTGATCTTCCTGGGCCTGCTCGGGACGTTCTGGGGCCTGATCGAGACGGTCGGCTCGGTCGGCAAGGTCATCGACGGGCTCAAAGTCGGCGGCGACGCCGGCCAGGTGTTCGACGCCCTGAAGGAGGGGTTGGCGGCGCCGCTCGGCGGCATGGGGATCTCGTTTTCCTCGTCACTGTTCGGGCTGGCCGGCTCGCTGGTGCTGGGCTTCCTCGACCTGCAGACCAGCCAGGCGCAGAACCGCTTCTACATCGACCTCGAGGACTGGCTCTCGACGACCGTGCGCGATCTCGGCACCGAGCCGACTGCGCGTCCCGGCGGCACGGTGCAGATGGGCGAGATCGGCGTCGCCATCGAGCACCTCAAGGAGGCGATCGCCGACAGCGGGTCCGGCCGCGCCGCGACCGCGGCGATGGCGAGCCTGGCCGAGGCGATTCACGGCCTCGTCAATCACATGCGCACCGAGCAGCAGATGATCCGCGATTGGGCCGACGCGCAGGCGCACCAGCAGCGCGAGGTGCAGCGCCTGCTCGAACGTATCGCCCGCGAAGACGTCCACAAGGTCTGAGCCATGGCGCTTGCCCGCACCCGCCGCGACCGCGGCGTCGATTATTGGCCCGGCTTCGTCGACGCGCTCTCGACGCTGGTCCTGGGCATCATCTTTCTGCTGTCGGTCTTCGTGGTCGTGCAATTCTTCCTGTCCCAGGAAGTGACCGGAAAGGACACGGCGCTGGCACGCCTCAATGCGCAGATCGTGCAGCTCACCGAGCTGCTGTCGATGGAGAAGGCCGGCAAGGCCAATGTCGAGGACAGCCTTGCGGCGTTGCGGGCAAGCCTGGCGACGGCGGAAAGCGAGCGCGAGCGTTTCAAGGGCCTCTACGAAGGGATCGGGCCCGGCGCGGCCGCGGCGCAGGGCAAGGTCAACACCCTGACCAGCGAGCTCGACAGCCAGAAGCAGATTTCGGCGCGGGCGCTGTCCCAGGTCGAATTGCTCAACCAGCAGATCGCGGCCCTGCGGCGCCAGCTCTCGGCGATCGAGGAGGCGCTGCAGGCGTCGGAAAAGAAGGACAAGGAAGCCCAGGCGCGCATCGCCGATCTCGGCCAGCGGCTCAACGTGGCCTTGGCCCAGCGCGTGCAGGAGCTCTCCAAATATCGCTCGGAGTTCTTCGGGAAACTGCGCGCGATCCTCGGCGCCCGCCCCGACATCCGCGTGGTCGGCGATCGCTTCGTGTTCCAGTCCGAGATCCTGTTCGACAGCGGATCCGCGGGTCTGAAGCCCGAGGGCCAGGCCGAGGTCGACAAGCTCGCGGGCGCGCTGATCGATCTGGAGAAGCAGATCCCTGCGGAGATCGCCTGGGTGCTGCGCATCGACGGCCACACCGACGTGCGCCCGATCGCGAGCTCGCAATTTCCCTCGAACTGGGAGCTTTCTGCGGCCCGGGCGATCTCGGTCGTGCAATATTTGATCGGCAGGGGCGTGCCGGCGCGCCGGCTCGTCGCCGCCGGGTTCGGCGAGTTTCAGCCGCTCGACAATGATCCGACCGAGGAGGCGTTCCGCCGCAACCGCCGCATCGAGCTGAAACTGACGGAGCGATGAGCGCGCCTCCCCGGTTGCGGCCCTACGCGGCCGCCGACGAGGATGTTCTGATCGAGCTGTGGCGGCGCAGCTGGCAGCATGCCTATCCGGACATCGATTTTTCCGCGCGGCTTTCCTGGTGGCGCGAGCGCTGGCGCAACGAGTTGGTGCCGAACGCGACCATCACGCTCGCGGAACGCGCGGGCGCCGTTGCCGGCTTCGTCACCATCGATCCGAGAACCGGCTATCTCGACCAGATCGTCGTCGCTCCCGAGGCCTGGGGCGAAAAAATTGCCGAAGCGCTGCTCGCCGAGGCCAAGCGCATCTGCCCGGAAAAAATCGAGCTGCACGTCAACACCGACAATGCACGCGCCATTCGCTTCTATGAGAAGCACGGGTTCGCCGTCACCGGCGAGAGCACCAATCCGCTCTCGGGCCGGCCGGTGCTCGCGATGCGATGGGAGCCGGATGACAGACGACAGAGGACGGAGGACGGAGATCTACCGTGATTCTCCTCCGGCGTTGGGTTGCATCACCGGCGGCTTTTGGACATTGCGAATGCATACCTCGGCTCCAGTTTTGGGAATCGTGCATTGCCAATCGGGACCGAAGCCGAAGTTTCCCGAGGAATTCAGGTACCAATTTTGGTGACCGACCCACAGTACGCCTGCGGTGGCGATGCCCAGCGGAATGCTCACTGCCAGACTTTGCCAGAACCGCTTTTGGTCGTGCCATCTCGCCGCAAGAATCGCGCAGAAAATCGCAGCCCCGGTACAGCAAGCGAGGCCAGCGGCAAGCAGGAATAATCCACCGGGGATCGACAGCAACGTGACCATGCAGGCTGCGATGCTGTCGCATGCGTTCTCTGGAGTCCAGTCAGCCCATCTCGAACTGCAATTTCGCGAGCCGCGCATAGAGCCCGGAATCCGCGACCAGGCTGGCGTGCGTGCCCTCCTCGACGATGCGGCCCTCCTCCATCACCAGGATGCGGTCGCAGGACAGCACCGTCGCCAGCCTGTGCGCGATGACGAGCGTGGTGCGGCCCTGCATCAGCCGCTCGAGCGCCGCCTGCACCAAGGTCTCGC
>WNGG01007799.1_pt1 | contig 12302 bp, 12 predicted proteins | sample 5400661 | NCBI WGS metagenome assembly WNGG01 (sample SAMN13153372, study PRJNA577476) | soil metagenome | isolation source: 100 cm soil or saprolite under Garry oak tree replicate 1 | place: USA:California | collected 2016-06-15 | reverse complement strand
ACGGGAAGAGTGGCGCTCTCCATGACCATCAAGACGAAAATTCCGGGATAGCCGAGCTGGGCGAACGCGTCGACTAGAAGTGTGATGAGATCGGTAATCGCCATGACTAGATACCCGTCAGCTTCTCTTCAGACGTCTAAGACGGGAGTATTTCTGGGCAATCATGGCGAGCTATTGACTGGCGAGGGTCAGCATCAATCATTAGTAAGACTGCCTGCCAGCGAGCGGGAGGCTCGCGGAGGCTGTTGATCCGGATTGTTTCTGCTCGGACATACCTGCTGGAGCTATCTCTTCTCGAAAGCCTCCGCCCGACAGCTCGAAACCAGCATGCCCGCCTACCTCGCCCTGCTCGCCGGGGTCCTACCCGACTTTGACATCTACTTCCAGCCCCTAGGCTTGGTACATCACACGTACACTCATTCCCTCCTCGTAATCATCCCGACAGCCATCGTCTTGACATACTTCTATCCAGTCTATCCGGACTGGAACGTCGGGCTGAACCTAGGGATTCCCAGCCTAGCTGATACTCTGCTTGAGATGGGCGCGTTTGGACTCGCAATGCTCTACGCGCTTCAAAACGGAGACTACAGACTCCTGCTCAAGCCGTCGCGCGACGGGCTCCTGCTTGCAATACCCTTAGTGGCGATCGATACGCTGACGATATTGTTTGCTGGCGACAAGAACATTCCCCTCGCGACCTTTGCCTTCTCAAGGAAGACACTCACAGTCATCAGCATCGGCCACATCCTACTCAGCGCGCTACTCGCTCTCGGTGTCTTACAGGGTCTAATCTGGTATTATCACTCTAGGCCTAGGAGAGATGTTAGAAACATCTCTCAGACTGACCTTCGGGATTGAATCGTTCCCGGATACTCTCTATCTCTCTCCCTGGGCACAATCCGCCCTTATCGAACGCGTAGCCAGTGATTTCACAGGATAGGAGCAAGATCTTCTCCCATTCACGGTGAGCTATGACGAGCGAGGAAGCTGAACCTTCGACCAGACATACTCCCAGCTATGCGAAGCTGTTGATTATCGTCCAGACCATCGTTATCATCTACTTCATCTTCTGGAGCCTAGAGGAGTATCTCAACAACTACTACTTCCAAGCGTACGTTAACACGAGCCTCCAAGGCGGTGGTTTTGCCCTAGTAGCGGCGAGTAGCGTAGGCATATTCTCGGCAATTGCCACAGGGTTGTTCATGAAGCTACGACAGACCCGGAGGAAGCTCGCGCACCTGGCAGTGGCGGAGGGTCCAGGTTTGGAGAGTCACGAGTCTGAGAGTGTTCTTGCTCCCCACGTTGAGCAGCACCTGATCAACATGATACGAAAGTCGACCACTTCTGACACCGCTTCGGGTTCCTTACCCATTTTGAAGAGAGAAGAACCCAGCGGGCAAGCCAAGTAGAGATATATCAATTATTCCCGACCAGAGCGACGTAAGAGTCCGTGAGCAATCTCCCAAATCCAAGCCCATCTCGGATTCAGGTATCGAACTAGCTCGTTCTTCTTGAGACCCCTTCTCAAACCTGAACGACTGTTCTTGTCGGATCGCTCTAGATATCTGAAGAAACACTGGATCTCGCTTTGGCCATCGACTGGATCGCAGCCGCGGGACTATCCCTCGGGGCTTTAACCCCTGACCGTCTTCAAAGCTGAATCTGAACCTCAATATCTGCATCTTCTAAACTCGTATGACCCCGCCCATAGCACATCCCCAGCAAGCAATCTCGCCGACGTGGCCCGAAATACTACGACTGCGCTTCGCGCGTTATGATCGTCCTCTGGGCCTACAGTCCTAGGCGGAATAGGAGCACGATATATCCGACGCCGCTCTTGACGAAGCTTAACTTGCTGGTTCCTCTCGGCCGTCGGCTGAACGTAATCGGGACTTCTGTGATCGAGAATCCTTTTTTCTTCGCTCTGATCAGAAGTTCCGCTGTTACTTCAAAGTTCTTGGAGACAAGATCGTCTCTTACGCTCTCGATGGCTTTTGTCGAGTAGATCCTGAAGCCTGATGTTATATCGCTCGATTTCATCTTGAACGCGTTCCTCAATACCCAGTTGGTCGTGGCGCTCACCATTCTCTTGAACCATGGAAGTTCCTGCACCAGTCCGCGAGTCGTCGACCTAGAACCCACCACCACATCAGCTTCCTTTGTTGCTTCGAGCAGTAGTTCGATCTCTTCAGGATCATGGTTCAAGTCCGAGTCCATCGTCAGTACGTAATCCGATTTGGGATCGACGTGGCTCAGTCCCTTCTTCGTAGCTCTTCCGAGCCCAAGCCTCTTCACATTGTAGTCGACGCTGATCCGCGAATTCCTCTTCGCAAGCTCGGTCACCTTCTGGAGCGTTGCATCAGTCCCTTCTATAACGAAGATTATCTCGTAATCAGCTTGTAGAGCTTCAAGGGATCTGATTAGCCGGCCCGAGAATTCATCGATCACCTCCTCCTCATTGTATAGCATGATCACGGTGCTGATCTTCATGATGGTGCTCGAGCTCGTTATTGGTTGGTTGAACATCCGATTCGGACTTGAGATTCCGACTCTATTTGCCTTTGAATCGGGGATGGCAACAGACAATCGATTTCAGCATAGGCCAACTTGCTCTTTCTGAAGAGCCTGCTTCACCGTCAGCTCGACCGCAGCTCGACTGTTGAGCATTGGACTCCACCCCGTCGACTTCAGCTTGGTCACATCGAGTAGCATCCTCTTGACATCGCCAATCCATCCTCTTCCATCGCCGAGTACACCATTGAACTTAAACTGAAGATCATGCAGGCCCATCATCCTCCCGACTGTATCGGCAATCTCTTTGACGCTAATGCTATCTTCAGAACCTACGTTGAACACTTCGACTGGCTCATCGACATGTTTCAGCGTTGCCATGATTGCACTAACACAATCGTCGATGTAGATGTATGACTTGTTTTGCGTGCCGTCTCCCAGAATAGACAGTTCGTGGGTGTTTTGACGAAGTCTAGTTATGAACTCGCTAACAACGCCGTGTTTGCTCCTTGGACCAATGACGTTGGCGAGGCGTAAGATCACGCCGCGCTTGTCGAAGGTGTGACTGTAGGAGCTCACTAACGCCTCCCCGGCTAGCTTGGACGCTCCATAGACTGATATGGGCTCCAGAGGCGCATAGTTTTCAGGAGTGGGAAGTGTCTTTGCCTCTCCATAGACTGTGGATGTGGAAGCGAAAACGATTGTGTCGGCCTTGCTTTCTCGAAAGGACTCTAGAACATTGTGGGTGGTGACTAGGTTTTGGCGGAAACATTGTTCTGGGTTGTTGAGTGACATTCGCACCTCCGGATTGGCGGCGAAGTGGAAGACTATGTCAGAATCTTGCATGATTTCCTTGAGGCTGTTCGGCTGAAGGCAATCCCCTACAATCAATTTAGGATCGTTGACCCCAGAGTCCTGTATCAGCCCTGAAGAATTATCCCCGCATCCTGCGCTGAGATTGTCGAAGATGGTTACTTCCCATCCGTTTCTGCTCAGTGCTGCTGAGAGCCAGGATCCGATGAACCCTGCTCCTCCAGTGACGACTGCCTTCAAATCCTAGAAGCACCTTTCTCAAATCGCACTTGGGTTCCACCGATCCCAGCAGCCACGGAAGGTTCCATCCTCATCTGAATCCCGACCAAAGCGTCGCAACTGCCCGTATTTCCTCATAAAGGATGCATCGTATAAGAGATATCATGAATATTGGGATTGAGCAATCTCCGGCGATGACAATCGAAAAAAATTGTTGAGAGTACAGGGCAGTAATTTGAGCGAGTCGGCTTTCCTCTGCTAATCAGGAAGAATATGGCGCCACTTTAATCGCAACATGAGTGTCGAGTTTCAAGCTATGAGGATACGCTGTGCGCCTTAACGGTTGCATCTTTTTTGGAGCTGGAAGCCTCACTGAGAGGTAAGGGGTATCACCGAGGTCGGCTCAAGGGACACAAATGGAGCCTCAGACCCATAAGTCTCTTTGGAGGCCGGACATCATGTTGGAACGACGTAATGAAGGATGCATTGGTCGAGGCTGTGTGCAGCCCAAAGACTTAACACAACAATCGGCCATGCGAGCTTCAATTTTGCGATATCGAAAGAAGTGGTCGAGCATGCAAGAAACCGGCCGCGAGCACCTCCTGCATCAAACAGCTCACCAGACTCAGCGGAACATGTTCCTGTCCAGCTCATCTCGCTCCGAAGACCTGGACGACCGTGATCGAGACCACTCAAACTAATTTTGTCTGGAGAGACCTGAGGCTCGAACAAGTACCGCTCATAGCTCGATGCCCGACAAACTCCTCATATATCGCCCTAGACCGCACGGCGTTAAAGTTCGGGATTCATGGTGACAAGGCCTGGTCCAACAGTTTGGAAGTCTTTGGGCCTCGCGGTCACTTTCAGTGAGACTCTCAAGGGTCATTCGCCCAATGTTGAGCCGGCCTTTCTAGAGATTCCGAGGGAGAACCTGAAGGATGGCTTCGATGGGTATGGGGTAGCCGTCATCATTCCCGCATTGGAAGAGGGAAACACCGTGCTCGACGTAATTTCGCAAGTTAAATCCGCGGCCCCCGCAGCCAATATTGTTGTTGTCGATGGTGGCTCCCTGGACGGGACATCGGAGAAGGCGGAACGGGCGGAAGCTACAGTCATTGTTGAGAGGAGGAGGGGTTACGGGCGCGCTATCCGGACTGGAATAGAGAGTGTGGACGCAGATTTCTACGCCATGGTGGACGCAGATGACACATACGATCTCACATCACTTCCGCGAATGGTGCAACTTGCACAGACCGGAAGAGTGGTAATAGGTTCAAGGGTGGGTTCTAGCGGAGAAGCGATGTCATTGTCCCACAAGATGGGAAATAGGGTCCTGTCGCTGGTCTACAAGGGACTCTTCCACCGAAGTATCGCCGACACCCAGTCGGGATTCAAAGTCTTTCCGGCTAGGATTGGACAATTGCTGCACGAGAATGGAATGACCCTCAGTTCCGAGATCTTGGTCATCGCAAATGCAATGCAGATCGAGCCGCTAGAAGTGCCTATACGATACCAGCCACGTCACTCCCAGTCACAATCAAAATTCAGCTTCTGGCGGGATGGTCTGACAGTCCTGGGCTTCTTGCTGAAGTCCCGATGGAGGATCAGAACAGAACGAAGGCGACATCTCTCAAAGCGCGACGAGAGGTCTGAATGCTAGCTCGATTTATGGGACGTTTGTCTGACACTTCCTCGTTGTACCGGTGTGTTTGAATCAAACAGTCTGGACTGAACCTAACTCTAATTAGAAGCTCAGATACGACACCCGTTCGGTGGACATTTGTGTCCCTCACGGACGGGAAGAATCGCGATGCCCCACTCACTTTTGCCCTACACGCGGAAAATTAACATAACGAGTGATAGGGGACACACCAACGTGAACCGGTGGAGCGACATAAGAGCGAGACTCAGCACATTCATATCCTCAATTCTTGGACGAATATCACGATACACGGTTGCGCTGACGTTAGTCTTTGTCGCAATCTTTCTCGCGAGACTGCTGAACATTATCGAGTGGGCAGGCCCGCCTAGTGAAGATCTTGGAGGAGACCTAGTTGTTCTTCACGCCTATATTCAGCAGAACCCAGTGTTTCCGTGGTTTAGAAACGCGAATCCTCCCATCTACCATTTCTTCGTGGTCCTTCCACTGACGACTGTTCTTCCCACAATGTTTGCAATGAAGATCGTTGATTCCCTGGTTCCTTCAGTCATCATATTCCCGTTTTACTTTCTGTGCAAACTGATTATTCGTGACAGGTCGGCCTCTCTCATAGGCTCTTACTTGTTCGCTTTTTCTGAGGCCTTCAATGTCATGCTCGGGTGGGGCGGAACTCTGAACCTGTTCGCACTATTCTTTGCGATTCCGACGTTGTGCTATACTATTCGAATGGCTCGCCGGTGGAACGCGACAGACGGAATTCTCGCAGCAGTCTTCCTCTCGCTCACGATAGGAACACATCAGCTTACAGGGCTGTACACAACCTTCGCTGTCATACTTGTATTAGGAGCCTCGTACCTGCCGCGTGTGGGCCTAGCCCCGACGACCAAGGGATACGCAAAATCCATCGGGCTTACTGTGGTCCTCAGTCTGCCCTATGCACCCACATATCTGTCTCTACTGGCTGCCACAGTTAACCTGTTCACCCCTCGATCCTCGCCCATTCAAACGCTTTCGCCTCCAGCGTTCTCTTACCAGTCGATTGCAAACGTCTTTGGCCCCCTCGCGTCGACCTTTGAATCGGCGGTCATCTTGACCTTACCTTCAGTCCTCGGACTCGTATGCCTCACTCGTGAACGGGACAAAATGTCGCTCATGATTGTCGGATGCTCAGCATTGGCCGCATTAATACTAGTCCCCTTACTAAATCCAACGATCTACGTCAGGGCTGCATATTTCCTGCCAATCCCGATCTTCCTCTTAGTGGCTTCGTTTCACAGACAGCTTCTGAGAATCACTGCAAAAAGTAATATCAAATGGAAAGGAAGCGCAATCCTGCTCGCCGCACTCGTCATCGGGGGACTTACCCTCACATCGTTCAGTCAGATGCAATCGTCTCAAGTCTACAACATGAGCATAACCGATCAAACACTTCAAGCTCTAAACTGGATATCGTCTAACACAGGTCCGAACGATACAATATACACCAACTTTAATGGACTGGGCGCATGGATTGCTGGCTATAGCCAAAGACCTGAACTGTCCCCCCGCCCTCTCGGAACAGTGGTTACCCAGCCGGATTATGACAGAACAATTGCAGCTAACGCGATCAATGTGGGGAACTACGTCCTCTATGGAGGACAGCTCACTGTTGGCGACTTGTTTCCGGTTGGCTATGCGAATCCAGCTGTCTATGTAAACGACTATTCCGGGAGTTCAGGTCTCCTCTTCCTCGACGACTACTACCAAAACGTAACTTACAATTCAACTACACAAAGACTCACTAACGCCTCTAGGACCTTCGGTGGGCTACAAAACAATACTCTGACTTATGCTTACTCATGGACCTTTGGGTCCGTTCAACGCAGTGTCACGGTAGAGTCAGCGAGGACACTCGATATACGATACGAAGTCGACATACCAAACTCCATGAGCCTCAGCTTCACCTCGCGCATTGAAAGGTTCGGCGGCGTGAATATTCAGTACACTCCTGAAGATGCAAACGTGTCAAACATTGAAGCCACGCTTCAGGACCAGTCCGTTGTAGATCTGTCTATCTCGGTGAGCAGCCAAAATGGATCTGCCTCGCCCATAGTCTTTGACCAGAACGATTCCGTTACCGGGTCCCCGACGATAGTTGTTGAAGCATCGGCCCAGTCCTCCCACCTCGGGTTTGACATCATCATCACGTTCCAGAATGTGACGTTCAATCTTCCAATCCAGCCTATGTCCACTTCAAACCTGTTCTCCACCTACAACGTCAGATATTTGCTCTTGGACAAGTCCCAACAACCTGAACTCGAAAGATTCCAAGAAAACACGGCCCTTGGTCAGGTCTTTAGTAATTCCAGAGCTGTCATACTAAGCGTACCATAAGACCGTCCTTGACGCAGTCTATAATGATAGTGAGTTCCGGAATAATTCCTGCTCCCCCCATTTATGGCGGCGCAATAGAAAGCCACACTTTCGTTCTCGCAAACGCCCTAGGCCAGGAAGGGGCTACTGTACACTACGTCAGCGATCTTCGAAAAGGAGCGAGTCTACAGGCAAATGTAACTGGTCACCCAGTGCATGCTCCGATAAGAAAGTTTCCAGTACCCTTTCCGGGGTGGGTCGTCACTCATGCGTTAGGTGGGCTTCTATCCGCTAGGGCTAGTCTCGGTGTCACATCAAGATTGGCTATTGATGCTGCTCACTTTCACGAAGAAACCTCGGCACTACTGTACTTGGAAATGCGGGCAAAAGTGCCGGTCGTGTTTACGCTTCACAACCCGCCACCGTGGGTCGGAAACGTCTCGTCTCATGCTGAAAGGCTAGCCCGAAGCATGATTTCTGCTGTCGTCGCGGAAAAAGTCATTAGAAAAGCGGACCATTTCATAGCCTTGTCGAAGCCGGTCGCCGACGGTTTCACCAGCCTCCTTGGCCTGGACGAGGAGCATGTGAGCGTGGTGCCTCATCCCATCGACACGGATTTTTTTAGACCGGACCCTGCTCACGAAAGACAAGCAAGAGAAACTTTCGGACTCTCCGGCCCATACGTGCTCTTTGTCGGGAGACTCGACCCAAGAAAAGGAGCCAGAAATCTTCTACTCGCGGCCGCAAGGCTAGACCCAAAGCCAACCACGGTCATCGTAGGCGACGGTATCGAAAAGCGATCTCTCATAGACTTGTCGAAGAGACTGGGAATTCGAAAATCCACGAGCTTTTTGGGGGCAGTTCCTACGCAGTTGCTTCCCGGACTATTCTCCGCCGCTGACTGTTTGGTGTTTCCCAGCGTATCCGAAATGTCGCCGCTCACTGTCGTTGAAGCATTGGCCAGCGGTACACCCGTCATAGCGTTTAGACTTCCTGTCTTGAGCGACGTCATTCGCTCAGGGTACAATGGTTTCCTCTTGAGCTCCGATGTTGAAAGTCTGGCGTCAACGATTGCGCTTCTGACAAACGATCACGTTTTAAGGAGAAGGATGAAAGAAAATGCGAGAGCAAGCGCGCTCAAAAACAACTCTCCCAGTGAGGTAGCACGACGATTGTTGCAAATATATAGGAATCTATCATGAGGCTAAAGCGCTCTCTCGTCGTTGGCGCAAATGGTGGCGCCAGTTTCGGACTGGGCGGAGGAGCTTACATCGCCGCAAGGATCGTTGAGACTCTGTCCGAATCCCCAGATTCCGAAGTAGGAATTGTTTCATTGTGGGGAGCCCGCCCGGAGGTTATGGTCCAAGACCTCGGGGTCCGACTGCCTCTTTCGCGAATCAAGTCCTTCTTTCTTTTCGAAAGTAGCAAGCCCCAAGAACCTTCTGTGGGTCACATTCTTACTCCATACACGGGCGCTGTACTCTTCTCCATCCTCCGAATACTAGCGCGGGCAATTCGAACGTTCGATCCTCAACTCATAGTCTTCAATGACGATATCCCCAGGCTGGTCGAGACTCTCAATGGAGGGAGAACCAGTGCACTGTATGCAAACTTTCCCTACGCGTGTCGCCGAAGTATTCAGCGCGATGCGCTGGAGTCCAGGTCGATGACTCGGACACTTTCCGAAGGGCTTGCTAGACCTTTCATGAAGAGGCTGTTTGAAATGGAGAAGCTGTGCGTCGATCGAACCATGGCGAACTCCAGTGTTACAAAGAGACATATGATGGAGGTCTTTGACCAACAAGATATCGCCGTCGTTCATGCACCTGTTGACATCGTTATCAACAATGGTGTCGAGAAAACGAATCTCGTGGTCGCTTTAGGACCAATCCAGCCGAACAAGAGATTTGCTGAAATAATTCGAGCTATGAAACTAGTAAAATCTGACTGCAGATTATTGATTCTTGGCCTACTCAGAGATCGACTATACTACAGTTCCCTGGTCAGTCTTATTAAACACGAAGGCCTGGAGAACAGAGTCAGCGTCTTGCCGAGCGTGCCCAGAGACACGATACGTAAATTTCTAGACGAAGCGAGCGTAATCGTACATGCTGCTCGATTCGAGCCATTCGGAACTTCGGTCGTCGAAGGCATGGCGGCTGGTGCGGTTCCGGTCGTTTACGCAGGCAGCAATAGCGGTCCCTGGCTCGATATCATTGAACAAGGTCGGTACGGCTTTGGATTCGAGGACCCGATTGGTCTAGCAGATCACATAACCAATCTCTTGGATCATTCATCTCTACGCCATGAGTATTCAGAGATTGCAAGGACACGCTCGACATTTTTCTCGCCCAGTTCCTTTTCAGAAAGGTTCCTTAACGTCTTGGAGAGCTAATATTGCCACTGACCTTCGCCTGGCGCTGACGATTGGACAGACCCTTCCCTTTCGAAACCACTATTAACCCAGCTTGCGCTGAATTATCCTATAAGAGGTCGGCCTTGGACCGACGCAAGGCAGTATTCGTAGACCGCGATGGAGTTCTGACACGCGAAAAATTGGACTATGTCAAAACCACTGCGGAGCTTGAACTGCTTCCAGGAGTAGAAGGGCCGCTTCGAAGAATCCAGAAAGAAGGATTCCAGATAGTCGTGATTACAAATCAGTCCGCCGTAGGGAGAGGCTTCACGACCGACGAAGAAATGGGAAGAATTCACGAAAAGTTGCGTAGTGAACTTGGAAAAGCTGGTGTCTACGTTGATGGAATCTACTATTGTCCACACACTCCTGAAGACAAGTGCACCTGCCGGAAGCCCGAGCCCGGACTGATTCTAAGGGCCGCAAATGACTTGGGAATCGATGTTGCGGCGTCTTGGATGATCGGAGATAAAGAAATCGATCTTGAGGCGGCCGAAAGGGCTGGATGTCGCGGTGTCCGAGTCGAGACGAACCTAGGAGACTTGCAGCAGGCTGTCTCAAGTATCATCTGCGCTGAAAAGAAATATGGAAATGGGGAGACGGCATGAGCAAGATTCGCGCTAGAGCTCCTCTCCGAGTAAGCTATGCAGGCGGCGGAACGGATGTTCCCCCGTACCCCGGTCTGAAGGGGGGAGTAGTTCTATCCTCCACCATCCAGAACTATGCTTACTGCTCCATTACCCCTCGCTCTGATGGGATGGTTACCGTCTCTAGGGAAGACCAGAATGTTTCGACTAGACCCGAGAGACTCGGCGAACTCAAAGGGAGTGGAGAAGTCGAGTTCGTCCGTGCTGTCGCCAAGAGGTTTGGCGTGGAACAGGGTTTTGATGCAGATCTCAGATACGACGCTCTCCCAGGCACCGGGCTGGGATCCTCATCGGCGCTGTGCGTCGCTCTCATAGGCGCGTTCCGGGAATGGAAGGGCACCTCAATGACAGACTATGACATTGCGAACCTTGCCTATGATGTGGAGAGGAGAGATGTTGGCATTCCTGGTGGTTTGCAGGACCAGTACGCGTCGACTTTTGGGGGCTTCAACCTGATCGAGTTCAAGAAGGAGTCAAACATCGTCAATCCTCTTCGCATAAAGCGGGAGACCTTGAACGAGCTGGAATACAGCAGTCTCCTCTGCTTCACCGGGACGACGCGACGCTCGGGTGGTATCCTTCAGAGGCAGATAGAGTCCTACGAACACAAAGAGTCGAAAGTCATGAATGCTCTTGAGCGTATGAAAGAGTTGACTCTTCAGATGAAGGACTGCCTCCTCACTGGCAACCTTACAGAGTTCGCTAGACTGCTAAACTCTGAATGGGTGACGAAAAAAGCGCTTGACTCTGCTATATCCACTCATGAGGTCGATATGCTTCTACGCGCTGCGCGAGAAAGCGGGGCCATCGGCGGCAAGCTCCTTGGCGCCGGAGGCGGAGGATTCCTGTTCCTCTACTGTGAGCCCGGTAAACAGGTCCATGTGGAAGAAACAGTCGAACGTCTCGGAGGCAAGGCCTTCCCAGTCAGATTCGATCTTGAAGGTTTGCAAACCTGGCGAACCCCCAAGTAGGATTCTGATACCAATGCAAAAGAGCCCACTAGCTCACAAGCAACCAGTCAGAGAAGATAGCGAAGCGTCTTTGGCACTGGCGGCAATACGAAGGAGCATCGAAACAAAGGAACGAGTCGCCACGGAGTGTCTCGATGACATCATCCAGATGGTCCACATGATGGCGAGCGCGTTGAAGAAGGGTCGAAAGGTGATCTTCTTTGGAAACGGTGGAAGCGCTGCCGACGCTCAGCACATTTCGGCGGAGCTTGTTGGGAAGTTTAAGAGGATTCGTCCTGCTCTCAGAGCATCTGCCCTTACAACCAACACATCCATTCTGACAGCCGTCGGTAATGATATTGGTTTTGATGAGATTTACTTGCGCCAGGTCCAGGCGACATTGGAGCCGGACGACATTGCAGTAGGTATCAGTACGAGCGGCCGCTCTGCGAATGTTATCAAAGGCGTCGAGGAGGCGCGGAGGATCGGGGCGAAGACAATAGCTCTCACCGGTTCTGGGGGTGGACAACTTGCCTCGTTGTGTGATCACAGTGTGATTGTACCCTCAGACGATACTCAGAGGATACAGGAGTGCCATATCATGATAGGTCACATCGTCTGCGAACTCGTTGAAGAGGCTCTAACGTAACCTAGTCGAACAAACACTTACTGACTACCAAGACATGGATATGAAAACTCTTGAGACTCCTAGTGATGGCGAGGCGAGACGTGAA